>Ga0116157_10000722_pt1 | contig 33432 bp, 26 predicted proteins | sample AD_UKC048_MetaG_FD_89882 | JGI IMG/M metagenome (GOLD analysis project Ga0116157, IMG submission 89882) | Active sludge microbial communities of municipal wastewater-treating anaerobic digesters from USA - AD_UKC048_MetaG | ecosystem: Engineered > Bioreactor > Anaerobic > Digestate | place: USA... | reverse complement strand
CGATTCGATCCGAATCAGAATAACGAGTTGTGCATCCGTAGATGAAGGACGAACGATTGAGATTAGCCGCTTTGAAACTTGCAATCGAATCGGCTTTGGGCCGCATGGGAGCAAGTGCATCACTCAAACGTGCGCCAACCTGCATAAATGAATCATCCGAATTGATGATATGTTTTCCAAGCACTTCCAAGAAATCAGCATTTCGATCTGGTGTGCATGACATGTACACAAAAAGCGTGGACACTCTAAAACAACCCCTTTCAGTGAGTGAGAATCATGCTACGAATAACTCGGCATGTGTTGCCGTGAACCCGGGGCAGTATATTTCGAACTTCGCAAGGTGTGCGGGTTCCATGTGTGCTCGAATGATCTCGTTACTAAACAGCTTCTCGAAATCACAATGAATCGAACTTTCAGGAATCACAACATCGTGGAACTCATGGAATCGTTCGTGATATGTGGTGGATAGGAATACGGCCCCTACGATATGTTCGTAGTGCCATCGCATAACAATGTCCGCCACCAACATCGATGTGTAGGCATATTCGTGGCGGTCAAAGTACGACAGCGCAATGTAGATGTAGTCCTCCAGGGTCAATGGATGATGGTGTACTTCAATGGCGGCGATGTTTTGGGAAACTGCACAGACACCTGGTCCGAACATGCCATGAATCCACTGTTTCCATTGGTTGTACTCCACACTCGTTCGAATAATGCGTTTTACCTGAAGCAAGAATGACTTGAAGAGTTTCGGATTCCCCTCAAACACAAGGGGAATCCGAAACGTTGTGGTTTGATTTTCCGAGACCGAAAGACTGATGGGTTGATGCAGATACGTTTCGTACGTCATCATTCATCTGTGCAGATCATATCGGGGTCAACATAGTTGATGGGACGCTTATGTTGCAATCGCTTAATATTCTGGATGATGGGCTGAAATCCCACCTGATTGATGGACACGTGGAACGGATCCGAGGTGTCCATGGCATATGTGTTGACATCCATGTTATAGGTGAAGATCCCAGGCCGTCGGAAACATACCCAGTTGTAGTTGTGTTTCTTTTGCCCGAACATCTCATCGTTTGGTGGGAACGCATAAACACAGAACCGCTTTGTATCGATATGCATCGGTGTCAGATAAAACACATAGATACAATTTGGCATCCGACGCAGGGCATACCGACCCACAAGTTCAAATGAAACTCCACGATACTCCAGATTGGATACGCGCACCCGTGGCCTATTGTACAAGTCGACAAAATAATGTTTGCGACAGAGTAGTGAGGCCTTGTGCATACGATCCTGGTAGTCGTGACAGAACTTACACCGTGATGGATGGATGTACTCAGGGGCGCCATCATAGTAACATCGAGCCATCATCTTATCGAAACACGTGATTGTCTTCACCACCGTGCTCACAGAAAGCGACAATGTGTGGTTCTCGATCAACTGAGACAAATTAACAACGCATGGCAACATAATCACCCCAAAAACGAATCAGATTTAATCGATGAGACACCGTCTCATTCTTTGTTCGACTTGTGCGTTTTCGGGGTACACGTGAGCTACCCAAGGCTAAAGCCTTGGGCTTTCCCGGCCGACTCTTTATAAAGTGCTACTCTGTACAATCATACCCAGCGGCCTGCAGATAGATCTTCATCAGGCGCATGGCTCCCACTGTGGTGTCGTGTGGTGAGTAGAGATCCGCATGTCCATCGTGAAGTGCCTTTAGCATGCGAGCGGTCTCCGTCATGTTATCGGATTTCGGTACCATCATCTCCACAATGTTTTCGTATGCCTGGTGTGCGAGGAGTGCCCAGATTTCCAGCTCACCAAGTCGATGGGCATTGCCTCCCCGAATGGGCTGACCGATGCGTCCATAGGCACCCACTGACCGACCAAAGATCTTCTTGAATGGTTCGTGCTCGAGTCGATACCAATAGTTGTATCCAATCGCGGCATTGATGGTTTGCCCACCAAAAGTCACCGGTTCTTTGAGGTCGGGTCCGAGACCCGATTCGTGACACGTCTGGAGAAGTGTTTCATATGAGTACGATTCAAAGGGCCGAGAAATCATCTGAAACCCTTGTGCATGAACCATATCATTCCACATATCCTCGTTAAACTGTTGCATAAACAACTCGGTGAGTCTGGGGTGTTGAACCTTTTGAAGAAAGTTGCCCACAAGCGCTTTGCGTTCATCCAATGTATCACACACCATCGCTTTGTTGAACGTCTTGTTCATTGCTCGTGTGATATGGAGCTCAAAGAGCTGACCAACATTTCGACGGGATGGAATCGACATGGGATTCAGAATGACATCAACGACTTCCCCATGCTCGGTGTGTGGTGCGTCCTTGTCGGGGAAGATTACAGAAACGACACCCTTGTTGCCATGCCGGTTAGACAACTTCGATCCTCGCTGTATATCGACTTCTTCCACGATCCAATATCGCAAGACAATGCATGATCCATTTCGTCGGTCTCCCGCATGTCCCATATAGCGACGTTTGTATGCATCCGCCATATATGGATCAGCACCAAAAACGAAGTCGATTGCCGCACCAACTCGAGTAGCATCATCAATCTGTTTGTCGTAGATCGCATCATATGCCGCGATCTCTTTTGGAGTCTTGAGTACACAATCGACTTCAACATCCCAAAACAGACATCCAGAAACTGGCATCCGGATCACTTTGCCCGGATGTGTCACTGAAGAAATGAACAGTGGATTCTTTGGTTTGATGACGAAAATTGGATCGGCTTTCTTAACAAAGGTTCCCTGTGGATGTCCAATGGTGTCGTTGATCCACACAATGGGAGCATCGTCTTCAAAAATCATCTCATGAGAATGCACATATCGCATTGCCATCTTCTTGGCACATGTTTCCGAGATGGCGATGGCATCCTTGTAGTTATATGGACAACTGATAAATGTGGTCATCAGATTCTTGCCAAGTCGCAGAAACCCATCGGGTGAAATGGATGGATGCCGCGCGAGAAGTGTACCCTTTGTGAACGTATCACCCGTGTTGAGTGTGGAGATCAATCGTTTGTCAAATCCATCACGATTTGCCACAGTCCATCCGAGACTGATGGCCTCTCCTGGGCAAATAGGGTCATCAGTATCGTACTTGACAATCAGTATCCATCGATCCCGATGCACAACCCGACCATCATAGGTTGCTCGATAACAGTATGATGTATAGTCAAGATATTGCTCCTCATACCCAGACCGGACATAGGGCACATGTGGCTGCAATAACGTTACCGCTTGTCTCGTCTGTGCACATGCCATCTGGCAGCGAGTGGTATCGTTATGCTCGAGAAATGGAACACATCGACTTGTTGTACTAAGTATAATAGTCACACCCTCTCCGCATCAAAATACGAAGGATTCTTTTCATCCACGAGCGAATCGACGGATCTTTGATCGTTCTGCGACCTCTCGCTGAAGATTGAAACTATGGATCTCGGGAACGATATGCAAACTGATGCCCACAGACATGCCGCTTGGACTATCGATGGGATCGATAACATTGAAATAACTCTCATGAATATTTCTCACCGATGCCTGGCATGACTCTCTTGGGAGTCCACCCTTCCCAAACAAGTTCGCTCGGGACATCATGGCAAGTTCGGAAAGTGGATTGATGTTGTTATCGTAGACAAGTCGCTGCTCCACCTTGGCGACTTCCATCACCATACTCTGATCTGGATACGATTGAACGGTTGAAATCTTCATGGGAAACCATTCCATGAATCGCAACATCTTCTGATTGAGGTCACCGATGGTGGTGGCGATGGGAAGTGGATTGTCGTTCACCACACTGTCCACAATAAAATCAAACACAGACATATTGGACAAGGTGACATCCTTTGTAATCAGCTTCACCAGTGTGGCCGCCACATATGCCTTGGTCAATGTGCATTTAGATTTCGAATACGCTTCATGATAAATAATAATAGGCCACGTTTCGTCGTGCATATGTGAACTCTGTGGCGCTAGTGTGATAGTGACGGCTCCATCGTGAATGGTATGGGTGCCATCGCCTCCATCTTCAATATCCAGCGACGAATCTTCAACAGGGTCGATGGTATCCTCGTTGCCTTCAAGATCTGTTGCATCGATTCCTGTGGCATGAGCCTGCTTGGTAATAATATCGCGTGGATCAATGCAGGGCAGTTCTTCCTCATGCAACACAATGGTGCGCCGAATAATTCGCAGAATCTCTTCGTGCTGTTCTTTTGCTTCAAGCACAAAGGGAGAAAGCAGATAATCTTTCCAGTAACCACGTTCGTAGGGTCTGATGTAGACAAATCGATCATCTTCATCATCACTGAAGATGTCGGGTATTGCATATGCCGCTTCGCTTTCGTGGCATCGTTCGAAATGCAACATATCGCACAATTCGTCTACATCTCGTGTCAACCGAAACATATAGATAAGAAGTGGGACTGTTGATTTCTTTGTGAGTACAAAGGCGCGGTCGCCCATAAGTTTGATGAATGCATTCCGCATATTCGTTTTGACAATAATGAACTTTCCACCCTTTTGTGAGTGGACTGGATTGTCAACAATCTGAAACACTGGTACATAATCGATGCCATCCAATGTCATAACCGTTTTGTTGATAACGGGAAGCTCGACTCCTTTATAGAACATCGAGAATGATGAACCACTTACAGATTTCGGTTTAAGCACTCGGGCATCGATTTCAGCTTTCTTTTCAGGAAGCTGTTTGCTATAGATGTCGTCGATATAAGCGCGAACGCGATCGAGCATATTACGCGCGATCGCTGTCCGCATCGTCATGATGTTTTTCTTATAATCCTCACCATCTGGGCCCCATAGCATGTCATCAGGCAAACAAAGGCCATTCATTTGTGGTACCCCTCCTCCGAGTCAAACACAGCTCATCGACCATACATCGTGCCATTATGGCTAATGCGTTTTGTACCAAACTCGAATTGTGTGAGTTGTGTGAGAATGTTGTTATCGTCCCCGAGTGTGGTTTGTTGTACAGTGTGCGTGTAGATGGCCTTGGGAAGCTTCTGATTGAAGCGTTCAAACACCATACTCTGAATGGCCATGGCATCGAGAACGTCTTTCTCTTTCACCCAGATGTTTGGACCCGTGGGATTCTGTCTATATGGAACATCTGGATCATCCTCCCGTCGGCAATACATACTGAGCAGCAATTCATAGTGCACTGAATGTACATCGGAGAAATCATAGTTCGTGAGAATGTATGTCAACACCGACGATATATCGGGAGACACATTGAGCGCACGAATCCGGCATGGGATGTTCCGCAGCAACGAACTAAAGTCCACCACCGCGGTGACAACATCTTCCGATGTGAGAGTGATGTTCCCAATAATACCAGGATGATTAATGGTGATAACTTCGTGTACCATTACCATGCCACCAAGCTCATCATCATCATCAACACAACAATCGTCGTCTTGGACAATATCACGCACAACATCCACCGCAGTGATATCGAGTGTGGCGTGTGGCATCTCAACAACTTCGTTTTCCGTGTTGTCGGAAACCACAATCCGATCACCATACTTGGTCACAACCACGGGAATCGTAGACTTCATCACACCATCGACGATCTCGAGCCATGAAGGCAAAACAATATCCGTGGCCCCGGAGGTGTGCTTCGTTCGAAGTGTCAACTGTGTGGATCGTTCACCCAAAGATTGTGCGGCGATGTATCCAATCTGCCTCGAGTTGTGCTTCTTGAACAGATGCCCATAACATGTATGACAGATCGTTCCCGCGGGCGCCATACAGGTGATTGGACTCCGCACATAACACGTGTTGCCCACCACGGCGTCGATGTTGTCTCTAGTGAGTGTAAACATGGGTCCCGTGGGAGACAATGTCATGACTCGATACAGAAACATCTCAGCAAACTTCTTGTCGGTCATATGAATGGCGATGGGAGACGTTGATCCACAATCCACCATGGAATCATGCAAGACATTCCGACTGGTGATATAGATGAGTCGTCGTGTCAGATATCCCGATTGTGAAGTGCTCTTTGCGGTGTTGATCAGTCCCTTGATCCCACCATACGCCGAGGCAAAGAACTCATCCTCGCTCAAACCATTTAGCAGATTCGATTTCACAGCAGTGGGAATAACATGTCCCTCAACATCGCTGACAAACCCATGAGTATCGTTGATCTGTTTAAGTTGGTCCCATTTCCCACGGGCATGTCCATCCACCATGAGAGACACAGGATTATCAGTCATACCCGGCGCAGCAGTGGCAAAATCAGTAATCGATACCGCAATGTGTGCCTGGTTGTGAGCAAACTTGGCCAACGAGTTGAGTGTCGTTAACACCACATGTTGATCACAGGAATCGTTGATTTCATTCAGCATGGCGCGAACTGTTTTACCCACAAGCGGTGTGCCCGACATCTTGTACTTGTTAACAATAACATGTGTTTCGGAGGGCATCACCCGAAAGATCATATCCCAGCCATCCGATGTCAATGATGTGGTGTACAATCCAAGCACAAGATCTTCAACAAACTGAAAAGCAATCTCTCCATTCGATGGCAGAGACAAGTTATGAAGTGGTGTCAACGTCAACGATTCGTTAAACGCGGGTCCGCCGATGGGGAAGTATACCGCCATCTGATCTCCATCAAAGTCCGCATTAAACGGCTCGGTGATCACCGGCGGGATGGCAAGGACATTGTCCCGAATAACCCGACGGACAAAGAACACCAAGATGCTGGGTCGGTGGAGTGTCGGTTGCCTGTTAAGGAAGACGGGATACCCAGCAATCTCTTGTGCGATTTCAAAAAGGACATCATCATTGTTGGAACTATCGTAGTAGGAGTTGAGAACCTCGATCTCCGACCGTTCCAGATGCGTGGCAAGTCGTTGCAGGAGAACGGGTTTGAAGATCTCCTTGATGATGGCGAATGGTACATCCACCTGATGTATGTTGAGTGTGGGATCCGGAACGATGACAGCTCGTCCAGAATAGTCCACACGTTTGCCAAGAATGTATCGCCGCATCAATCCACTCTTCGTGGACAATTTTTTGAGTAGCTTCTTATTCAGTTCATGATAATGAGTTTGGAGTAGGGCAAGCTTGACATGACAATCGAGTGGTGCATCATTGATGTGTTTGATGTACATCAGCATAATCATGTAACTTTTGTTGAGGTCATCCATAAACGTGGTGGAGCCAATGCCTGATATGATGGGCCGAAGGTCGGGTGGAATGACAGGAACGAGTGTGGTGAACAGACATGGGTCAAGCATATCAAGAAGTCGTTGTCCTTCAATTTCACCATGTGTTTCCAAAATATGCGTTTTGATCTTTGGATAGATTTCGTCACGAAATGCCATGGGCCCTGTGTAATCCGATTCGTTGGATGACACAAGTTTCCCAGTAACACGATCGATGAATCGTTTCCCAAACGTCACAGCATATGCTTCCTGACGAAGATCCTTTGATGTGATGCATTCATAAATCATCATGTTGAATGCGGTGGGGTTCACAAGTACATACCCATTCTCGAGTTGCAACTTCCCAAAGGTGAGCCGCCGAGAAACGGAAGATTGTACTGTGACCCCACACACATCACATGTGATCCCCTGAAACTGAACACCCTTGTACCGCCCGCAACCACATTGATAATCTCGCAATGGTCCGAAAATGGATTCTGAGAACAAACCACGCGCTCCATTGTCACCCTTGTGATTAATTTTTGTCGAGGTGACATGTCGTACAGACTGAAAATGGCGGTCTACATCCAGCAACTTAAACGTGAACATCTACGATCGATCCCCCATCACTTTGAGATCACACACAACCGAATCAAATCGCGCATTGTTCGGTCGGCCATGGTGTCTGACAGATGCGGTGTGGTATACGATGACACCACAGAGTTCTTCTCCACGTCATACACAGATCGAGCCAGGGACATGATATGTCGATTTGTGGTATTGCTGATTTCGAACTCCCACTGATGTCCATGTTTCACAATGGAAAGTTTTGTGTTGTCGCCAATGGGTTGATCAGCAACATAGGTCTCGGGAATCAATGCATATTCGGAGGGTTGATCACAATATATGGCATGTGTCTCATCAATGAGTCGTCGAAGTATAGTGGTCAATGTGGTGGTGCATTTCGCAGAAGACCGCGCCCATGAGATCACCAAGGACATGGCGTTACTCGCCACCATACTCGCCATCGCGGTGATGTCAGTATCGCTGATATGGGATGTTGGTGTATCAGATTCGATGAACCTATACAGGTTGATCATGCCCGCAAAAGATTTGCTCGGGACATCATCTCCCGTTGAAACTGAAACGTCGAGACCCGCAATATTGGTTCGCGTCTTGTTGGGATCCATCGTCATGCGTGCTCGTCCCCTTTTTGAGTGAGATCAGAATCCATCTTAAGCCTGCCGATTTCGCCCCACAACACCTTAAGGTCGATCTCCTCGTAAACCAACCGCCGAAGCCGACGTGTCCGAGGATCCAATGCTGTATAGTATAGCTCGTTTGGGTCCATTTCGCCAAGGCCTTTGTACCTGGTCACCTTGGTTCGATCATACTTTGCAAGCATCTCTTCGGTGTAGATGGGGACAAATGCTTTATTCACCCAGATGCCATAGAGTGGCGTGTCCACAATAAACACCTTTCCCGCTTTGATCAGATCGGGCATGAGTGTATAAAACATGGTGATGAGAAGTGCGGTGATGTGCCGTCCATCGGGATCAGCATCGGCCATGATGTGTACCGAGTTGTACCGACACTTCGCGGGATCCGCATACTGACAGGGCTGATATCCCAGTGCACCACAGACATTAGAGATCACATCGTTGGCCACAATTGCTGCTTTGTGTGCACGATGTGTGTTGAGGACTTTCCCACGAAGCGCCAGGAATGCATGGATCGAACTATCCCGACATTGTGCGATGGTTCCACCTGCAGATTCTCCTTCGAGAAGATAGAGCTCCCGTTTCGAGACATCATCCGAGGTACATTCCCGAAGTCCCTCGATGGTTACCGTTCTCCCAGTCTTGCGTTTGTTGGTCTTGCGCTTTGTATCCAGCTCAATCCGATACTGTTCCGCAAGGCCCAACCATGTCTCAACTTCGGTGGGACATTTCAAAATCATATTTCGAACAGCTGCATCGACAAGCGCATCAAAGTGTTCACGATTGGTGGCAAGCTTGCCTTTGGTCTGCCCATGGAAGGCAACATCCTTGATCTTCAATCGGCACATAATCTTGCTCACGGTAAGAATGTCCTCGGGCCGGCCCACATGGAGCTTTCGTTTCTGGGCAAGCTCAAACAACGCATCCTTGACATAGGAGGTGGAGGATCGCATATGTGTCCCATCATCGGATCGGGCAAAGTTCACAATACCCACAAACTCTTTGCCATGATCGGGATCAACAAGTGCCACAAACAACTCACACATTTCGCCCGCGGCATTTGATGCACTTCCCGAAAGCGATCCCACGGAACCCGCCATAAAATCGGACATGAACGTATCTTCGATCTCGGACCCATTGATGATGATGCGTGCGTTATCACCCAGCCCATTCTTCACCACACGAAGCTGTTCAGTGATGTACGACATATCACATGTGGGCGTTTTGAAGAATCGTTTGTCGGGCTTGAACGACACCATGGTGGAATATGCAGATCCATTCCGAGGGATCTCGGTTTTCGAAACAAAGAGTCCATCACGAAATATATACTCTACATAGGTCTTCGGAGAAGCAAGCGTGGTGATGGTCATCCACTCACTCAGCATATTACATGCGGTGAGACCGATGCCATGGAGCCCACGACTGAAAGCATACATGTTGTGGGAGAACTTCCCACTGGAATTGATGGTGGTGGCAAGCACGATGGGTACATCCTGACCCACAAGCTTTGAACTTGTCAATGGAATTCCACGACCCGTGTCACGGACAACATATGATCCCTTAGGATCTGACACCACTTCCATGATGGTGCCATGCCCGTTCATCAGTTCGTCCACCGCATTGTCGATAACTTCTATCGCAAGATGTGTGGCGTCCGCAGCTTCGCCCACATACATTTCTTTTCGCATACGAATATGATCGCGTGCATCGAGAACACTGATCTCATCCGTGTGAGCAGAACTGATTGGAAGCTTTGTCATACACATCCTCCTCACATGAAGATATGGAAGAAGCCGACTTGTGGGCCGGCTCCTTCCGTGGCAGATCACTCGCCTTTTGTTCGCTCACAATGTAAAAGACTGATTGTCGAGAAAGTCCTGTTCATTTTTTTGTGCTCCGGTCTCCTTCTTCTCAGTGAGATCCATACACGTATTCAGATGATCCACAAGGTCAGCAATATCCTGAAGGGCCTCGGTCTTGCTTTCCGCGGGCCATCGCCAGTTATCCGGGCCGTCAACATAGTAGCTGTCGTCACCCCATATGATCTTGAATTAAGATTCGGAATATCGATTCATCACTCGTCATCCCATTCAGCGAGATCATCTCGCCAGTCAATGAAAGACGCAAACGACATGGAATATTCGCCTGTGGCCGCATCGACACTGATATCCTGATATTTAATGTCAACATATCGACCAACAAGTGCATCACCCAGCCGCAACAATTCAGCACGATCATCATCAGAGAACGCACGCACCGTTACCCGAACAAGATGATCATCCACCATACCCTCACAGTGGATGCCACCAAATGTATGTTCGTTCCTCGTGTCCTTATTGCCCATACACCAACCCGTGACACGCATTGTGCATTCCTTAAACAACTTATACTTCAGAAGATGATTATCGCGTTTCCACGAATAGGGCACATCGATGTCTCGCAAAACAACCCCTTCATATCCCCGCGTCATCATGCACTTTGCCCAATCAGTTACCACGTTGGGTTCAAGATTGATAATGAAGTTGTTTACGCGGCAAAGCGACATATCAGTTCTCACCGATGGAAGCGGTTCCAGTGCCGAAAGCATTTCGTGCGTCTTTTTGAAATTCGGCCCACACGCAAACAAACAATACTGAATAAATTGTTTTTCCGGACAATCGTATTGACGGGAAACAATCGCGTTGATTTCTCGACGAGCCTTCCCATGGATATACAATTCACCATCCACAAACTCCACATCGGGATTACTCTTAAAGAATCGATCGACTGCGTCGCTGATATGTGGAAGGGGATAGATGGGTTTTCCGCTCCTGCTCACAAGCTCATTGGGGTTCGAGGCAAAAACACAGCACCGAATCCCATCGAGTTTTTCGCTCACATACATCTGTTTCATCGAATACGATTTTGTTGGATCATACGTGTTTGCGAGCTGGACGTTGAAGATGGGGATAGGTTCAATGGTTCCAGGATCAAATGCCGCATTGATGAGTTCTGCGCCGATCCCGCACTTGAGATTCTTCTGAAGAGCTCGTACCAGAATGTGCTGTGTTTTTGGATGACATTGATTCAGTAATGCTTCAGTCTGGGCTCGGGCTTCGTTCCCCACAATAACTCTCTTGGACAGTCGCTGAAGATGAATATCGAAATCCGTGGCGATCTCCGAGAACTGTTTTGTGCCCGACGATGTGAATAACAGGACGGCGATGTTGAACCGTTCGTAGGGATTATAGCATCTCCAGAGGAATCTGGCAAGCACCGGATTGCCATGGAGGTATCGTTTCAGGATAATGAGCTTCTCAGACCGCTTCTTCGTCGCGCACAGATCGAAAAACATGTTCTCAAGGGTCGGTTCTTTTCCAAGAGTTGTCACTATGGGCTCTCTCCCTTCAGTCATTCGAGTGGCTGCTTTCTTGACACGAACCGCCCACATTTTCCAGTTCGTGGTACTGTGAGAATGGGTGATACGAATCTACACGCATAGGGCGAATGAGATCGAGGTGATCTCTTTTTGCAGAACACGCACCATGGACATCCCTGTTCGTCGTCTTCGTCTATATGTCGAAATCCAAAGAGAATCCTGATCACCATAAATGCCCGCCCTCCAGTGACATACATGTCGATATGATATGTTTTGCCAGCACATGGTCAGATACCCAACCTCCAAACGATGGAAGACCAATATGCGATTATACCGCCGCAATCACCGCTATACTCACGCTGGGCGCATCCCTCGATGTGGCCCCGTGAAATTATGTGGGGCACCCACACCATGCCGTAGGGCGCAGTTTAACGTGGGTTTTGCTGAGACTCAGATTCGATCCTGATATTGTGAAATCGCCACATTCATCTGATGTAGCATGTTGTCGAATTCAGAAGCATCACGCGCGTCCCGAGCATTCTCCAACATGGTGAGCAACCTATGAAGCTGAACGATGGTCTGATTGGCTCGTGTTGATTGAAGCTGAACGACTGGCTGCGCTGAAACGTCGGGTTGTTTTGATGGAATGAGAGTCTGGCTCCGCGTTGGTGGGATGGTGATCCTGGCACGTCGTGTTGACGGATGTATATCAGTACGAAGCATTCGTGCATACCCACGTTGGTCAAACAACACATCAGGATTGACGTTAAGCGTTTGCGCAATGAGCATGCGCATGGGATGTGATGCCTTTTTTGTTCCCGTTGTCGCATACCACACCTTTGATATGGATCGACCAATATGCTGAGCAAACGATCGCAGTGAAAACCCAGCATCATAGATCATCCGACTGACCTTTGTTGTATAAGTGGTTTCCCGCCCTTTGTATTTGCCATCACACTCGTCGGCAGGAGTGTCATCACAATTGGCGGACTCCACCGAATCCTGTGTTTCTTCCCAGTCATATGCCGTCAACAACCACGAACGAATGCTACAACACAATCTATCCACAAACTCATATGAATGCCGAAGATCGTTTCCACAGAAGTCATCAACGTTGCCGACGAGTGTCATTCCCACACCAAAATGATCCATGGTCATCTTTCTTGGAATCGAATACGAGTGTTCGAGAACATCTGCAAACGCTGTTATAATGACTTGACCTACCCTGGAAGTCGGTTCTTTACACAACTTCCTCCCCACAGCTCGAAGTGTCTTGATTATATTGTCAACTCGTTCCACTCGCTCGGGAGGATACAACTTCATTGTATCCAAAACACGAAACCCATCGGGAGAAAGCAATGCGGCCATATCCCGTCTCAGTTGTGTGCTGTATGCTTCCGAAGCATCATCTTCGGAAGATTGTGGAGTCTGTGTGGATTCTGTGGGTATGTTGGTTGTTTCTCGCTCATATAATTCTGGATGAATATATTGAGATCGATTGTCGAACTTCTTCATATGTGGTCGTTTCTGAAAAGCGGTCAACATGATAAGTGCCCACGCTGCCGCGGCTATATGGAGCACACCACCATCATCTACATGGGTATCGATATCGATATCCTCGCCCATCTCGAACTTCGCCATGTGCCGTTTTGCCGAACCAAGAAGATCACCCCACGGCAAACCAAGTTCGACATTTCGTGGGCTGTACTTTACAGCTCCCCGTGCAAAGACTCGGCCGATCTCCATAAGCGCGTCGGGCGGAAGCAACTCAAGCGGCACTTTACCAGCCTTGTCTTTGTAGCCCCCAATGTGGTTCTGTGGAATCACTGACATGATAGATTCACACTCCTCATGACAAACACGATCTCACATACTTGTACCGAGCGAGTATTTCTCCACGAATGTTCTTCTGTCGGTGTTCAAGATCCTTCAGTTGTTTCCGATACTCCGCACATCGTTCCGATGCGTGCATCATTGATGCCACAGAATATTTTTTCGCAACATCCTGCTCAGGCGCGCTCAATGTCTTATATGTGAGTCCAGGTTCAGTATCCAATCGATGTCGAATACGCTCAAGCATATCATACTCAGCGATGAGAGCAGAGACCTTGTTGATATTGGTTTCAAAATATCTTGGGTACAGAATGGTCTCCATATTCGAGATCAGACGCAAACATGCGGCCTTGAGCGAATATGCATGGACTGTTACTGGCGTCTGCTCATCCTTCTCGTGATATGCCATATATGAGAAGTCCACTTTTGATGTGAACAGATCGGGATCATATTGCCGCTTCGGAATGACGATGTCCGTGGTGGACGTTCCCACATCCTTGTACGAGATCCCATTGTCCTCAAAGAGGCTGCGGTATGAAACATTCGGCAGTGTGGATCTGATATGAACATTAGATCTATCCTCCTCAACAATGGCACCAAACACCACAGAAAACTTATGCTTGTCAAAACAATCCGCAGCCACCAGACTGTTCTTGTATTGAATGGCAATTCGTTGTGGAAATTTTCCAGATTCTAGGTACGCAATCACGGCGTCCAGAATCTGGACCAAGGGGGATTTGCCATAGACGGATTTGATGTGAACACCCATGGCGGTGTTGAACTCGGAAGTGTTGCTGAGACTGGTGAGTAGACCAGGAACGAGTGCGGGGAGGAACTTTGGTTCTTTGTAGCCCGTATCAGAATCGACCCAATCAACATAGGGAAGCAAATCATTCAGGAACAGCAATTCGCTTAATGGATTGAGTCGCACTTCGGTGTACCGTGATGCGGCGGGCGAGATCTCATCGACTCCCAAAGTGGATCCCCAGTTGCCTTTGCCAATCAGATATCCATCATGAACCATATTGACAATCGATCCATAACACATACCATGTGGATGATAGTGTCCCATGACGTGCCCATCGAGTGTGGCACTCTTCACATTGTTTTTGCGACAGATCTCATATGCGCCATACAAGATGCGTCGCTGCACCGATTTGAATCCATCGTCGATGTTGATAAGTGCTCTCCCACGGGCAATATATTCGGAATACTGTTGATAGGACGATCGAAGTGCTTCAGAGACCTGGACATCGTCGATGGTCTGATGAATTACAGGTACTCCCGCTTGTGTTGTCGATTTGCGCATGTACTACTCTCCCTTCAGATCACACCATCTGTTGGAATTGTGTCCCAGTACATTTCGGGTACTCTCGGAATAACAAACCGCGCCGGAATGATAGGAATATTAAGAGTTTCATTAACAACAACACGTTCTTCGGTACTGATAGGCACAGTCGAATGCTTTGCTCGGATGATACTATAGACCCACATCATCCGGAGAGAAGCCCGAGCATAGGGCGCAGACTTATCGGCGAAAAACAAGTCATATGTCCCAAGCTCGGAATCCACGATTCGGATTGTGACTTCGTCCGTGGGTGCAACGTTTATCCACAATTCGGTGCTGTGCCTTCCGAGAGCACTCGCCACCGCAAGCCATGTAGCGAAATCCGCCGACCCGAGATAGCATACGAATGTTACTACCATCCGAGATACCGACTTCCCGATATAGGGCACCCGAGCACAAACGAACCCAAGCCGCAACAACTGCCTCGCAATCATATCTCTCAGAGTTTCCCACATCTCAATCAACACCCTTTCAATAAATGCAATCACCTCCAAGAAACCACCATGATGTGTCTTGGAGCGCAATGTTTTCTATCGGGCAGCTCGCTCGAGCCCCGCGATCGGTGGTTCAAATGATGCGGTTTTAGCGTTCCATGTCATCACACCAGCCTCCACCACCATGTCGCTCACTTCGTCATACACCCGATATGATACCGATGTGATGGGCCGTCCACAATACTCACACCGCAACCGTGTACTCATTGTGTCCTCTGATGTGAGCTGGATATGTGCTGCAGCAATGGTGTGGAGAGTCTTCCAGAATTCCGAGATGTCGTTGCCATCATATGCGAGCATCTCCCCCACGAGATCTGCAACTCTCCGAACATCACACATATTCACGGCATCCATCACAATCACACTCCATTTCGTCATGTGTTTTGAAAGCAGAGTGATGTGGAGGACGCTAAGGACGTCCCCCACGAATGTCACATGTTAATGAACGCGCTGATATCACCAGAAATCGACGACATCATATCTGAATCATCATATTGTTCATCATTTGGTTCTTCATACATATTTGGCTGGGTTGACGGAACGAATCCAAGACTCATCAACAGATCCATCTTCTCGCCATAATCAAGGGCCAGAATCACATCCCATGTATCATCGAGGATGATCTCTGGAAATATAAACATTGTAGGCGTACCATTGTTATCATTGGTGCATACCACCTCATCGTCCTCAACATAAAGCACAGAAAGATTGGAATCGATCACATGCCCACCAAAAACAGGTGGATGATTCGGATCAGTGCCCTCAGTTACCTGATAAAGGTATGGCATATCGAACTCAGACACCACTTCGTTTGTAACTGTATCAACGAGATTCATCCGATGTGGTTCAATGTTGGCATTATTCCAATCAACAATCTGTGGGATAAGTCTGATGGGAATATAGATGCGCTGTGTTCCATCATCATCAATACTCTCAACATCCTCGTCATCAACCTCTGGTTCGGTGGGTTGTTCTGGTGTGGGTTCCACGAGGGCACCATGAAGCTCATCCTCGACTTCTTCGATGGTGGATGTTGATGGTGGAAGTGTGGCCTCCATCGATTCCTTGTGCGGAGATTCCAACTTTTCAGGACTCGAATCCGGCGGTGATAGATGTTGTGGATCCTTCACTACCAAAACATCTGATGCGTCGGACGAAGAACCATTCTCCGCCGAACACTGTTTGTTGTCCTTAAAAAGTTCCACCGCCACTTTCTCTACATCGGGTTGGTCGTTATGTGTAGACGTGTTTGGCACGATGTACACTCCCCTTCCTCAATCAACGTGGAAGCATCCGGCCATGAGCCATCGCTCATGGCCGGCCTTTTGTTGCTACTTGGTGCACCCACGTGGGATTGAACCACGAACCTGACGATTATAGATCGCCTGCTCTAACCAATTGAGCTATGGGTGCACGGATGCTACAAATGCCGCGTGTTGTTGTCACCGACGCAACACAGCGGACTTAAAATCTCGGGCGATGGGTGTTTGTGTCATAGATGCGACGACGATCCCACACATCCATTAGTCCATCGGGTGACCCCAAAGCCGGCCTCCGTCGTCGTCCGTATCCGGCACGATATCTATATTGGCAGGGGTGGCTGGACTCGAACCAGCGTGTGAAGGATCCAAAGTCCTTTGCCTTACCAACTTGGCGACACCCCTGTCTTGTAAAATGGAATGGTCGGGATGGTGGGATTTGAACCCACGGCCTCTTGGTCCCAAACCAAGCGCGCTAGCCAGACTGCGCCACATCCCGAATGGAGCCGGCGCCCGGATTCGGACCGGGGACCTGCTGATTACAAGTCAGCTGCTCTACCAACTGAGCTACACCGGCACATCAAAACAATGGCGGTGATGGTAGGATTCGAACCCACGGAGGCTATTCACCCCAACTGATTTCAAGTCAGTCGCCTTCGACCACTCGGCCACATCACCACATTGAGACTCCACATTATCTTTTGTTCTGCGATTTTCTACTCGTTGTGTCGGTCTTTGTTGGAGTCCGTTTCAAAAGCGACACGTCAGTGAGGGACGCGCCCTCAAACAAAAACAATTCGAGTTGTGTTTGCCGCCGCGTTGGTGAAGACTGGTCTGGATTGAAAACGTCGTGAATGCGAGGTGGCATTACACTGAACCCTCCTCCTGTATGACTGGGGTGGGGGAACTGGTCCCCACCCCACATCCGCTTAACACACGCTATTTCACGCCAGGGGCGGCTCGGGGACGATGGGTACAGGATTTCCCGCAGTGTGGGTAGACAGTACGGGAGCGGCGGGAGCAGACGTTGTTTCAGCGACCTCCGCCACGGCCTTCTGCTTCTTCACACGGGGAGCCCGAGGTGCCACGGGAATCTGACCCATAACGACTTCCAAAACCGCCGTCCATGCCCGCCGAGCCTCATCCTCGGGCTCGAGTACAACAAGCGTAACCTTCCCAGTAGCCTTGCTGTGTTTCGCCCGAATCTTAAACTGCGAAGGCCGCCGCCCGCTCACCAGCGCATAGAACTTCCGAGCGGAACGAAGCACACCAAGCTTAAAGCTCCGCAGAGTGAGCGGCGTCTGAGATTCCTGTGCCGCAGCCATCACACGTTCACCAATCTGAGAAGCAAAGATCTCAAGAAGCCGGATAGGAGTCGCCTGGGTCTGCGGAACCAACTGCAAAACCATGGGAAGAAGCTCGACATTGGTGTCGGGAGGTTGTACCGCGGTGATGGTGATGGTGTTATTCTTCGGATTGATCTTTACGTCAAACAGCGACCGCCTCGGATGGGTGGGAATCGTCAGTGCACAGAACTGCCGCATACTCTTGACAAACATCTTCCGAAGAGCCCGACGACCCTCAATGGTGCTCTGATCGGGAAACTGCCCCATACGAGAAAGCACCACATCTTTGAAACCAACGAGCCACGCCTGATACTGTACGGAATCCATCATAGTAAACACTCCTTCTGATTTTCCGCTTCTAGCGGAACATGAAAATGCCCGATGTTTCTATGAACATCGGGGTGCATCGTGATCTGACTGAGATGTGCAATCCGCTACATTTTGTTCGCACACTGATGATACACGGCAAACTATCACCTTCTTGATGCGGCGGCCACAACACTCTCCCATGTTGATCCAGTTTCGTACTCGATGGGATCCTGAAGATTGCATGCCGCAAATGCCAGAATACGATCGCGGCATGTTCCACAAACACCACATGCCTTTTCTCGCCCATTATAACACGACCACGTTTTATCGAGTGGTACATCAAGAAGACTCGCGGCGTACTCCACGATATATGCCTTTGTATAGTCCACAAAAGGAACGCACAATGTGATATGTGGATTGTTGTTCAGATCCCACACATCCTGAATACGCCGCATGAACCGTTGAGAGCAGTCCCAATATACAGCATTCTCATCTCCACGATGTGCACCATACCAGACCGTTTCGCCCTGATGAGCTTCGGCCATCGCCGCAGCAATGGACAACATCAACATATTCCGAAATGGGACATATGTGATGGGCCGATGTTTCTCATCATATGCTTCGGTGGGCACATCGATGGTCGATGTGGAAATGAGCGCGGATGTTTTTGCCAGCACATCGCGCATGAATGTCATATCCGCCACAACATGACTTCGACAGTTCACATATGCCGCCTGAATCTGTGCACATTGAATCTCTCGTTCTTCATGTCGTTGCCCGTACCGGAAGGAGAGTGCAATAATCCCATCATTTGGATAATTTTTTCGTACATGGTGGATAAGAGTTGTGGAATCCAATCCACCCGACAGCAACACAACATGAATCGGCTGATGTTCGGTCATCGTTTACACCCTTCATCCAAAATATCGAGCTTCGTTGCCGTCGGTTTCCTGAACGGTTACCGAGTTGAGAGACACACCACGACTCACCAGATCCGGTTCTGATACAATCCACTTCGCCATGTTGTCGAAGATCCACTTTGCCATATTCTCGCTTGTGGGATTCCAATCCACCACAAGGAAGCTTCCCGCACATACAGGTGGGCAGTTTGCCACCACAGCCGAAGCATATTCCGTGGGACACACAAACTTGTGATCGAGTGGATTGTGGATGTGCTCGATCATCCCCTCTTTCAGTTTCTTGAAGTCCACAAGCATGCCATCGGTGTTAAGAGTGTTCCCCATAAGCTCCACCGTGATGGTGAGGCTGTGTCCATGATAGTTGCGACATCCCGCGGTGTACGCATTGAGCAACACATGTCCCGTTTCCACCGTCATCGATTTCCTGAGCGTAAACATAGGCAGCATTCTCATTCACCCACCCCTCCACAGTCTAATCATTCGAGCCCGCATATGCGAGTTCGGTGGATACCACTTTCAGTGCAGGACCGTCAATATCCGATGCAGATTGAAGTGTCATATCCATGAACACTTCAGTGTTTCCAGCGCCACCATGTGTATACTCTGAATGTGCGCTGTGTTATTTTGATACATGAAGCACGCCATATCGCCAAAAGCACAGATGTGGAGGCACGAACTGTATCATCACACATCACGCTTTTGTTCCACTGATCAAACGCGACTTTGTTGTAGGAGGGTAGCGTGCGGGCGGCAGTATGCGAGAGATTACCCAGAGACACCAACAAATCGAGTTCATGATCGTACTGTTTACCAAACGACGGAGTGCTTGGCGTCACCAAGTCCATCAACTCAAGAAACAATGACATCGACTGTGTATGCGTAGGAAACAACTCCAACGAGATGCATATCACATCCGCCCCTTCCCTAGTGTGGTGTACTCAGTGACGCAACAAGTCGCTTCGCCCGATCGAGTGCGGTGGTTCTGAAAAGCTTGAGTGCACCAATTGCTTTCCCGATGGGAAGATTATATGCGGGTGCGAGAATCGGCACAGATGTTGGGAGAACCTTCACAACTCGATTGACATAAGGTGCTCCACCCCACACCATGATATAAAGATGAGTCTCTGGTTTGTAGAATGATCCGATCTGTTGCGAGAGTGTTTCCTCGGTGACAACATAGGGTGCATCCTTCTTCTCTGAAAACGAGATGTCGTACCGCTCGATCTGAGTATGTGGATCAATGAATCCATACTTTGCAGACAAAATAATCCATGATGGGTGGAACCCGAACGCTGTCTGCATCTCGTTGTAAAACAACGTCGCTTGATTGCACATGGGACCATTATACACATGTTGTGCCTCGCATGGCCCAAGATCGGGCTGTGAATCCCAGATCTTGGTTTTGCTACACGACGAAATATGTAGCACGCGATCAGTGACTAGGGCTGGGACGATATACTTGTCGTAGAAATCCTCTTTGAACGTCAAAAAGACCATTGGATGCCATCTCTCCCTTCTGAACAGCTGAATTTGTGGCTAAACCTTCAATCCACACACCGTCATATACATATCGAAGGCAAACTTCGCTCCTACATTGTTCTGTGTGTCCTTGGTGTCTACGAGATCTTCAATGGACGCTTCCCCCTTGTCCATGATATCATAAAGCACCTTGTTCTTCAATGTGGGGTTGTCACCATTCACCATGAAAAAGTCCCGCAACAACGTCTTCGCATCATATGCCAAAAATGAATAAACATCCATCTCACCCAGACGCAATCCGCCTGTCTTCCCGCCACGCTTCGGCTCGAGTGTAGTATTCATGTAGGGACCCACACTCCGAGTCTTGCGCTTGATATCAGACATATGTTCGAGCTTGTTGACAAACAGATATCCCCATGTCACAGGAGTCGCTGTATACCCCACACCAGGAATCATGAGCTTTGATTCAAGTTCAGTCCCCACAAGCTTTGCAGCTTCTTGGATCTGTTTGATATCAGGAACACGGAATGGTGGATAGATCATTCGGAACCCATGTGTACGAATATAATCCATGGCATCCTTGAGCTGTGCACCAGAGAATGATCTCAGTCGTGCGCAGAGATCACTGGACAACCGTTTGTCGGTATATCCATCGATCAGTGTATATACCTTGCAAAGGAGATCACGAGCTTCATTGTCGGGCAACTGTTTGATCTTTGCTACCGTTGCCATGATCACATTGCCCACATGGATCTCATAGAGTTGTCCAAGATTCATCCGGCTAATGACACCGAGTGGATTGAAGATGATATTGATGATCCGTCCATCGGGAAGCTTCGGCATCTTGTCATCGTCATAAATCGCAGTAATGACACCCTTGTTGCCATGCCGATTGTTGAGCTTGTCGCCCTCGGATATCGATCGTTTCTCCACGAGCTTGATGCGGATGAGCGTTTTGATCAAACGCTTCTTCCGGAACTCGAACTTGCCCACATTCTCAGTATACCGCTTCGAATCACGTTGGAGTGGAAGATTTCGTTGCTTCAGGGCGTCGTTTGTTGCTTTGTAAAACATGTTGGTTGTAAAATCCACCAATGGAACAAACGACTCGTTGGCAGGGAAAACTTCGATGTCCACCACCGTACATGCAGTGGGTGCGGCCACAACATGTTCCTGATATCCACCAAACATGTTGGCCATGGTCACAACAATTCGTTCACCTTCAGCATACCGAAGATGTCCATCGCGTTCAAACTTCATAGTCGGAAACTCTTTGATCTCTGTGGGTGAATCCACCAACACATCGATCTCTTCATAGTGCACAGACACATACTGTTTGGCAAAGGTTTGTGAAACAATGATTCCGTCTTCGAAGGTGAACCCATCATGCGGCTTGTAACATGCCAGCACATTCTTGCCCGAGGCATAAAATGGTTTGATGAACTGATTTGTGATGAGATGTTGTCCCGCGGTGATATTGTCACCCGTCTTCACCGTGGGTGTATGCGTCAATGCACTGTGCTTACCAGAACCCGTTTGGAGTTCTGATGGGCGAATGTTCATTGCTTCGGTGGTGCCATTCTTGTACTTGACAATGATAACATTCTCATCGACATACTCCGCCACACCATCGTCCTTAGCCTTCTTGGTGAACGTTGTGGACGCATAATTGGGCAAACATGTCTCCATCCCCGTCATACAGAGTGGTGGTTCGCTCTCATTGATGGGGACAACTTGTCGACATTGCGAGCAACCAAACATGACGCGGTTTCCGTCATTACAGGAGACAAATGGAATCTGCCCCGCCGTGGAGCCAAACATATTCACTGATGCATCGTTGGGCTCGATTTCCGTGAAGATACGGTGTTCCGGATCATACTCAAACCCCGCGGACATATAGAGCTGGATACCAGGATTGCCCTCTGCGGTATCCATGGGGTCGAGTTGTCCAAAATGCGAGGGCACGATATTGCGATCCTTAATCTGAACGGAATCGATCTTGTTGAATCCACCAGGACCCACAATACGGACAGCAGTGGCATGCGCGGACTCGATACTTGGGTTGCCATCCTTATATGGAAGGAGTGCTGTATGCTCCCGCAATGAGTTAATGACCCAGCCCTCGTTGGTTACCAACTCAATCGATGGATCGATTTTCGATCGACGTTTGTACTCGGTGACCGAATAGTGGAGTGCTTTCTCCACCTCGGCGGGAATCAAATCCATCAGACGAATAACGATGTTTTTGATGCCCATCTTATCTTCCTTGATTTCATTGATTGCCAGGTTGCTGCATATTGTGATGATATTGTAGAGATCCGCATTGATGCCACGTGCTTTGAGCAGTTCGGCGGCATTGGTATCCACCATGTATCGTTTGATCTTGGAAATGATATATGGCGCATTGTCGTACTTCGTGTACCGCATCAACATTTTGCCATACTCGGGCGCGTCCATATCGATGGAATCACCATCAGACAATGCATTGATTGTGAGTTGCAGACCATTCAACAGTATCGAAGCGAATGCATATGTGTCGGCTCGGATGTTCGTGATGACAAGAAACTTCCCATCTGGAAGTCGAATGACATATGGACATTTGTCTGGTATCTGTCGCTTGGTGTCCACAATCTGTGATGAGATGCCATGTTCATCAAAGAGAGCATTGAGTGACTTGAACTGCATCATCAATAGAATGATGGGGATCTTCATTCCACCAATGTATACAAAGAGTGATTGCTTTTTGAAATGAACTCCATAGTCGAACGTCATGGCTGCATAGTTTGTTTTGAACTGCACCTTGCCCGGCTTGATAGTAAAGATGGGCATTGTTGCGATGATGGCTGGAAAGAGCCACTTGATGCCGCCCTGAATATGGTACTTCCCTTCAAATAGTGTGGGAATGACATACTTCAGAGTCTTGATTTGCTTCGTTGTGTTGTTTTTGATGCGGAGCTTGATCTCCGACATATACGATGGTTCGATGTGTCTCGGATCTGCGGGTTTGTCCTCAATGACACACGATAACAATGTAAACCCAGCATCAGCCAACACTCGAGAACAACCGTGTTCGATTTGTTTGGACATATTCTCCCAAGTGAGCTGTTTTTGCGCCATCACTCGATGCAGGTTTGTGGCCACATATTTATCCAAGACATCTTTTGTCAATATGGGATCCACACTTGCCGCACCCACCAGATGATGATCCTCAGACCATTTGTCCATGCGTTCGAGAACCTTTTCATCCACCTTGATATCACTCGGATAGATTTTGTTGTGGTACTTCTTAATCATATCCGTGGCGTGGACGATCAGTCGCATCGAATCCTTTTCGATATATAACTGATATGCTGTTACCGCATCATCGGGCATATGACACAGCGCTTTGTAAAAATCTCGTTCAAATGTCGTCTGTGTTTCTTTTGTTGACGCCATGGATGGTGGCAGAATATGCGCCACATATGAAGCAATGAGTCGTGCCGAATCTTCATTGATAGAATCCTTCTGAAACCGCAACGAATCTGGATCATGAAGGAATGGCATGTCTTTGATACTTTTCTGTTCCTCTGGTGCGATCTCTTTTCTGATGTGTGGTTGTTTTGTAATCAACTTATCGGTCTTTGCCACCACAGATTGTACTTGTGTATCGGATTTCGTCTCCGGCATCACGGCCCGTACTTTTTTTGTAGAACGCGCGCCCTGTGGTTTTGTTGTGGCTACCATATGTTGTTTTGATTGCGCCACAATTTTCTTCCCAAGAGTCGAAACAGTCTCGGTATCAAGAGATGCTCGTTTTCCCGATGTCGTGTTCTTGACTAGAATATCCGCGGCGACATCGGTGGGTACATATGTCGCGGACATGAGTGTGTTCTTTCGTTCGGCTTCGATCTTTTGTTGGACCGATGTAGTCTTCTTTGAATCAACAGGTTCCGTCTTTGAATCAACAGGTTCCGTCTTTGAAGCCAACATCGATACCACAGCATTCTTCGCTGTCTGTGTCAGATAATTGATGGGGTCATCGGTGAACACGAGATCGGGCTTCACATTCATAATCATACCCTTGACTCGGTTATAGTTTCCAAGTGGCTCGACTTCCCGATGGTAGATTAACCTGAATGATGTGTCTTTGTCTTGGAGTGATGTGAGAAATACACGATCTACTGGAAGCCCGTTTGTCTTTTGTTTGTCAAGAAGTGCTCGTATAATGAAATATCCATACAACTCTTTGTCCACAGTATTTGGTTGCAGTGTGGATGTATCCATGACATACACGAGCGATGTGGATAACGACGGATTGATACTCTTCAGTCGATTTACCGTGCTCGAAAGAAACTCCAAGGACACATCCACATATTTAAGCGACACATATTGTTTATGCAGGTAGGCGAAGTTTGTGGTAAGATCCATAACAAATGATCTTTCTTTTGGTGCGGTTTGTGCCACTGTGTAGATGGATGATCCACCACCCATAATCATATCACGAGCCGCACGAATGTTTGCGGTGACGGTTCGCCCACGAAGTTTCACCGATTTCGGAACATACACAATTCGAATGCCTGGGCCAAACCGAAACTTCGGAATATAAGAGTACCCGCTTGGCATACCCTCGACCAAAAGCATAATCACATGATTCTTTGATGTGGCAATGAACCCTGTGTCTAGGGAGGAATAGAGTTTGAATGCTTCAAGTTTCCGCACCAGTTGTCACCACCTATAGATCTCTTCGAAGTCGCTAGTCAACAGATCGCCCTGTGGTCCTCCACCAAGCACTGTGTTGATGATCACATCCGTAACGTGCTCAAACAGGATCCCACGAATCGGGTTCTCGATGCCCGCCACAGTTTTGATACCGATGTGTGTAGCGGGTTTCTTCATGGAACCAAGTCGATACGGAAATTGAATATGATCCGGATCCCTGATGAGTTGTGAGATGACCATCTCCAAATAGATGAATGGGATCTTTACCGCGATCTTAAGGATGTCATAGAGTTCCTGAACCAAGAGTTCCGGTGTCTCTATATCGGAGGTTTTGTTTAACATTGCCTGAAGATTGAGCACAGCAGATGTCACGTCGGTCGCCGTAGATTCGATGCCACCGATGGGCGTACCAGCCTGATATAGCATTCGATATGTAGATCCCACATGCTCGGTGAATGTGGCACTCTCGGTATTGAACTCGATGTTCACCGAAGTCTCAAACGATGTCTTTTGATTGTTTTTTGCGGAGATTGAGAACGTTCTCCCCACAATGGTGCTGACGTTTTCCATCACCGCATCTGTTACTTCGATGGTGATCTCTTTCTTTGCAGTGAGATCAAGTCCCTCCTGAAACAGATACTCTTCGATTTCAGGCAAGTCTTGTTTAATGTAATAGACTTTTGCTGCACCACCTGTATTATGTGTCCAGATGCCATTCACTGTCAATGTCCCGGTTTCCGTGGTTGCGTCATATAAATATTCATCGTTGTTAAAATTAATTCGTTCATATGATCGAACAACTGGAATGGGTCGATTCTCGTGCTGTGTGTATTCATATGTCTGCATCAGTGTGGATCGATTGAAAAGATACTTGTGTGATGGTTGTGGATACAATGTAAGAATATATCCTTGTTTGACTGATGGACGAATTGAATATGTCGTCTCCACCGACACGCGAATGCCGAAATGCTCGGCGATAAGAGACACTTGATGAATCAACGCAGAAGACAACGATGATATACAAATAACAGGTTCGTTTTCATAATAGACATGTGTACCACCACCATCGATAACACCACACAAAATCTGAGCCAGATCTGCATCTGTGTATCGAATGAAATCAAATGGAAGATGAACATCCGCGATGTCGGCTCCACCACACTCGACGGGAATCGTCAGATTCTTCGATACTGCCATCCCCAACATATACGCGTCAATCTTTGGTGTGACAGGATGTGTGTCGTCAAATATTTCGGGAAGCGATGTATCAACTGTATACTGTTTGCACAACATCCGATCGGTTTCGAGAATTGTAGGGTTGTACTCTGTTTCGTTCAATCGTTTCAACATATGTGGATGATTGTCCTGTGTGATGGTGAATCGACCCGTCTTTGTGGCAAGCATCCGAACTGCGGTACCCGGCATCTTCTTGTGCCGAATCAACTTGACAACGTTGGTCCATCTATCTCGATCCCATACTTGAAACCCAGTGATGTGTTTTTCGAGTTGCCCATCGCCTTCCACTTCTCGCACAGAACGAAACACCTCATTGTACAGATAGTCGAATGTCACAAGGGCAGTATGATCCTTATACTTGTAGTACACCATGCTTGATTTTAAGTTACAATGAAACGTCCGCATGGTGAGCTGACTTGCTCGTTCTCCCACAATCTGTGCGGCAACGATGCCAATGTTAGACACATTGTTGATCTTCTGTCGGTAGAAGTCTGGGAAGCATCGTTTGCATAATGTCCGAGACCGACAGTACATGGGGGTATAGAGCTGAATGAATGTACCCACAAGATTCTTCTGTTTGATGTACTCGGGTGTCAATGTGTCGCCATTCTTCAACACACGACCCATAAATAGCTTGGCATTGTCGTTGGTGAGCTTGACTTCAAAGAATCGATCGGTGCCACACGACTCAATATTTCCCGCGCGAATTGATGCCATGAGATACACAAGTTGCCGACTCAGATAACCACTCTTTGAGGTGTTCTGACTGCGGTCCACTGTACCCTTTCTCGAGCCCGAACCACTCATAAAGAGATCGGTGGGATTCAGACCCCGCGCAAAGTTTGACTTGATAGGTTTCGAAATGAGACGACCCTCGATGTCAGAGATGTACCCCTTGGCCACACTCATCTGCATAATCTGTTCCGCGGATCCGCGAGCTCCCGATTTGATGATGAGTGCGCTATACTGATTCTGTGCGGTGGTTCGAGCAAGGTACTCATCGGTGATCTTCTGTAGCTCGGTTTGGACATCATATTTGTCGGGATTGTTTAGGACATCCACCTTTCGCTTTTCCAGATCATCTGGAAGAACGAAGTCACTGATGGACATCGATCCACCCACAAGAGACGAAGCATATCCACCAAGATGCTCGAGCACGAACATGCAATCCGCGAGCCACTTTGGATCACCAGAAAACTTCTCGAGAATCGCTTCGAGTTTCTTTCCTGTGATGGGTTCGGTGATCTGAACCTTGTCCTCGAAAACAACCTCGATGGCCCGGCGCCCCATAGTGTTTTGCCGTCCACGATAGATGACTGGTTTGTCAAAATCTTTGGCAAGATGCTTAACCACATCCACAAGATCCACCGAGTCGTCATATTTCGTGGGAGATCCCGATGCATCATCCTTTGTTAAGAAATAAATGCCCAGCACAAAATCTCGTTCAAGCGAAAGACTCAGACCACTCATGGGGTGGTAGATTGATTTAATAGACAGCATCTTTTTCTTCGCTTCGTCTTGTGCTTCCTTGGTCAGTGGCAAAAAGATGCCCATCTGATCGCCATCAAAGTCCGCATTATGTCCAGGACACACCATGGGCGATATGTGGAACGTTGTTGAGTCGATAGGTACGGGAATATAACCACGAATGCTCAATCGGTGGAGCACCGGATCACGTTTCGCAAGAATGACTTTGTCTTTGGCGATAATCGCTACAATCTTATAGAGGATATCGAGGATTCGTTCATCGATGGCTTCCTGCTGAAGTTTTACATTGAGTAGTGTATAGAGTGCAGGTTTGTTGACTTCGGTGTATTGCGACAACTCTCGAGAAATCTCTGGATGTGTCAAAATGTAGTTGATGATCCACGGATAAAACATCTTGACAAGCATGTCTCTGGGCACACCAAGTTCATAAGGTCGGATGTTCGGATCACCAGTGATCACAGCACGCGCCGAGAAGTCCACACTCTTGGCCACGAGCGATGTCCGAATCATACCGAACTTGCCTTTGACCTTTTCGATGTATGCCTCAAACAACTGCTCGTAAAGATTCTGCACAGTTGTAAATGCTCTATTTTTCATTAATGTATGAGTGCTCGTGAGTGAACTGTAAGCCACGGTGTTCTCACTGAGGATGCGACTATAGAGAGTGTTGTCGTCCTGATCCATACGAAATTGTGGCGGAATGACGATAACATATTTTGTGAACATGACTTTTCGATCGTTGATGAGTTTCTGTGCGATGGCTTCCGCCACATCTGTAGCCAACAACTTGTGCGACCGAAGAAGATCGAGAACCCGTTTTGGATTATGATACAGTGCTTCAAGTCCACAGAAGGTGTACGATGATGGACTGTCTGTAAGTACCAGTTGTCCATTCTGTTCGAATGCACCACACTCAAGATTGATCCATTTGAGCAGTCCAGATATCCGACGTGTGATGATATACATGATAGCGGGATGGAGTACGGGATGTGCGAGTTTGATATATGCATACATGGTCCGCCATCGCGATGACTTTTCTTGTCCAAAAATATCCACACTGAAAAGTCCGCGGGGATCATATGCACCCGTTGATGTTTTGATGCCCGGCGATGTTATCTCCTGAAGCAGATCTCCATTGATGCGAGTTGTTTGTACCCATTCATCAATATTGAATAACATGGCGACACTCCTCGATGTGTCAGGGATGATGTGGTGTGAGATGACCGGCGACTTGGTCTCTCACACCACATACACACTAAGTCATAAGAAAATCTGTATCGACATCTGGCTCATTTTTTGTGCGCATTATTTTGAAAGATGATGCTAGTTTGAAGAAGATCTCAAACTCACGACTTGTTGTGGATGCTGCGGATTTGGTACACCCAGTACTCCACATACTCTGAACGACGGAGCGTTCTGGATTCACCACACATCCTATACACACAACATATTCACACTTTGATAGGTCGTCTTTCATGAACATAGATCGAATTGTTTCCACACGCCTTTGATCGGCGGCCGCGGATATGTCCGTCATAAACGTTTCGTCGAGCGTATTCGAAAGAACGATGGGGACATAGTATGTCTTCAGGGAAGGATATGCGCAGACAAAAATCAACCACTGTGTACATCGATCAAAGATATCATCGATGTCTGCATCGGAGACGAGCACAAGATCCGATTGTTTGGTGAGGTGCGTTTGATCCGTACGCATCACAGACACACGATCTGGATATGCTTTTTCAAGAAACGATCCACAAACGAATACACGGAACACATCATGATCAACGCTCGGGTCAATTTGAACGATATCGTTCTCCTTTACGAGAATCTCAAACATTGTGTGTAATGTTCTCTGTATCCGCTCTATCATTTGTTCCACCTGTGTCTCACCACCCATCAGAGTGATTTGCGCTCATGATTGCTTGAACCCAGTGAGCATATCAATACTATTACAGAGAGCACTCACCACTTTGTGAACGGTGTAGTTGTTAAGGTAAGACTCTACCACGGTAAGAAACTGCTCGGCATAGTCCATCTTCATTCCCGTATATGCCCGGTTTGCATTGTCGTTATTGATAATCGCTGAAAAGAAAAACATTTGTCGATTCGTATCGAAGTTCACAGAAACACGTTTGTTGATGGCACCTTTCCGCCAGAGCACCACACCAGGATCATTTGCCGATCCCATGGCAGGACCAGATCGAGCTGTATCCTGTGGACCCGAAGAGTTGGCAAACTGTACGGGTGGAGGCGGTGCGGCCTGAGTAGTAGGTGCTGCCGTGGCTTCCGTGGCCTTTGAAGTCAGGTATGTCCGCCACTCGTTCACAAACGTTGTCGCCGCTTGTGTATCGTTTTGCGCAAGAACCATGTTCATGTTGTTAAGAAGGGCAAGCACATCTTGGATGGGCATCGTTGCTAATGCTGCTCCTCCCACGGGAGATTCCTCTCCAAGGATATGCTTCTGCAAATAACGACGGAGTGCCACAATCTCATGGAACGCAAATGCAACAACGACTTTCCTGTCATAGTTATAGACCTGTGTCCCCGCAGGTACAGGTCCGCGAATGTTAACAGCTGGATTGTTTGGGATCGCGGGTGTGATGGCAAGATAGAGGTCGGATGTATACAGATTTGTGGATAACACCACCTGGGCACCACGCGGATTGTAATATGTGAACAGATCGGTACTCGATACCCGGAAGTAATGTTTTGCGTGCCCTGATGATGCGGGCCGAGGCGACGGTGGTTCCTCATAGATGTAGATCTGATTTGGATCACTAAGAACGCCGACACCACCGTGTGATGGATATGTCGTGGGCACAGCAGTGGGTACTTGCTGGTCAGCGTGTTGTGTCATAGTATAACATCCTCCTTTGAGCATGAGCTAAGTCAACGCCACTTCGCCAGAACGCATCATCGACATGACTGTGCTTCCCTCGGTGAGTGCTTCCACCCCACTCCGTTCGATGAGATTCCGAAACTCAGATACACGTGTGGGTACACTCTTCAGATGCTCGATCATATGATTGAACGATACAAGCTTCACACCGAGGACAAACGAATCCCAGTTTGCAAGAACCTTGGCCGCGGCTTTGTTGTTCGCAGCGTTCTGTGTCATGATTTGTTTCATAGCAAGCAAATCATCGCATCGGACATTGGCTGGAATGAGTGGCAACAGATCTTTGAAGACAGTCTTCTTGCCCATCCCCTTGACACCAGGAATCGAGTCCGCAGTATCACCCGCCACCGCTTTGTAGAGGATGATCCGGTCTCCAGGAACCGTGGTACCAGGCTCGATGAGTCCCGTCGATCCCTCCGCAAGATATTTTTTCGATACATACCAATTCGTTTCGGTGATCACAATTTCGCCATCCACCACAAACACATTGTCTGCTACATCGATGGTTTGAATCATGTCTCCATCATTAGACAAAATAACATAGCATGTATCGTCGTCATAAAGCTTTGTGCGCCGAAGCAGATACTCTGGAATGAAGTCCGCATCGAGGTTCTCAAATCGAAACATAGGGATATGTGACATCGATGCAATGGCCTCGATCCACTTCCACAGACGAAACTTGAATGCTCGAAACACTTCTTCAACCTTGTCGATATTGTTATCAAACTGCATCATCAATCCGTCGGCCAAAACGAACCTCGATGTGATACGATTCGCTTTGTAGCTGGAAAGCAGATTCTTATGATAATATGATTCTCCACTTTCACAGAAATATACCACATTCAGTTGCTTCCGTTGGAGCATCGCCCATGCTTCAAAGTACAACTGAAATGTGATCCAATCCTTTAACACATATCCAGGAATCGATGAATTGTTCACCATATAGGTCACAATATCCGCAATGATCTCTGGTTTGTAGAACCCACGACTGATATTGTTGAAGTCCACAAAGATGATGACGCGTCGATACTTTGATGCGATCTGTGTGAGTGTTTCTGGAGATGGCATCCCACGAAAGTATGTGGTCATTGACATATGTTGCATGGTGTTCTCGTTGGCAAACATTAGTATATGACCTCCTCTATGTTGGCATGCAATCGATCAACACAGATGGACAGTTTCATCATATATGATCCCACTCCCATCTCGAAAAACGAAAGCGGTGGTCGGGTGGAGCATCCACCCCAAACAATGCAGGATGCTCCACCCGACACATCACACTAGAGTGACGATGAGGGGACGCGGAACGTTTTGGTGTACAGTTCGATTTCGATGTCCTTCATCCGACATTCCCAGTGCCAGAAGATCTCGTTGTTTGGCGTCATATAGAATGTGGCATACACCTGATTGAATCCCATGGATACAAGCTCCGAGGGGAAGCCCGAATCGATCTCCACACCATCAAAGGCATCCGCGATACGAAGCGCCTCAAATCTCACCATATTCTGTGCGTAACCCACCGAGAACTCGAGGGTCCGTCCTTTCTTCCGAACGATGACAGCATCACCACCCACGGACTTAAAAACCTTCGATGCAGTGGTATATAGCTCGGTGACATCCATTCTCGGAAGCAGAATTCGACTGCTCGATTTCTGTACAGCAATCGCATCATCGAATGCGGATTGTTCGATCTCACCAAGGGGTGAACCCAGAAGACTTCCGATGCTCACCAACATGGTGGCACTTCGGAAGAAGTAGAGATTGCCACCCATACAGAAAACCACATCACCATTAAGTAGTGACAGCATCTTGATATGGGTATTGGCTTCACCGATGGCAAAATCAAAAGTGAACGGAAGCTTGACTTTAACATGGAATCGATTCGCATTGGTACTGAAACACGACACACCATTCGTGAATCGGAAGTCCGCGGCATAGTTCGCCATAAATGTAAGAGCCGTTTTCAAAGTCTCGAACTGATTGGCGACGAATCGAATGGGGGCCGACAATGCATCCGTGGTCTCGATCTCAAATGGGCAATCGTCAGGAGATGCCGGTATGGGTTCAACTCGTGCCACGGGCATATTCTGTGGGGTTGATGGAGTTGCCGTGGGCGGTGTCATATCAGGAACGGGCACCTGAATCATCTGCTGCAGTTCCTGAAGCTGTGGCATGGGAACGGCTTCCGTGGCAAACGGAGCAGGAGCCGCCATCTGTTGAGGCTGTTGGACTTGTGGCATCTGCTGCGGTGCATTCATCGGCTGGGGCATCGGTTGCTGCACCTGGGGCACATTCATCGGCTGGGGCATCGGTTGCTGCACCTGCGACATGTTCAT
>Ga0116157_10000717_pt1 | contig 33505 bp, 31 predicted proteins | sample AD_UKC048_MetaG_FD_89882 | JGI IMG/M metagenome (GOLD analysis project Ga0116157, IMG submission 89882) | Active sludge microbial communities of municipal wastewater-treating anaerobic digesters from USA - AD_UKC048_MetaG | ecosystem: Engineered > Bioreactor > Anaerobic > Digestate | place: USA... | reverse complement strand
GCCCAGCGGGTGAACTGCGCCGTCTGCTCCGGCTCATCGAGCACGCGCAATGCGGTCCCGGAGGCGAGCGCCGAATAAGGATGTTCAGGAAGCGAAGCGGTGCTCATCGGCGCAGGCTGCAGGTGCCGCGACAGCGAAACGAGGGTTCGGGCCCGGGTTGGCGGGCTGCTGGATGCATGTCAAGCACGGGGACGGCGCTCCTCGATCCTCTCTTGCGCGGCCGATTCAGCGCTTGGCGCTTTCACGGCAGGCCGCCCGTGCGGCTGCGTCCGTCAGGGCGTCGCAGCGGGCGGCGGCGTCGTTGACGCCACCGGTCGCGGCTGGCTTCAGGTTGCGCTTGTCGGGCTTCGGCGGGACAGCCGACTGGTTGCGCAGCGGAATGACGATCTGTGGCGTCACGGCGTTCTCGGGCCGCAATTCGCCGGGAGGCGACGCGTTCTGGTTCATCTCGGCAGGTGACATGAGCCGTGGACCCGGCTTGACCGCGACAGGCGCCGATGCGCGCGCTGCGGGTGCCGGTGCACGCGTTTCTGCCGCAGCCGGCAGGGCCGCGACAACCAGTGCCAGCCCAGTGGTCAAGAGCAGGCAGCGAACATGCATCACGTATCCTTCTTTTCGCGGTGACGGCCTGCAGCAGGATGGCCGCAGGTGGCCTCGACGATCAGTGAGTAGGTGTAACACCATCTGCTTCCACGAACCTTGCGCCGTATCAATCCCCTTCGACAACCCCCGATAACCCTCGACGGGTCCCCATCCCCCAGTCCAGCCGCCAGACGACACCGTACAACATGACCGAACCCGCAGGCGAAGACTCCACCGTGCATGAACCACGTCTCTGGCGCGACAGCGGCTGGACGGCCCGTGTCATCAAGAACGAGGATGACGAGGGATGGGCGGTGGAGATGGTCAAGCAGGGCGAGGTCGAACCCGCACTGGTCGGCCCCTGGACGATGGGGCGCGACAAGAAGAACCCCAAGCCGCTCGACAACACGGCTTTCAACACGCTGGTGAAGACCGCATCAGAGGTGCTGCGACGACACGAACAGCAGTTGCATGCGCAACTGCACAAGAGTCTGGTCGTTCAGGCGGACTCCGGGCGCATCACGGTCACCCTCGACATCGTGCCCGACGAGGATGACCCGCATGCGGTGCTTGCAGCTGCCGATGCCGGCGGCCAGCTGCTGGCGCAGGTGCGTGTCTCGGCGGGCTTTCGATTGAGCTCTGGCAGCGCCGATGCGTGGATCGCGAATGAATTTCGCCGGCCGGGCTGATCGAATTCCCGTCAGCCCGGCCTGGATCCGTCTAGCTCGCGAGCCGTGAGCCAGAGTCGAAGATCGAACTCGAGCTGGTGATAGGCCGGCTCCATGTGCGTGCACAGCGCATAGAACGGCTTGTCGTGGTCGCGCTCCTTCAGATGCGCCAGCTCGTGCACGACGATCATCTTCAGGAATGCGCCGGGTGTCTCCTTGAACAGGCTGGCCACCCGGATCTCGCGCTTGGCCTTGAGCCGTCCGCCCTGCACGCGCGAGACCGCCGAGTGCGTGCCCAGCGCGTTGTGCAGCAGCTGCAAGCGGTTGTCGTAGGCAACCTTGGCCACGGGAGGCGCGCTGCGCATGAAGCGGTTCTTCAGCTCCATCACGTAGTCGTACAGCGCAGGATCGGTGCGCACGGCGTGCGGCTCGGGATAGCGTTGCCGAAGGCTTTCGCCCAGCCGACCCTGCGCGATCAGTTCGCTCACGCGGTTCAGCACCTCGGGCGCATACCCCGTCAGGTACTTCAAGCCCACGCCGAATCCTTCGTCGGAACGAGCGACCGCTCCAGCACCAGCAGCAGGTTGTTGGCGGGCATCGCCACGCGCTCGCGCAATCGCAACTCGACCGCATTCGCCTGTTGCAGCACGTCGGCCAGTCGGCGCAAACCCCACGCCGGATCGCGGGAGCGCAGGTCGGCATCGAACGCCAGGTTGCTCGGCGCAGTGGGAGCCGGGTCCTCCCGGTACGGGCCGTAGAGCAGCAGCATGCCGCGTGGAGCCAAATGCCGTGAGGCCAGCAGCATCAATGCAGCACAGGTTTCCCAGGGCGAGATGTGCAGCATGTTGGCGCAGTAGATCGCATCGACTTTCTCGGGGAGTTCGCTGTTCGGCGAATCTCGCGCCTCCACCAGGACGTCGAGGTGCAGCGCCGGACGGACGTTGTCCAAGTCGTTGCACCATGCATCGATCGATGCCAGGGCGTGCGGGTCGGCATCGGTGGGCTGCCAGCGCCAGCCGGGCAGACCGGCGGCGAAATGCGCTGCATGCTGCCCGGTGCCGCTGGCGATCTCAAGTGCGCTGCCTTGCGGCGGCAGCAGGCGCTGAAGCTGCGCCAGGATGGGTGCAGCGTTGCGCTCGGCTGCGGGGCTGTATTGGCGGCGGCTTTCCAGGTCGGGTGGATGGTGCGTCATCACGCCGACTTTAGTGAAGGTTGCAGCGCCTCACCTCTGCTGCAAGTCGCCACGGCGAAGCCCGTGTGCGCGGTCCAGTGTCCGTGAAGCCGGCTGCTCTGGATAAAGTGCGTTGACACCGGTCGTCACTGCCGCACTCGTGCGAGCCCGGGGGGCCGGTCCCCGGGCTGCGGTGAGCTTAGGGTGCGATGGCGCGGAAGCGGAAGTTGTCGAACGCGAGGTGGTTCCAGTCTTTCCCGTTGCCGCTGAACGCGATGGCGATCAAGTCGATTGGCCCGGCGTAATCGGGCTTCAGCAGGGTCGGAGCGCCGGTGAAGAGCATGCGCCCCCCCTTCTTCGCCGTGAGACCGTTGTAGACCGTCTTGCCCTTGAGGGAGAGCACAAAGTAGAAATCGCCGTTGGCATCCAGACCACGCCGGCTCCAGAAGTCGGCTCCGTCGAAGTAGAACGCAGCGCTGTCGGTGCGGCGGATCCAGGTGGATGCACCAGAGCCCATCGCCACGTAGGTCGTGTTACCCGAAGCTGCCGTGGGGGCCATGTAGTAATACCTGCCGCCCCAGTCGAAGCCGCCGTACCCATCGGGCATCGAGGCACCGACCGTGGCCGGGCTCACGAGCGCCAGGTCGTTGAACGTCAGCACCGTCGATTGCGCTGCTGCCGGCGCTGATGCGCTTGCGATGCACAGTGCGAAGGCCAGCGGCGCCAGCAGTCGGAAGGCGGATGTTTTGGTTTGCATGATGTTTTCCTCGAGAAGATGAGATCCAACCAGGCAGGACCCGTGCCTGTGTTTGGCAAAGCAAGAAACCTTTTCAAATCAACGACTTGAGTTCTCTGCTCGTGCGCATGCGGCGTGTATTTGGGGTGCGGAGGCCCAACGACTGGGGGAATTCACCCAGTGACCGCGCCGTGGGCCCATGACTGGCCGTCGGTTTGGCAGGGGTCGGTCAGCAAGTCTTGAAACGACTCGACGGAGTGTTGGCAGGGACCATGTTCATGCCCAAGTAGGCATCTGATGCCGGTCGAGTTCGAACTCATGGAATCGGCTGTTCATGCCGATAACGCCAGCTAAGGAGTTCTCACCATGAGCGCAGCAGTTTCGGCCCCCGCAGACTTGATGGGGATGAGCGACAGCGAAATAGATGCCCTCGTCAAGAACATCGGGATTCCGCCGCGGCCAGCCACGCTGGCGGAGCTGCAAAAGGAGATCGGTCGGGAAGAGCCCGACCTGCGGCGCGTCGCCCAACTGGTCGCTGGCGATGTCGCGTTGACGACAGCGGTACTGCGTATCGTTAATTCGCCCGCCTATGGGTTGCGTCGCCACTGCGAGACGGTCGATCAGGCGATTGCCATGATCGGGCTCAAGCAGGTGACCGTGGTCGTCACCGGGCTGATGCTGCGCAAGGTGCTTCGAACCGACGGACCTCAACTGACCCGCTTCTGGGATGTCTCGGCCAAGCGGTCCCACGCCATGGCGTGCCTCGCGCGGGGTCTGGGCGGTGTCGACGCCGACATCGCGCAGTCGTTCGGGCTGTTCTGCGACGTCGGCATTCCCCTGCTGATCAACCGCTTCCCGGATTACGGCGCGACGCTGAAGTCATGCAACGACGAGCCCGAACGGCGGTTCACCGAAGTCGAGCAGACGCACCACCAGACCGATCACGCACTGATTGGTGGCCTGATGGGGCGCACCTGGAGCGTTTCACAGATCGTCTGTCAGGCGATCCGGTCACACCACGACTACGGGATATTCCAGGACCCACGAATTCCGGATGCGGTGACCCGGCTGGTCGCGATGGGGTTGGTGGCCGAGGTGGCCATTCAGCGCTTCTCGGGACTCAACAGCAGCGCCGAGTGGAACAAGGGCGGAGACTGCGCCGCAGGCGCACTGATGCTCAGCGACAACGATGTCGAGGAATGGACCGAGCGCCTGCTGGAGCAGTTCTCACTCGGAATCTCCTGACCACCGGTGACCGCAAACGCGAATGACCGATCGGGTCTTCGGGCCAAGCCGGTGAATCAGGGGCGCGGCTCTCGTCCGATCAAGCCTTTTGCGACAAGCGCTCGCGCCCGCTGGACCGGCTACTTCAGGTGCGACACGAACACCGCGAAGGCAGTCACGAAGCCAAAAATCCCGATGAAGACGGCAATGCCGGCGGCATAGATCTTCGCGAGCTTGTCTCTGGTATCGCGTGCAAGGTGCGTGGTCATGAATACTCCCAGATTCAGAGGGCTGCCCAGCTAAAGGGCCCGTGTCTTCGCGGTCGACGTCGGATTCGAGATGCCGACCTGCAACCCGTTTCACTATCGTCGACTGTCACTTTGATCCGCTGGACCACGTGAGGCATTGACGATCGTCAAGAATGATGTTTCGACTGCCTACACCGACACTGACTGCGGCCGCACGGCGTCTGCGCCAAAACAAAAAGGGTCAGCTCTGAATGAGCTAACCCTTCGATCTAACTGGTGGCCTGGGGCGGAATCGAACCACCGACACGCGGATTTTCAATCCGCTGCTCTACCAACTGAGCTACCAGGCCGAGCCCATAACTATATCAGCGCCGCGGGCGATGGACTTCAGAGGCTGCCGCGCTTGCTGCGGGACAGGTCAACGCCAAGCTGCTTGAGCTTGCGGTACAGGTGGGTGCGTTCAAGTCCGGTCTTCTCGGCGACGCGCGTCATGCTGCCGTTCTCCTGGGCCAGGTGGAACTCGAAGTAGCTCTTCTCGAAGGCATCGCGAGCCTCGCGCAATGGGCGGTCGAGATCGAAACTTTGCTCCGGTTGCGGGCCTGCGGTCATCGACAGACTGGCCAGCGCCACGTGGCTGGAGTGAGTGGTCACCGAGGCATGTGCCAGGTCGCCTCGCAGCGCTGTCACATTGGCTGCGGCGCGCGCCGCCGCAGCCGGCTTCACCAAACCCTGTTCGACGGCTCGCAGCAGCTTTTGCAGCGTGATCGGCTTTTCAAGGAAAGCCATTGCACCGTTCTTCGTCGCTTCGACGGCTGTGTCGATCGTGCCGTGACCGCTCATCATGATGACCGGCATCGTCAGCAGGGCGTTTGCGTTCCATTCCTTCAGCAGCGTGATGCCATCCACGTCAGGCATCCAGATGTCGAGAAGAACGAGATCAGGCTGTCCGCGTTCACGCGCTGCCCGGGCTTGCGCGGCGTTTTCCGCGAGCTCGATGGAGTGACCTTCGTCGGTCAATATCTCTGACAACAGCGCCCGGATGCCGAGCTCGTCGTCAACAACAAGAATGGTGGCCATGAACCCTCAGTGTGCGGGGGCGGAATCGCTCGCCGCTGCCGCAGTGTGCGCGTCTCCCGGCGCGAATTTCGAAAATGATAACGAAACTTGCGCGCCATGAATGGCGTCCTCACCCGCGCCACCCTCGGTTTCGCTTGATATGAGGTTGCTGATGCGCACGCGCGCGCCGTGCTCATCTGCGATTTTCTTGACGACCGCCAGACCCAGCCCGGTGCCTTTGGACTTGGTGGTGACGTAGGGTTCGAAGGCGCGCTTGAGCACCTTGTCCGGAAAGCCGGGACCGTTGTCGATGACGTGCAGCCTCACGACTCGCACCGCGCCTTGATCAGTGCGCCCTGCTTCGGTTCGCACGCGCACCTGCGGCGGCGTGTGCGAGTTGGCTGGATCGGTGGCCGCGTCCAGGGCGTTTTGCACCAGGTTGTGGATGACTTGCCGCAGCTGGGTCGGGTCTCCGATGATCAGCGGCAGGTCGTGTGCCGGCACGAAGCCCAGCGTGCCGGCCTCCTGTGCGGTTGCGTAAAGCGTGAGGACCTCGTTGACGAGGGCGTTGAGGTCCAGCGGCTTGAGCTGTGCCGCCGGCAGGCGCGCGTAGTCGCGGAATTCGTTCACCAGCGTCTTCATCGCCTGTACCTGGGTCACGATGGTGCCAACGGAGCGCACCAGCATGGCCTGGTCGGCGCCCTCGAGCTTGGCCGACAGCTTGTGCTGCAGACGCTCGGCCGACAGCTGGATCGGCGTCAGCGGGTTCTTGATCTCGTGGGCGAGGCGGCGTGCGACTTCACTCCAGGCCTCGATGCGCTGGGCGGACACCACCTCGGTGATGTCGTCGAACACCATCAGGCGCGCGCCCTGGGGCATGGCTGCTCCACGTACCAGCAGCGTCAGCGAGTCGCGATTCGGAGCGGTCTGCAGTTCGAAGGCCTCCTGCCAGTGGCCGCGTTCGCCAGCTTCGAGGCTGTCGGCATGCAGTTCGAATCGCTGCCACACCGAAGCGGCGAATCCGTCGAGGCCGGCCACCTCATCGAGCCGGCGCCCTCGGTAGGCAGACAGCGGCAGCTTCAGGATGCGCGTCGCGCCCGGGTTCACGGTATCGATGAGGCCGTCGCGGTCGAACACGATCACGCCGGCGGTCAGGTTGTCCAGGATGGTCTGCAGGTTGGCGCGAGCGCCCTCGACCTGCGACACGCTGCGCTGCACCAGTGAGCGCGCCTCTGAAAGCTGCTCGGTCATGTCCGCGAACGATCGCGTCAGCCCGCCCAGTTCGTCGCGCGAATCGAAGACCTGCTTGACTCCCAGGTCGCCCTTGGCCACCTGGCGCACGCCCTCGGCCAGCAGCAGCAGTGGCCGTGCCAGCTGGTTGGAAAGCGTCACCGCCAGCAGCAGCGCCCCGACCACCGCAAGGATCAGCGTCAGGGTCAGCGTGCCGATGTACATCTTGCGCAGACCTTCGCGCGCCAGCGAGCGCTGCTGGTACTCGCGGTAGGCCGCCTGCACCGCCAGCGCATTGGTGGCCAGCGCCGCTGGCAGCAGTGTCGTGACCAGGAGATAGCGTTCCTGCTGCGCCAGAGCGATGTCCGCGCTGGGCAGGATGGCCAGCGCACGGATGCGGGCCGGCCCGCCGCTGGAGGTTCCGGTGCCGGCGCCCGAGGCGTCGTCGTCCAGGCCCTCGAGTTGCGCCGCCACCCTGCCGCTGCGGGCGCTGCGCAGCAGCGACAGCGCGGGCCTGTCAGGCATCTGGAATGCTGCCGATCGATTGGCAGCCAGCAGCACCTGACCGATGCCGTTGACGATCGCGACGTCCTGGGCGGCCAGCTGCTCGCGCAGGCGCTCCAGTGACAGAGGCTGTACTTCGCCGGCGCTTTCACCCAGCCGTTCGGCTGCGAACTGGGTCTTGTTGGCAAGTTCGTTGACCTGCGCATCCAGCGTGCCCCGGCCCAGGGCCAGGCCGGCATCGAGTGCGCCCTCGACCTTGACGTCGAACCAGCTCTCGATGCCGCGCGACACGAACTGGTAGCTCACGGTGTAGATGAGCACGCCGGGCAGCACCCCGACCAGCGCAAAGATGGCGGCCAGCTTCAGCAGCAGCCGGCTGCCGAACTTGCCGCGTTGCACGCGCACGAACAGGCGCACCGCAGCGATGCCGATGACCAGAACCAGCAGGCCGGCAACCACCATGTTGACCCAGAAGAGCCATGTGTAGTGGCGCTCGTAGAACGTGCGGTTGTTGGTGGCGATCGACAGCAGGAAGGTCAGCACCAGACCGGCACCCGTGGCCGCCACCAGCGAAACGATCCAGGCCCAGCGGTTGGCCTTGGTCACAGGTGGCCCCAGCGCGGCGCGGTACGCGGTCCCGCACGGCGGGAGCGTGCAAGGGGGGAACCCGTTCTGCTCATGCGATCGGCACTAGGGCGTGGTGACGCGCTGGGTCTTTTCGAGCTGCAGGGTCCAGTCGGGCTGCCCGCCGATGCCGATCTGCATCGGGCGCGGCAAAAGGGTGGTGTCGAGCTTGTAGCTGAACTCGACGTAGTACTGCTCGCCCTCTTCGATCTGACCCGGCTCGGTGAGCTTCCAGCGCCCCATGCGACGCACGGAGGCCACGGCGTCGGCGAGGCTGTCGAAACTCTGGTTCAAGCCGCCGAAGCTCACCCGGTAGGTTCGCGTCAGCGGCTGGTAGGCGAGGCGCCAGGTGCGTGTCACGCGGCTCACTCTCTGGTCGCGCCAGTACCAGCGCTCCCGGAACAGCGAGGCGTCGGCGACGAAATGAAGCGGCACGCCCTTGAGGAGGGCATCCTCGACGCTGTGCGGCAGGTCGAATCGGACTGCGAAGTCGAGGAGCAGTCCCTCCTCGTTGCGCGACACGGCGAACTGGCTCAGTTCGGGTGCCGGCGTCTCGGCCCACGCGGGGAGAGATCCGATCCAGAGCGTCAGTGCCAGCAGGCACGTCGCCCACAACGACAGGAACCGGGCGAACAACGCACCGGGCCTCGAGGGGCAGCAATCCGTCGCGCAGCGGTGCACAGAGGGGCTCAGACTTGGTTTTTTTGCAGCAGGGCGTAGAAAAAGCCGTCGGCCCGGGCAGCTGATCCCGGGTTTTCAGCAGGTGGTTGATTGTCGGGCAGTGGCAGCAGGTGGCCCGGGGATGGAGGGTCGACGACCCGACTTGCATCGCTCTGGCGTTGCAAAAAAGCATCGATCTGGTCCTGGCCCTCGGCCTTGAATACCGAACAGGTGGAGTAGAGCAGGCGCCCCCCTGGACTCAGCAGCGGCCACAGCGCATCGAGCAGCCTGGCCTGGGTGGCCGCCAGTGCAGGCACGTCGCTGGGTCGCCGCAGCCAGCGCACGTCCGGGTGACGTCGCACGATGCCCGAGGCGGTGCAGGGCGCGTCGAGCAGGATCGCGTCGAAGGGCTTGCCGTCCCACCATGTGGAAGGCTGGCTGGCATCGCCGGCCTGCATCCGAGCGTGCAAGTGCAGCCGGTCCAGCGTCTCGCCAACCCGGGTCAAGCGCTCCGCATCGTGGTCGAGCGCCAGCACGTCCAGGTCGGCCAGCTCCAGCAGGTGGGCCGTCTTGCCGCCGGGCGCAGCGCAGGCATCGAGCACGCGGGCGCCCGGTGGCAGCGCGGCCCCCGCAAGCAGCAGGGGTGCGGCGAGTTGGGCCGCCGCATCCTGCACCGATACATCGCCGTCGGCGAAGCCCGGCAGGCGGCTCACCGGGCATGGGGTGTTGAGCATCACGCCCTGTGTACCTATGGGCCGACCCGGCAGGCCCGCGACACTCAGTCTTGCCAGGTAGGCGGAGACGCTGACGCGCCGGGTATTGACGCGCAGCGTCATCGGCGGATGTCGGTCGTTGGCTGCCAGCAGGGCCTGCCAGTGCTCAGGCCAGTCGGATTGCAGTTGTTCCACCCACCAGTCGGGGTGGTTGTACTTCCCGGGCAACGTTCGCTGTGCGGCCTCGAGAACGGCCGGCTGCTCTCGCAGGAAGCGCCGCAGCACGGCATTGACGAAGGCGGCACTGGCTGCGTGGCGCCGGCGCGCAGCAGTGACCGCATGGTCGACCAGCGTGTGATCGGCGTACGGTGCTTCGCCGTCGGGCCAGGACAGTGCCAAGGCGCTCAGCAGCAGCGCATCGACGCCCTTCGGAGGCGCCTTGGGCACCAGCCACTCCCGCGCGGCGAGGGCCTGTCCCAGCCGCCGCAGCACATGGGAGCTGAGGGCATGGACGCCTGGCCTGACCTCAGCCGGGCAGCGCGCCAGAGCCCCGGTCAGCGAGCGCCCGGCGCGCACCGCCTCGATCGCATCGGCCGTGTGGTCGAGCAGGCGGGCCAGTGTCGGCTTGTCGGCAGTGACCCCCGAAGCTGTGATGTGGGCAGGGCTTTTCACCGCGCGGAGTCTACGAGCTTGGGTGGCCGGGTGCTTCGTGCGGGCATCGCATCCCCCGTCCCACCCGGCGACCGAGCTGGGTTACGCTCGATCGCATGAAGCAAGGAACGCCGACCATGCCTGCCAAATCCAGCCCTGCGATCTTCAAGAGCGAAGAGCAACTGGCGCGCCTGAGCGCGTCCGAGCGCATCCGTTATCGCCTGGTCGGTGCCAATTGCAGGTACCACGCCAACGACAACATCTCGGCCTTCATCGAGGGTGGCGAGATGGAGGAACTGCAGGCCGAGGTGGAGGCCAAGATGCAGGAGGTGTTGCAGGCGCTGGTGATCGATACCGAAAGCGATCACAACACCCACGACACCGCCAAGCGTGTCGCGAAGATGTTCCTGACGGAAGTCTTCGCGGGACGCTACACACCGATGCCTGCGGTGACCGAATTCCCGAATTTCTCCCGTCTCAACGAGTTGATGATCGTCGGCCCGATCACGGTTCGCAGCGCGTGCTCGCATCACCTGTGTCCGATCATGGGTCGTGTCTGGATCGGCATCCTGCCGAACGAGCACTCGAACCTCATCGGACTGTCGAAGTACGCGCGCATCTGCGACTGGATCATGAGCCGCCCGCAGATCCAGGAAGAGGCCGTGACGATGCTGGCCAACGAGTTGCAGGACCGGGTCAAGCCCGACGGCCTGGCGCTGGTGATGGAGGCCGATCACTTCTGCATGCACTGGCGCGGGGTCAAGGACACCGAGGCCAAGATGATCAACAGCGTGATGCGAGGGTCCTTCCTCAAGGACGTGAACCTGCGGCGGGAGTTCCTGTCGCTGCTCGACAGGAAGAGCACCTGAGATGACGATTCGCACCAAGATCAGGAGACCCCCATGCTCGTGCGTTTGATGTATGCCAGCCGCGCGGCCAACTCGGTGAACCAGAACGAACTGGTCGCCATCCTGAAGAAATCTAAGGCAAACAACGCCGAAGTCGGCGTGACCGGCGTGCTGTGTTTCTCGTCCGGGATCTTTCTGCAGGTGCTCGAAGGCGGCCGATTGCAGGTGAGCGCGCTCTACAACAAGATTGCCACCGATCCGAGGCACCACGACGTGGTGCTGCTGAGCTACGAGGAAGTCGAGGAGCGACGCTTCGCGGGCTGGTCGATGGGGCGTGCCAACCTCGCGCGGTTGAATCCGGCGCTGGTGATGAAGTACTCCGAGACCGCGCTGCTCAACCCGTACGCGGTGTCGGGCAAGATGTCGATGGCTCTGTTCAACGAGTTGGTGGCCTCGGCCGCCATCATCTGCGAAAGCTGAGCGCCGACGGAACTGGCCTCGCCGCGGTCATCCCAGGGTGTCGGCCCAGATCGTTCTCGCCCAGTTCCACGCGTAGCGGCCTTCCAGCTCGTTCGGCGCGGCAGAAAGGCCTCCGGCGCCCGCGACGGTCTTGAATGTCTTCTCGGCGGCGACGTACTCGTGCACGCTGGCGACGTGCACCACGGTGTTGTCGTCGACGAAGCTGTAGCAGGTGTTGGTCAGCATCGGCGCCGGGTTGATCTCCCAGCCGGACAGCTCGGCCACGATGGCCGCAGCCGCGACCTTGGCGTGGCTGTTGGCCATGTGCGCGCTTTTCGGCATCAGCGGCGCAAGCTGGATCGAGTCTCCCAGCACATGGATGTCCTTGGCGACCGTCGACTCGAAGTTCAGGTACTTGACCCCGCACCAGCGTGCGTTGCTGTTGGCCAGTCCGGTCTGCACCGCGATCGCGCCGGCGCGCATCGGTGGCAGCACGTTCAGCACATCGGCCTGCACGTCGTCCTGCACCTCGAACTTCAAGACGTTGATGCCGCTGGCCGCGCTCGCGTCGACCGCCACCGCCTTGTGCTGCGGTCGGTACTCGACCATGCCCTTGTACTGCTCGGCCCAGACCTTCTTGAACAGGCCGCCCTTCGAGGTGACATCCGGGTTGGCGTCAAGCACAAGGACCTTCGACCTGGGTTTCGCAGCCTTGAAGTAGCTCGCGACCTGACAGGCGCGCTCGTAAGGACCCGGCGGGCACCGGTAGGGTGCTTCGGGGATCGCGAGTGCATAGACCCCGCCATCGGGCATCGCCTCGAGCTGCCGACGCAGCGCGGCAGTCTCCGGCCCGGCCTTCCATGCCTGCAGAACCCGGCCGCTGGTGTGCGCGGCTTTCAGTCCGGCCACGCTGTCCCACATCAGGTCGATGCCGGGTGACAGCACCAGCTTGTCGTAACGGATGCTCGCGCCCGAACTCAGCACCGCAAGCTTCTGCGTCGCGTCGATGCTGGCGACGGTGTCCCGCACGACGGTGATTCCGTGGGCACGGGTCAGGCTGGCATAAGGCACGGTGAGGTCGCCGAGCTGCCTGCTGCCGCCAAGCACCAGGTTCGACAGCGGGCACGACACGAAGGCCTCACCCGGCTCGATCAGCACGACGTCGATCTTCTGTTCGGAGAACAGTCGCAGGTACTTGGCTGCCGTCGCGCCGCCGTAGCCGCCACCGACCACCAGCACGCGCGCCTTGTCAGGTATCGCGCCGGGTCCGCTGGCGCAACCGGACAGGCCCAGCGTGGCCAGCCCGCCGGTGGCCGAGGCCAGCTTGAGGAGTTCACGGCGTCTTGAATCCAGTGTCATGGCGCGGTCCTCACTTCTTCTGGGCGGCGAAATAGACCGCGATCTGTTCGATCTGCACGTCGGAATAGCCCTTTGCAATCTGGTGCATCACGGTGGCCGGCCGGGCACCGCTCTTGAAGGCCTTCATCTGATCGACCGCGTAGCTGGCCGGCATGCCGGCCAGTCCGGGTACCGCGGCGTCGTCGATGGAGCGGCCCCCGGTGCCGTGGCAGTTGGCGCAGGTCGCGGCCAGGCTGCTCAGTCGCAACGACTGGGCGTCCTGCGCCTGAACCGGCGCAACCGCTGCCATCGAGATCCATCCGAGGCCCACCCACTGCCAGCTGTTCGACAGGAACATCGCGAAACTCCAGTCATCGAAAGTGTCCGAATGTAGGGCATCGTCCGGTGGAGATTCGGCCGCAAAGCGCATGTGCTCATGCGCATTCAGCATGGGTTTCTAAGGGCCCCAGGCCGGTTCGGTGTAGCGCCTTGCCAGTTCAGGGGGCAAGGGCGAATCGAGCAGGCCAGCGACCAGACGCAGCGCGTCTGCCGCCGTCGGCAAGAGCCCGATGCGCGGCCCCACCTGGCTGGCCGCGTCGACCCAGGCCCGCACCAGCACCGGCCGCAGCATCCAGGGCAATGTCTGCACCTCGAGCAACGCGTGGGCCAGCGCGTCGCCGTCGGGCCAGTTCGGCATCGCGGCGGCCTGCGGCATCAGCCGCTCAAGCACCAGCGCGTACCAGGCGGCCCCGTCGCGGTCACCGCTTCCTGCGGCGCCGGGTACCAGGCGCGACAGGTGTGCGGTCACCACGGCGATGTGCGAACGCATCGGTGTCGGCAAATCGGTCAGGTCGTTGCTGGCCGCGGGCAGATCGGCGGCCGGCGGGCGCTCGCCGAGCTGGCGGCGCATTGCCAGCCACAGCAGCCTGTAGATCGGTGGCGTCGGCGAGCGCGCGGCCATCACGCGCCGCGTGGCCTGCAGCAATGCCCGGCGGTCGTCCTTGGAGCCGCGGCGCACGCGCTGGAGCAGCGCTTCGAGACAGGGCAGCCGAGTGGCGGCCGACAACAGCGCGACATCGGCGTCGATCGCCTCGGCGTTCGGCGTGCCCTGTGTTTCGGAGTTCCAGGCAGCGCGCAGCGCTCGCGAAGCGGTCGACCCGGTATCCCACTGCGCGATCAGCGACAGGACTGCGGCGCCGAGGCTCGCCGGGCCTTGAGTGCGCGACAGCCTGGCGAGCGCGTCCTGTTCCTCGGTCGAAGCCGCAGGCTTCAAAGCGTCCCCGCAGCCTGAAATCCGAAGACGCTGGCCACCAGTCGCGTGGGAATCTGACGGATCGCGTCGTTGTAGGTCTGGGTGGCCGTGTTGAACTGCGCGCGCGCGAATGCCAGCGTGTTGTCGGCAGCCGCGAGCTGCTCGGAGTTCGCCTCGATCTCGAGTCCGCTCAGACCTTGCTGGCGGGCCGGCAACTCGGCCAGCAGCCGCGAGCGTGCCGAAGACAGGGCCTCCTCGGCCAATCGCAGGCTGGTCGCGGCGCTGCGAGCGCTGGGACGGACGCGCAAGGCGTCGCAGGCGGCCTGCAGCTGACCGCAGGCCATCAGCAGGGCGTCATGCAGCTGGGGCGCCTGGTCGAGCAGTGCGCGCAGACCCTCCGCCCACTGCAGCAGCAGCGTGTGGCGATGCTGAACCTGCGCATCCACGGGGACGAATGCCTTGCCGATGTCATGGCGCAGGGCCGTCAGCCGGTTGTAGGCGCCGACCGTCCAGAACACCAGCACCGCACAGCCGACCAGCGTGGCGATCTGCGTGTCGCTCATCCGTGATGCCTGGAAACCGGCGCGGCGCGCAGGATCAAGTGCGAACCTCGCCTTGCCCCAGCACCACCCATTTCAGCGAGGTCAGGCCTTCGAGTCCCACCGGCCCGCGTGCGTGCAGCTTGTCGGTGCTGATGCCGATCTCGGCGCCCAGACCGTACTCGAAGCCATCGGCGAAACGCGTGCTGGTGTTGACCATCACGCTGGACGAATCGACCTCGCGCAGGAATCGCATCGCGCTCGGGTGGTGTTCGGTCAGGATCGCGTCGGTGTGGTGCGAGCTGTAGCGGTTGATGTGGGCGATCGCCGCGCCGAGGTCGGGCACGACGGCCACGCTGATGATCGGCGCCAGGTATTCCTCGAACCAGTCCTGCTCGGTCGCCTGAACGAGATGCGCACCCGGAACATGGGACAGCAGCGCGAGGCTGGCCGCATCGCCTCGCATCTCGACGCCCTTGGCCGCGAACACCGCGCCGATGCGTGGCAGGAACTCGGCCGCGATCGCTGCATGCACCAGCAGCGACTCGGCCGCGTTGCACGGGCTGTACTTCTGCGTCTTCGCGTTGTCGGTGACCTTCAGCGCCAAGGCCATGTCGGCGGTGGCGTCGACGTACACATGGCAGTTGCCGTCGAGGTGCTTGATGACCGGCACCTTGGCTTCCCGCGAGATGCGTTCGATCAGGCCCTTGCCGCCGCGGGGGATGATCACGTCGACCGATTCGGGCGACGTGATCAGGTGGCCCACCGCCGCGCGATCGGTCGTCTCGACCAGCTGCACCGCATCGGGTGGCAACCCTGCCTCGGCAAGTGCGGCCTGCACGCGCTTCCACAGCGCCAGATTCGAGTGGATCGCCTCGGAGCCCCCGCGCAGGATGCAGGCGTTGCCGCTCTTGATGGCCAGCGATGCGGCCTCGATCGTCACGTTCGGCCGGCTCTCGAAGATCATCCCGAAGACGCCCAGCGGCACCCGCATCTGGCCGACCGAGATGCCACTCGGCCGCTGCCGCAAGTGGGTGATCTCGCCGATCGGATCGGGCATCGCCGCGATCTGCTCGCAGCCTTCGGCCACCGTCTCGATGATCTTCGGCGTCAGCTTCAGGCGGTCGAGCAGCGGCCCGGCGGTACCCGCCGCTGTTGCTGCATCGAGGTCGAGCGCATTGGCTGCGACCAGCGCATCGACATCGGCGCGCAGCAGCCGCGCGAGCGCGATCAGCGCGCGGTTCTTGGCCGCCGTCGGCGCGGCGGCCATATGCGCACTGGCGGCGCGGGCGGACGCGCCCATGCGGGCGATCACGGCTTGCAGGTCGGGTGCGTTCATGAGACCGATTGTCCCAAATTCGCTGTACCTTGATCTTCGCGCGGTGCTGCCGATGGCGCGGGGCGACCGGCTCCGCTCATGTCCTCCGGGCCGGAAAAGACCGGCCCTCCCCCTCTACTTCGCTGCGCCAGTCACCCCACGCCCTCGACAGCAGGCAACGTCGTCGCATGCGAATGAATTCAAACCCCCCGATTGCTTCGATGGTGGCAGGAGCTCTGTGACGGGTCGCTGTGTGGAGTGAAGTAAAGGGGGAGAGGCGGGCACAGCACGCCTCGGAGGACATGAACGCAACACAGCGGCACGCCGCAGTGCTCACGCTCCGAACTCGGATGAGCGATCCGTTCAAGTGCGACTTGTTGTCACTGCGTCGCAGCGTCCTTCCACCCACCGCCCAACACCTTGTACAGCGTGACGCGGTTCTGCCGTTCGGCCGCCTGCGCCTGCACCACCGCCTGCTGCGCGGTGAACAGCGAGCGCTGTGCATCGAGCACGTCGAGGTAGCTCGACGCGCCATTGCGGTAGCGCAGGTCGGCCAGCTTCGTGCGCACCTGTTCGGCAGCGGCCTGCGCCTGCTGCGCTCGCAGTTGTTCGCCCAGTGTCGCGCGACCCGCCAGCGCATCGGCGACCTCGCGAAAGGCGCTCTGCACGGCCTTCTCGTACTGGGCGGTGGCGATGTCGCGATTGACCTGCGCCGCGTCGAGGTTGGCCTGATTGCGTCCTGCGTCGAATATCGGCAGCACCAGCTGTGGCGCAAAGCTCCAGGCCAGGCTGCCGCCCTTGAACAGGTCGGACAGCTGGGTGCTCGCGATGCCGACGCTGGTGCTCAGCGTGATCCGAGGGAAGAACGCCGCACGTGCCGCGCCGATGTTGGCGTTGGCCGCGATCAGTTGCTGCTCGGCCTGCCGGATGTCGGGCCGGCGGCTCAGCAGCTCGGACGGCAGACCCGCCGGCACGTCGGGCAGCACGGTCTGCGCCAGTGCCGATGCGCCCAAGGGTGTGGCCGCCGACACGGCATCCGGCGGCACCGGCTGCCCCAGCAGCAGGGCCAGCGCGTTCTCGTCCTGGGCCCGCTGCCGGGTCTGCTGCGCGAGCGCGACCCGAGCACCTTCGAGCAGCGATTCGGCTTGTCGCAAATCGATTTCGGACGACGCGCCGTGGTCGAACTTGAGCCGAGTCAGCTTCATCGATTCCTCGCGCGACGCCAGCGTGCGACGCGTCAGTTCGAGCAACTCGTCATCGGCCAGCAGCCCGAGCCAGGCGTTCGCCACCGATGCAACCAGGCTGATCTGCACGGTCTTGCGCGCTTCCTCGGTACCGGCGAATTGCGCCAGCTGTGCCTGGCTGAGGCTGCGCACCCGGCCGAAGAAATCGAACTCGTACGCGGTGACTGACAGGCCGGCCGTGTAGGTGCTGTTGATGCTGCTGCCGGAGCCGCCGCCCACGCGGGGCGAGCGTGATCCAGTGATGCCGCCATTGACGGTGGGCAACTCGTCGGCGCGCCGCACCTGGTACTGCGCGCTCGCCTGCTCGATGTTCAGCACCGCGACGCGCAGGTCGCGGTTGTTCTTCAGCGCGAGGTCGATCAGCCGCTGCAGTTGCGGATCGCTGAAGTAGCGCTGCCACTCCAGGTCGGCTGCGGGCGTGCTGTCGGGAACCGCCTGCGTGCCCGTGCCGGGGAAGGCCGCAGGCACCGGCGCCGCGGGGCGCACGAACTCGGGAATCATCGAACCGCAGCCGGCGATGCCAGCCACCAGCAGCGCAAGCGTGCCGGACCGCAGAGGGTGAACGAAGGCAGTTGGCAGCGTCATGGTGCATCTCCTGGGCCCGCGATCGGCTGCGCGTCGGCGATCGCCGGACGCCGGCTGAACACGCGCATCACCACGACATAGAACACCGGCACGAAGAACACCGCCAGCAGCGTCGCCGTGAGCATGCCGCCCATCACGCCCGTGCCGATCGCGCGCTGGCTGGCCGAACCGGCCCCGCTGGCGAGGACCAGTGGCAGCACGCCGAGGATGAAGGCGAGCGAAGTCATCAGGATCGGCCGGAAACGCAGGTGCGCTGCCTCGAGCACGGCCTCGACCACGCCCTTGCCCTGCGCATGCAACTCCTTCGCGAACTCGATGATCAGCACCGCGTTCTTCGCCGACAGCCCGATGATGGTGATCAGGCCGACCTTGAAGAACACGTCGTTCTCCATCCCGCGCCAGCCGATGCCGAGCACCACGCCGAGCACGCCGAGCGGCACGACCAGGATCACCGCCAGCGGGATCGACCAGCTCTCGTACAGCGCGGCCAGGCAAAGGAAGACGGCCAACAGGGAGAAGGCGAACAGGAACAGCGCCGTCGATCCTGACAGCTTTTCCTCGCGCGACTGGCCGGTCCACTCGTAGGCGAATCCTGGCGGCAGTTGTCCCGCGAGGCGCTCCATTTCGGCGATGGCCGCGCCGCTGCTGACGCCCTTGGCCGGCTCGCCCTGGATACGCATTGCCGGGTAGCCGTTGTAGCGCACGGTCTGCATCGGCCCGTTGATCCACCGGGTGGTCACGAAGGACGCCAGCGGCACCGGCTGGCCGGCGCTGTTGAGCGCGTTGAGCTGCAGCAGGTCATCGGGCTGCATCCGCGCTGGCGCATCGGCCTGCACCACCACGCGCTGCATGCGCCCGGCGTTCGGGAAGTCGTTGACGTAGGACGAGCCCAGCGCGGTCGACAGCGTCGTGTTGATGGCGCCGAACGTCACCCCCAGCGCGCCCGCCTTGTCGCGGTCGACATCGAGCTGGAGCTGTGGGGCGTCTTCCAGGCCGTCGGGGCGCACCGACACCAGCAGCGTGCTCTTGGCGGCCATGCCGAGCAACTGGTTGCGCGCGGCCAGCAGCGCGTCGTGTCCGTTGCCGCCCCGGTCCTGCAACCGCATCGCGAAACCATTGGCGCGGCCCAGTTCGCGGATGGCCGGCGGGCTGACCGGAAAGATGAATGCGTCGCGGATCTGGCCGAGCGCGCCGAAGGCCCTGGCGACCAGCGCCTGCGCGGTGTGTTCGGCGCCCTCGCGTTCGTCCCAGTCCTTCAGGGTGACGAAGCCCAGCGCAGCGTTCTGGCCGGTGCCCGAGAAACTGAAACCGAGCACGCTGACCATGCTCTGGACGTCGGGCTGCTTCAGCATCCAGGCCTCGGCCTGCTTCATCACCTCGGTGGTGCGGCCTTGCGTGGCTCCCGGCGGCAACTGCACGTTGACGAGGATGTTTCCCTGGTCCTCGTTCGGGATGAACGAGGTCGGCAGGCGACCGAACATCACCACCACCGCGCCGATGATCGCGGCGTAAATGATCAGGTAGCGTGCTGCGCGCGTCAGGATTCGGGCGACAACGCCCTCGTAGCCCTTGGCGGTGCGCGAGAAGCCGCGGTTGAACCAGCCGAAGAAGCCGGTCTTCGCGTGGTGGTGGCCCGCCTCGACCGGCTTGAGCAGCGTTGCGCAGAGTGCGGGTGTCAGCGAGAGGGCCAGGAACGCGGAGAAGCCGATCGCGCTGACCATCACGGCCGAGAACTGGCGGTAGATGTTGCCCACGGCGCCGCTGAAGAATGCCAGCGGAACGAACACCGAGATCAGCACCACCGTCACGCCGACGATGGCGCCGGAGATCTGGCCCATCGCCTTGCGGGTCGCGTCGAGCGGCGACAGGCCCTCCTCGCTCATGATGCGTTCGACGTTCTCGACCACGACGATCGCGTCGTCGACCACGATGCCGATCACCAGCACCATCCCGAACATCGTCAGCACGTTGATCGAGAAGCCCAGCGCCAGCAGCACCGAGAGGCTGCCCATCAGGGCGATCGGCACCACCAGCGTCGGGATCAGCGTGTAGCGGATGTTCTGCAGGAACAGGTACATCACCAGGAAGACCAGGATCACAGCCTCGAACAGCGTCTCGACGACCTGACCGATCGAGATGCTGATGAACCTGGAGCTGTCGTAGGGGATGCTCGCCTTCACGCCCGGCGGAAAGTACCGCGACAGTTCATCGATGCGCTTCTTCACGGCGGTGGCGGTGGCCACGGCATTGGCCGTGGGCGAAAGCTGCACGCCGATACCGGTCGATGGCTCGCCGTTCAACCGGATGCGCGTGCCGTAGCTTTGTGCGCCCAGCTCGATGCGCGCCACGTCTTTCAGTCGCACGCTGGAACCGTCGGCATTGGCGCGCAGGATGATGTCGCCGAACTGCTCGGTCGAGTTCAGCTGCCCCTTGACGACCACGGTCGCGAACACCGGCTGACCCGCCGTGTTGGGCAGGTCGCCGATGCTGCCCGAGGCGACCTGCGCGTTCTGCCCGGCGATGGCGGCCGTCACGTCGGCGGACGACAGCCGCAGCCCGACCAGCTTGGCCGGATCGATCCAGACGCGCATCGCGCGCTCGGTGCCGAACAGTTGCGCCTGGCCGACGCCCGGCACGCGCTGGATCTCGGGCAGCACGTTGCGCGAGGCGTAGTCACCCAGCGCCACCGGGTCGTAGGCGGCGGTCTCGCTCGACAGGATGGCGAACAGCAGGAAATTGGGATTCGCCTTGTCGACGCGTACGCCCTGCTGCGTCACCGCCTGCGGCAGGCGCGGGTTGGCGCGGCTGAGCCGGTTCTGCACATCGACCTGCGCCAGGTCGGGGCTGGTGCCCGGCTGGAAGCTCAGCGTGATCGCGCCGGTGCCGTCGGCCTGGCTGACCGACTCCATGTAGATCAGGCCCGGAGACCCGTTCATCTCGCGCTCGATGACGCTGATGACGCTCTCCTCGAGCGTCTTCGCGGACGCGCCGGGGTAGGCCACGTTCACGACGATCGATGGGGGTGCAACCGGCGGGTACTGGGCGACCGGCAACTGCGTGATCGCCACGCCTCCGATCACCAGGATGAACAGCGCGATCACCCACGCGAAGATGGGTCGGTTGATGAAGAACTGCGCCATGACGCGGCCTCAGTTCGCGGACGACGCCGACGATGCAGCCGCCCGGGCTGGATCCACCGCCGGTCCGGAAGCAGCGGAGGCGGCAGGCTGCCACGGCACCGGATTCACCAGCGTCTGCCCACGCAGCTTCTGGAATCCGTCGACCATCACCTGTTCACCCGCCTTCAGCCCGTCGAGCACGATCCACTGACCCGCCTGCGCGCCACCGATCTTCACGCTGCGCGGACCGAATTTGCCGTCGGCAGCCACGACCATCACGCTGTCGCCCAGCGGCGATCGGGACACAGCCTGCTGCGGCAGCAGCACCGCCTCGCTGGCCTGCGCCTGCTGGAGTCGCACGCGCACGTAAGTGCCGGGCAGCAGCAATCCGCTGGGGTTGGGCACCTCCGCGCGCAGGGTGATCTGTCCTGTCGTCGCGTCGACGGTCAGGTCCGAGAACAGCAGCTTGCCCGGCGCCCCGTAGACGCTGCCGTCCTCGAGCACCACCTGCACCGACGTCGCAGCGGTCGCACCGCTGCGCTGCAGCCGGCCGGCCTCGATGGCCTTGCGCAGGCGCAGCACCTCGGTGGTCGATTGGGTGAAGTTCACGTACATCGGGTCGATCTGCTGCACCAGTGCGAGCTGGGTGGCCTCGCCCTGACCGACCAGCGCACCTTCGGTGACCAGTGCACGACCGATCCGGCCGGAAATGGGCGCCGTCACCGACGCGTAGCCGAGGTTGATCTGCGCGGTGGTCACCGCCGCCCGGGCCGACGCGACATCGGCGTCGGCCTGCTTGAACGACGCGACCGCGTTGACGTAGTCCTGCTTGCTGATCGCGTTGGCTTCGAGCAATGGCTTGTAGCGCTCGGCCTGCGCACCGGCCTGTTCGCGGTTGGCCTCGGCACGTGCCTGGGCGGCCTGTGCACTTTGCAGCTGGGCGCGGTACGGCGCGGCGTCGATCTGGAACAGCAACTGGCCAGCCTTCACGTCGCTGCCCTCGCGGAACAGGCGCTTCTGCAGGATGCCGGCTGCGCGGGCGCGCACCTGCGCGATCCGCGTCGCCTCGAGCCGGCCGGGCAACTCGCTCGCCATTCCCACGGGCTGCGGTGTCACCGTGATCACCCCGACGGCCGGGGGCGGCGCACTGGCGGCCGAAGCCGGCGATGTCTCGCCCGGCTTGCCACCACAACCTGACAGGCTCGCGATCAGCCAGGTTGCACCCACCACCGCGAGCACCATCGAAGAACGAAAACCGATTCGTTTATGCACGCTCATGCAACGTCATCCTGAGGGTGCCTTCTGCGCAACAGGCTGGCAGCGGGCGGGTTGATTCGGCTCACCATCCGCACGAAAAGCGGCTAGTCTACATACATACGTGTTTGTATGTATAAGGACTCCGGAGGGGCTTGATGGCACGCAGAACCAAGGACGACGCGCTGGCCACCCGGGATCGCATCCTGGACGCGGCAGAGCTCGTCTTCGAGCAGCGCGGCGTGTCCCGCTGCTCGCTGCAGGAGATCGCGCAGGCGGCCGGCGTGACGCGCGGCGCCATCTACTGGCACTTCGAGAACAAGGCCGATCTCGTCAATGCGATGTTCAAGCGAGTGACGCTGCCGCTCGACGAAGCCATCAACCGATCTGCCGATCCGGACACCGCCGATTCCGTCCTGGAGGTGCGAAACAGTCTGCTGAATGCGCTGCGCAAGACGGTGGCAGACCCGCAACTGCAGAGGGTGTTCGTGATCAAGATGCAGAAGGTCGAATATGTCGACGAGCTGCTCGTGGTGCGCGATCGCCGGGTCAACAATCGGGCCGGCCTGATACGCAATGTGGAGGTGGGTCTGGAGCGCGCGATGGCGACGGGTCGCCTGAACCGCCGCACGCCTGCGCTCGCGACCGCCATCGGCCTCTATGCGCTGACCTCCGGACTGATCGAGAACTGGCTGCTCGACCCGTCCGCGTTCGATCTGGTCCAGGTCGGCGAGCAGGCGCTCGACGCCTACCTGTGCGGGCTGACGCTGCCGGCTTCGACTACGCCCGCTCGAACTTGAACACCGCGACACTGGCCAGCAGGTTCGGGCACAGCCTGACTGGCGCACCGAGCTGGATGCCGAACGCATCGAGAATGCGCAGCCCGCAGCGGCGCGCCAGCACCTCGAAATCGGCGTAGGTGCTCACGCGGATGTTCGGCGTGTCATACCACTCGTAGGGCAGGGCCTTGGTCACGGGCATCCGGCCCCGGATCACGCTGAGCCGGTTCGGCCAGTGCGCGAAATTCGGGAAGGTGACGATGCCGATGCGACCGACGCGGGCGGTTTCCGCCAGCATGCGCTCGGTATTGCGCAGGTGCTGCAGCGTGTCGATCTGCAGCACCACGTCAAAGCTCTGGTCGTCGAAGATCGCCAGCCCTTCCTCGAGGTTGAGCTGGATCACGTTGACGCCGCGCTGCTCGCAGGCCAGCACGTTGGCGTCCGCGATCTCGATGCCATAGCCGGTGCATTGACGCCGGTCGCGCAGGTAGGCCAACGTTTCGCCCGAGCCGCAGCCCAGGTCGAGCACCCTCGAGCCGGTCGGCACCAGGCCCGCGATCAGATCGAGGTCGTTTCCGGCGCTCATGTCGCAATCCCCAGGCCAGGCCGTGCCAGGTCAGCGTGTGAGCCGGCGTCGATCTCGCGCGCGATGCGCTCGAAGCGCGCGCGCAGCACCCCGTGGTAGCGCGAGTCGTCGAGCAGGAACGCGTCGTGACCGTGCGGGGCGGCAATCTCGGCATAGCTGACGTCGAGCCGGTTGTCGAGCAGCGCCTTGACGATCTCGCGTGAGCGGGCCGGCGAGAAGCGCCAGTCGGTCGTGAAGCTCACCAGCTGGAACCTGGCAGTGGCTGCGGCGAATGCGGCGGACAGGTCGCCATCGTGCTCGCGCGCCGGATCGAAGTAGTCGAGCACGCGGGTGATCAGCAGGTAGCTGTTCGCGTCGAAGTACTCGCTGAACTTGTCGCCCTGGTGGCGCAGGTAGCTTTCGATCTCGAACTCGATGTCCAGCGTGGTGTAGCGCGGCGAGCCGGAGCGCTGGACGACCTCTGCGCCGATCGCGGCGCGCAGGGTGCGGCCGAACTTGGCGTCCATCGTGTCGTCGCTGAGGTAGGTGATGTGGCCGATCATCCGTGCCACGCGCAGACCGCGCTTGGGCACCACGCCGTGGGCCAGGTAGTGGCCGTCATGGAAGTCGGGGTCGGTCACGATGGCGCGCCGCGCGACTTCGTTGAAGGCGATGTTCTGCGCAGACAGGTTGGGTGCGGTGGCGATCGCGATGCAGTGCCGCAATCGGGATGGATATCGCATGGACCAGCACAGCGCCTGCATGCCCCCCAGGCTTCCGCCGATCACCGCCGCGAGTTGCTCGATGCCCAGTGCATCGCAGAGCCGCGCCTGCGCGTCGACCCAGTCCTCCACTGTCATCACGGGAAAATCCACGCCCCAGGGTTGCTGCGTCGCCGGGTTGATGTGGGTCGGGCCGGTCGATCCGAAGCACGATCCCGGGTTGTTGACACCGATGACGAAGAAGCGATCGGTGTCCAGCGGCCGACCGGGCCCGATCAGGTTGTCCCACCAGCCGGTGCTCTTCGGGTCGCCCTCGTAGGTGCCGGCGACGTGGTGGCTGGCGTTCAGGGCGTGGCACACCAGGACCGCGTTGCTGCGCTCCGCGTTAAGCGTCCCGTAGGTCTCGTACACGAGGGTGTAATCGCGCAGCACCGCGCCGCAGCGCAGCGTCAGAGGCTCCGCGAACGACATCGATCGCGGCCGAACGTGTCCCAGCGAACTCATGAATGAATCCGTCGACAGGCCGCACGGGCCGGCGGCGTAGCGGGTTGAAGCATCGTGGTGGTGTGACGGGAAGCGCCCGTCGGTCCTGTATTTAGCTGGGTTTGTAGAGCGCCCGCAAGCCGGAGCAAATCAGCGCTGGGCGGCAGTATAGCGAGCGCATGCCGGCCTCCATCGTCGCGACAGGGGGTTCGGGAACACCCGGAGTCAGGTCGCCGCGTCCGACGCGACTTACGGGGTCTTTTCGTCGAATCGGACGCCATCGCCGGTCGATACGATGAGTTTCGGGTCGATGGGCGCACCGCGTCCGCGGCTCGCCTCGAGGACGCGCGATGCAAACCTGGCTCGAAAAGCTGAACCATCACTTCCCGCTGAGGTACTCCGCGTGGTTCCTTTGTGCGGTGGGACTGGTCGTCAGCCTGTCTCTGTCGCTGCTGATGCGCATGCCCAGCGGGTGGGACTGGGTGCTGCCGTCGATCTTCGCGGGGCTGGTGCTGCTCGGGGTGCGCGATACGCGCCAGGGCACGCACTCGGTCCTGCGCAACTACCCGGTCATCGGGCACATGCGCTACCTGTTCGAGTTCATCCGACCGGAGATCAGGCAGTACTTCATCGAGGGTGACAACGAAGCGGCGCCGTTCTCGCGCCAGCAGCGCTCGCTGGTCTACCAGCGCGCCAAGGGCGACCAGGACAAGCGGCCCTTCGGAACGCAGAAGGACGTCAGCGCCCAGGGCTACGAGTGGATCAACCATTCGATGCACCCGACCCACCTGCCGACCCATGATTTCCGGGTGGTCATTGGTGGCGGCCATGGCGATCCCGCGCACTCCCAGGGTGCTCATGGAACCCCATGCACGCAGCCTTACACGGCCAGCGTCTTCAATATCTCGGCGATGAGCTTCGGTGCCTTGTCCGCCAATGCGATCCTGGCGCTGAACGCGGGCGCCAAGCGCGGAGGCTTCGCGCACGACACCGGCGAAGGCTCGATCAGCCGCCACCATCGGGGCCCCGATCCGGACGGCGGCGGTGACCTGATCTGGGAGATCGGCTCGGGCTACTTCGGCTGCCGCCACCCCGACGGCAGCTTCAACCCGGATCTGTTTGCGACCAACGCCCGGCTGGCGCAGGTCAAGATGATCGAGATCAAGCTGAGCCAGGGCGCCAAACCCGGACACGGCGGCGTCCTGCCGGGGCCGAAGGTGACGCCGGAGATCGCCGAAGCGCGCGGCGTGCCGCCCTGGGTCGATTGCGTCAGCCCGGCCAGCCACAGCGCGTTCTCCACGCCGATCGAGATGATGCAGTTCGTCGACCGCCTGCGTGCGTTGTCAGGCGGCAAGCCCGTCGGCTTCAAGCTGTGCATCGGCCACCCGTGGGAGTGGTTCGCCATCGCCAAGGCCATGCTGGCCACCGGTATCACGCCTGACTTCATCGTCGTCGACGGCGGCGAAGGCGGCACCGGTGCGGCGCCGCTCGAGTTCACCGATCACGTCGGCGCGCCGCTGCAGGAGGGGCTGCTGCTGGTGCACAACACGCTCGTCGGCCTGAACCTGCGCCACCGCGTCAAGATCGGCTGTGCCGGCAAGGTGGTCAGTGCCTTCGACATCGCCCGCAACATGGCGCTGGGTGCGGACTGGTGCAACTCGGCGCGCGGCTTCATGTTCGCGCTCGGCTGCATCCAGGCGCAGGCCTGTCACACCGGTGATTGCCCGACCGGCGTCAGCACGCAGGATCCGCATCGCCAGCAGGCCCTGGTGGTGCCGACCAAGGCCGACCGTGTCTTCAATTTCCACCAGAGCACCCTCAAGGCGCTGAAGGAGCTGGTGCAGGCCGCCGGACTCGATCATCCCGGCGCCATCACCGCCGCCCACATCGTGCGGCGCACCAACGATCACGAGGTCAAGCTGCTGAGCAACCTGCTGCCGTTCGTGAAACCCGGATCGCTGCTCACTGGCGACCTGACCCACAGCGTGTACCGGCTGTACTGGCCGATGGCGCAGGCGGAAAGCTTTGGCGTGGCGATGTGACGAGCCGCTGCGCGCCGGGTCAGCGCCCGAAGCTCAAGCCGCGGGCGGCTGGGTGTCGATGAAGCTGGGGCGGCCGCAAAGCTTGTCCGACAAGCGCACCAGGTTGGGGTGCGGGCTGCGCCAGTCGATCTGCGGGAAGCGGAAATCGAGATAGGACAGCGCGCAGCCGACTGCGATGTCGGCCAGCGTCAGGTGGTTGCCATTGCAGCACCAGGGCTTGTCGGCCAGGCCCTTGCTCATCGCGGCGACGGAATGGTTCACCTTGTCCATTTGTCGACCGATCCAGGCGCTGCTGCGTTCGGCTTCCGAACGGCCGGCCCAGGTCTGTTCGAGTCGTGCCGAGATGGCCGCGTCGAGCACACCGTCGGCCAGAGCCTCCCATGTGCGCACTTCCGCGCGCTCGCGGCCGCGCTCAGGGATCAGTCGTCCCACCGGCGACAGCGTGTCGACGTACTCGACGATGACACGCGAATCGAACACCGCTTCGCCACCTTCCATCACCAGGCAAGGCACCTTGCCCAGCGGGTTCGAAGCAAGGATGCGGTCGTTGCCCCAGACGTCCTCGACCTCGAGGTGGTAGTCCAGCTTCTTTTCGGCCAGCACGATGCGAACCTTGCGCACGTAAGGGCTGGTCAGTGAGCCGATGAGTTTCATGTCGGGGAGCGACGAGGGGATCGCCGCGTGCGGAGTGAGGCTGGACTGGCAGATGCAAATTTCATTCTAACGATGGCACTTTTCACTTCGTAAGTCCCGATCCGTGGTTTGCGGAGGTGCCTCATTCGACTTGTCACTCAGCGTCGCAGCGTCCAGTCGACGCTGGCCGGACGATCCGGCAGGTCGAGCTGGGACATCGCCGGAGCGCTGCAAGCCACCATCTTTCCCTTGCGCAGCACCAGCAGGCGGTTCGGCCGCAGGCGAAGCGCCTCGATCACCGAGCGCGCCTGCAGCAGCACCAGATCGGCGTCGCAACCGACCGTGATGCCGTGCCGGTCGAGACCCATGGCCTTCGCGCCACAGACGGTGACGGCGTCGAAGCAGGCTTCCATCTGTTTTGGTGAGGTCATCTGCGCGACATGCAGGCCCATGTGCGCGACCTCCAGCATGTCGGCCGAGCCGAGCGGATACCACGGGTCCATCGCGCAGTCGTGGCCGAACGCGACGTTCAGGCCTGCAGCCATCAGTTCGGGAACGCGCGTCATGCCGCGTCGCTTCGGGTAGGAGTCGTGGCGGCCCTGCAAGGTGATGTTGATCAGCGGGTTGGCGACCACATTCACCTGCGCCTCGGCCATCAGCGGAATCAGCTTCGACACATAGTAGTTGTCCATCGAATGCATCGATGTCAGGTGCGAGCCGGTGACGCGGCCGTGCATCCCGAGGCGCTGCGTGTGGAAGGCCAGTGTCTCGACGTGGCGCGACAGCGGGTCGTCGCTTTCGTCGCAGTGCATGTCGACGCGCAGGCCGCGCTCGGCCGCCAGTTCGCACAGGATGCGGATGCTTTCGGTGCCTTCGGCCATCGTTCGCTCGAAATGAGGGATGCCGCCGACCACGTCGACGCCGAGATCGAGCGCACGCTTCAGGTTGGCCAGCGCGTTCGGCGAACGCAGCAGGCCGTCCTGCGGGAACGCCACCAGTTGCAGGTCGAGGTAGGGCGCCACCTGGCGCTTCACCTGCAGCAGCGCCTCGACCGCCAGCAGCCGATCGTCGCAGACGTCGACATGCGTGCGGATCGCCAGCAGGCCCTTCGCGACGGCCCAGTCGCAGTACTGCAGCGCGCGAGCGACCAGCGCGTCCTGCGTCAGCTGCGGCTTCAGTTCGCCCCACAGCGCGATGCCCTCGAGCAGCGTGCCGCTCTGGTTCACGCGCGGCAGGCCATAGCTCAGCGTCGCATCCATGTGGAAGTGCGCATCGACGAACGATGGCGCCAGCAGGTGGCCACGCGCATCGACCTCGCGCGCGTTCTCGGGACATGCCAGCTGCGTGCCGATGCCGGCGATGCGTCCGTCGCGCAGCAGCACGTCGACGCCGGTGCTCCCGTCGGGCAAGGTGGCGTTGCGGATCAGCATGCTCACTTGGTCCCGAACAACCGATCGCCAGCGTCGCCCAGGCCCGGCAGGATGTACCCGTGGTCGTTCAGTTCGCGGTCGATCGCTGCGGTGTAGACCGGCACGTCGGGATGCGCGGACTGGAAGGCCTTCAGGCCCTCCGGCGCGGCCAGCAGGCAGACAAAGCGGATCGACCGCGGCTGCGTCTCCTTCAGCCGGTCCACTGCTGCCACCGCCGAGTTGCCCGTGGCCAGCATCGGGTCGAGGACGATCGCGTCGCGCTCGTGCATGTCCGAAGGCATCTTGAAGTAGTACTCGACCGCGACCAGCGTCTTCGGGTCACGGTAGAGCCCGATGTGGCCGATGCGCGCGCCCGGCACCACCGTCAGCATGCCGTCCAGGAAGCCGCCACCGGCACGCATGATGCTGACGAACACCGTCTTCTTGCCGTCGATCACAGGCGACTTCATCGCCTCCAGCGGCGTCTCGATGTCGATGAGCTGCGTCGGCATGTCGCGCGTGACCTCGTAGGCCATCAGCATGCTGATCTCGCTCATCAGGCGCCGGAAGCTGTTGGTGCTGCAGTCCTTCTGCCGCATCAGCGTGAGCTTGTGCTGGATCAGCGGGTGGGTGACATGGTGGACCGGAGCGGTCATGGGCGCCTCGTTTCAGTGAATCAGAAAACCGTGCCGTCGCTGTCGATCGACAGCGGGGGCGATCCGTCTCGCAGTTCCCTAGCAATCTCCCGGCCCGCCGCCCAGGTGCCGCCTTCGAGGATGCAGGCCAGCGGCATCTCTTCGGCGGTCTTGCCCAGTCGCGCGCGCACCAGCGGAGCCAGTTCGTCGATCAGCGACACCGTCAGCGCGCGCCACTCGACGATGAATTCATCGGCCGGCGTCCAGCGGCGTGCCAGGTTGCGCGGATCGCGCGGGACGATCACGCCGCCGTCGAGCAGCAGCCCGCCATTGCGGTACTCGGGCAGGCCGGTCAGCGCATCGAGACCGGTCACGTGCGCGCCGGACCAGATCAGCGGCTCCAGCAGCGAGTAGCTCAGCCACTGACTCAGCTTGTGGAACGGCACCCAGCCGTCGGTGGTTCCGTGGCCGCCTTCGGATTTCGATTCGCCGCCCGCCCAGCGGTGGGGCCACACGTCGCCCAGCGGCACACCCTGCAGCATGCTGCCGGTGAGCCAGATCGACGAGAACGCATCCAGCACGGCCCGCAGAACCTGTCCGGCATCGACCTCGGCGGTTCCATCCGAGACCGAGGCAGACTGAGTCAGCCGGTCGAACAAGGCTGAGGGGCGCCCCGCCATGCCCTGGTCGGCTGCCAGGGCCGCACCGAGCCGGTTCAGCAGCGCAACGCGCCCTTCGAGACCGACCAGCGGGTTGCCCGGGGTCACCTGGAAACTCCGCCGCAGGGTACTCGCATCGAGCCGCTGCAGCGCTGCCGCATCCGCACGCAGCGGATCATCGCCCGGCGCGCTCGAGAACAGCCCTTGCTGGAACGCATGCCAGCTCGCGATACCGAGTCCTTCGGAGCGACTGAAGGTCTGCCCGGTCCCGTCTTCGACGTAGCGCCATTGCGGACCAGCGCCGGCGTCGAGCAGCACGCTGACCACCGTCAGGTCGAAGCGCGCGCGGGCCTGGTCGGCGACGCTGCGGTCGGCCATCTGCGCGTCCATCGACGCCTTGCGATCGATGCCGCCCGACGCGAAATGCCGCCACCGGCTGTGAAACGGAATCCGCAGCTCGGGATAGGCGGCGCGTGTCACGCGCTCGACACGGGCCGCGACCTCGTCGAGCCGGCTGCGATCGAGCTTGAAGTTGGCCGATCGGCCTTCGCTGATCGCCTGCGTGACTGCCGCGCAGCGCCTGCGGATGGTGGCCGGGTCGCGCAGCACGCTGACGGCATCGCGGCCATGCGGTGAGGCCAGCACGATCTCACTCAAGATCGCGCCCCTTGGTGGCGGCCAGGTCGGCGGCGCTCGGTACCGCACCGTCGGTGAAATAGCCGGCAGCGATCTTCGCGTCGATCTCGACGCGGGCGTCGGCCGGTACCAGCTCGTCGGGAATCTTGATGCGTTCGCCCACCTCGATGCCGCTGCCCGTGATCGCGTCGTACTTGTCGTTGCTCATGCTGACCAATCTGTGGATTTTTCGGATGCCGAGCCAGTGCAGCACGTCGGGCATCAATTCCTGGAATCGCATGTCCTGCACGCCTGCGACGCACTCGGTGCGCAGGAAGTACTTGTCGGCGCTGTCGCCACCGAGCTGCCGCTTGCGTGCGTTGTAGACGAGGAACTTCGTCACCTCGCCGAGGGCGCGGCCCTCCTTGCGGCTGTAGGCGATCAGGCCCACGCCGCCCTGCTGCGCGCCGCGTATGCATTCCTCGATCGCGTGCGTCAGGTAGGGCCGGCAGGTGCAGATGTCGGAGCCGAACACATCGCTGCCGTTGCATTCGTCGTGGACGCGCGCCGTCAGCGTGATCGATGGATCGGCGAGGGAGCGCGGATCACCGAGGATGTACAGCGTCTGCCCGCCGATCGGCGGCAGGAAGACCTCGATGTCGCTGCGCGTGACCAGCTCGGGGTACATGCCGCCGGTCTCCTCGAACAGTGCACGGCGCAGGTCGGCCTCGCTGACCTTGAAGCGCTGCGCCACGCCCGGCAGCCACCAGACCGGCTCGATCGCGATCTTGGTGACCACAGCCGAGCCGTCCTCCAGCAGCACCCTGCCATCGACCTGCAGACGCTGGAACGACAGCGCCTGCCTGATCTCCGGCAGGTGGATGTGCGCCTGGGTCACCGCGATGGTCGGCCGGATGTCGATGCCCTCGGCGAGCTGCTGGCTGAACACATCCGCCACCGATGCGCCCCAGGGATCGATGGAAACGATCTTGTGGGCGTCGGCCCACTGCGGGTGCGGGCCGATCAGGTCGGTGGGCGCCGTGTTCGTCAGATCGGCACGGTGGCCCCTGACCAGATTGCCCGCAGCCACGGCCAGAGCCCGGTAGACGCCGTAGCTGCCGCTGTGCGTGCCGATCACGTTGCGCTGGTTGCGGTTGACGGTGGTGCCGACGACCGGCCCGCGCTCGGCTGCGCTGGCGGCGCCCCAGCGCAGCGCGGGTGCTCCGCCCGCGCCGTGCTGGCCCGGATGCGAGGTCAATCGGATGTGCTTGCTGGAGGCGGGTTCGGCAGAGCGGTCGGCGGCCATGGGTCGATCCTTCGAGGAGTGCGGCGTGAGGCGTCGGCGGAAATCGGCGCTCGACCTGGCGAGCCAGGCTTCGATTGGGGTTGAGGATAAGCCGCTGCGGTGCGCGCGGGAGCGCCGACCCCGCAAGCTGCAGGTCCTAAACTTCACGGCTGCTCGCCTCCCCCCTCTTTTTCTCTCGCGGCCGTGTGCCTGCCACCTGATGAACCTCTCCCCGCTCACCGCCCTGTCTCCGCTCGACGGCCGCTATGCCGCCAAGGTCGCCCCACTGCGCGCGCTGCTCAGCGAATACGGCCTGATGCACCGCCGCGTGCAGGTCGAGGTCGAGTGGTTCATCGCGCTGTCCGACGCCGGCCTGCCCGAATTCGCACCCCTGAGCGCTGGCGCGCGTGCCCTGCTGCGAGGCAAGGTCGCGGCCTTCTCCGAAGCCGATGCGCAGGCCATCAAGGACATCGAGCGCACCACCAACCATGACGTGAAGGCGGTCGAGTACTGGTTGAAGGCCCAGTTCACCGGTACGCCCGAGTTGCTGGCCGCCAGCGAGTTCGTGCACTTCGCCTGCACCAGCGAGGACATCAACAACACCAGCCACGCGCTGATGCTGCAGGCCGCTCGCGCCGAGGTGCTGCTGCCCACGCTCGACAAGCTGATCGCGGTGATGACCGGTTTGGCGCACAACCTCGCACCGCTGTCGATGCTGAGCCGCACGCACGGCCAGACCGCGAGCCCGACCACGCTGGGCAAGGAGGTCGCCAACGTCGTCGCGCGGCTCACCCACGCCCGCGAACGCATCGCCGGCGTGCAGCTGCTGGCCAAGATGAACGGCGCGGTAGGCAACTACAACGCGCATCTGGCGGCTTACCCCGATGTTGAATGGGAGGCCTTCAGCCGGGGCGTGGTCGAACAGCAGCTGAAGCTGACGTTCAACCCGTACACCATCCAGATCGAGCCGCACGACTACATGGCCGAGCTGTTCGACGCGGTCACTCGCAGCAACACCATCCTGATCGACTGGTCGCGCGATGTGTGGAGCTACATCAGCCTCGGCTACTTCAAGCAGCGGCTGAAAGAGGGCGAGATCGGCAGCAGCACGATGCCGCACAAGGTCAACCCGATCGACTTCGAGAACGCCGAAGGCAACTTCGGCCTGGCCAATGCGCTGCTGACGCACCTGAGCCAGAAGCTGCCGATCAGCCGCCTGCAGCGCGACCTGACCGACAGCACCGTGCTGCGCAACATGGGCGTGGCGCTCGGCTACGCGCTGCTCGGCGCCGACAGCCTGCTGCGCGGCCTGGGCAAGCTCGAGGTCAACGAGGCGCGCCTCGCCGCCGACCTCGACGACGCCTGGGAGGTGCTGGCCGAACCGATCCAGACCGTGATGCGCCGCTACAGCCTGCCCAACCCGTACGAGCGGCTGAAGGAGCTGACGCGCGGCAAGACGATCTCGCGCGAATCGATCCAGGCCTTCATCGGCACGCTGGAGATTCCGCCGGCGGAGAAGGAGCGGCTGCTGGCGATGACGCCCGCGACCTACATCGGCCTGGCGACCGAGCTGGCGCGGCGCATCGGCTGAGCACTCGAGCGATGAAGTTCACCGATCAGCTCGCCGCCGCCGAGCGTGCCAACAACTCGCTGCT
>Ga0116157_10000716_pt1 | contig 33505 bp, 31 predicted proteins | sample AD_UKC048_MetaG_FD_89882 | JGI IMG/M metagenome (GOLD analysis project Ga0116157, IMG submission 89882) | Active sludge microbial communities of municipal wastewater-treating anaerobic digesters from USA - AD_UKC048_MetaG | ecosystem: Engineered > Bioreactor > Anaerobic > Digestate | place: USA... | reverse complement strand
ATTTTAAAAGGAGGGGGTTTTCTCTAAATTTTTACCCCCTCCCTCCTTTAAAAGTTATTTTTGTAACGCCATCCCTATTGACAATCCTACAAACAAACCACTGATCGCTGATATAAGCACTATGAATGGATCGTACAACATAATAATGCCAACATAAATGGCATAAACCATAATGAACATTACTAATGGCCGTATCTTTTTATTACCTTTCCAAAATAAAAATACAACCGTTACAAAAGTCAAAACTATAATCTTTTCAATCATTTTCTCCTCCTTTAAAAATTTTCCGCTAAGATGCTAACATATATATATATTTGTCAAATTAAAAACTACAATTTTCCTAATTCTTCTATTCCTTGTTTATAAACATCTATTAATTTTTCTGTTTCTTCTCTAGTCAATAAATAATTATTATCATTTAAAATATCTGAAACTTTTTGATGTGTCTTTTCCATATCTTCAATATTAGATAAATATTCTTTTGGTATTTGACATAATTTTTCTTGTATATCATTTCCTTTAAATCCAATTTCTGTCATTACGTTATTAAAATAACTATCTATTTCAACTAAAGCTAATTTTCAATACAAAATATTTTCAAAAGATATATAATCGTCAATTTTTTTAAATATAGTTTTTTTCTTTGTTTCATAAAGTAGGGATCCTTTTTCAAGTCCACTCAAGCCTACTTTTTGAACTTTTTTTATCTTCAATTTTAATAACTTAAATCTAAAAACAATAACCAAAATGATTAAAATCAAACTAATAATTAGTCCTGATAATCTTAAACCAAATAAAAAATTTAAAAATGTATCACGCAAAAATATTGGGGCAACATTTTGAGCCGCTACTTGTAAATCGGCAAATGATAACATGTTTTCAAAAACATTCATAATTAAATTAATTATAATTTATTATTGATTCTATAACTTTACTTATTTTTAATAATTTTTTATCTAATTTTTCTTGCATAGTAAGTTGCAACCCAATTGGAAGATTATCCTTATTTTTATTAAGTGGTAAGCTAATTGCCGGTATTCCTGCCAAATTCATCGGTACAGTAAAAATATCAGATAGATACATTGATATTGGATCTTGATTTTTCTCGCCAAAATTAAAAGCTACATCTGGACAGGTTGGAGTTAAAATTAAATCAACTTCATTAAATGCCTTATCAAAATCTTCTTTAATTAATTTTCTTACTTTTTGAGCCTTGGTATAATATTGATCATAAAACCCTTTTGATAAAACATATGTACCCAATAATATTCTTCGCTTAACTTCAATTCCAAACCCTTCGCCTCTCGTCTTAAAATATAAATCTTTTAAATTATTAATATTTAATTCTTTTAAAGTATCTATTTTAGTACCATAACGAATATTATCATATCTAGCCAAATTAGAACTTACTTCGGCTGGCATAATAATATAATAACAAGCAATGGCGTATTCGGTATGTGGCAAACTAATTTCTTTTATTTGAATACCTATTTGTTTTAACTTTATAATAAAATTATCTATGCTTAATTTCACTTCGTTATTAATACCTGAAGTAAAATATTCTTTTGGTACGCCAATTTTCAATTTTTTTAAATCATCAATATTTCATTCTTTATCTTCTTCTAATACGTCAATACTTGTAGCATCATAATCATCTTTACCAGAAATTACATTAAATACTCTTTCACAATCAGAAACATTTTTTGTAATTGGACCGATAACATCTAATGATGAACTCATGGAAATTAAACCAAATCTTGATACTGCACCATAGGTTGGTTTAAAACCAACTACTCCACAAAAACTAGCTGGTTGTCTGATAGATCCCGCTGTATCAGATCCCAAAGCAACATCAACCATGTTAGCACTTACACTAGCGACCGAGCCTCCTGAAGAACCGCCGGGAACCTTAGAAATATCATTTGGATTTTTTACCACACCAAAAAAAGAAGTTTCATTCGAAGACCCCATAGCAAACTCGTCCATATTTGTTTTTCCAACAATTATGCCACCAGCTTTTTTAATTTTTTTAATAACTGTAGCATCATAAACCGCTACATAATCTTTTAACATTTTGGACCCAGCTGTAGATAGTAAACCATCTACTAAAATGTTATCTTTTATTGCAAAAGTCATCCCTTCTAATTGCCTTGGTTTACTATTTTGTATATTTGTTTCTATATCATTAATATCTTTTGGAATGTTTTTATTAATAGAAATAAAGGCATTTATTTCTTTGTTCTTTATTTCGATATTATTTAAAACGTCTACAATATAATCATTATATTTCAATTCGCTATTTTTAATTTTTTCATATATATTTTTTTCCATAAATATGTTTTATTCAAAAACTTTTGGTACTCCAAAAAAATCTCGTTCTTTTTTAGGAGCTGATTCGAAAACTTTTGTCTGATCAAATTTTATATTTTCAAAATCATCGTGTCGATATTCATTCACATTAAAAGTACCTCCTGTCATTGGCTCAACATTATCAGTATTCACTTCTGATAATTTTTCCACATATTTTAAAATGTTTTCTAAATCTTTCTGTAACCCTTGTTTTTCGTTATCAGAAATATCTAAACGAGCCAATTCCAACAAATGATTTATTTCACTAATATTTATCATAATTAAATATATAACTTTTAATTATTCTAATTTTATCATAAATTCAGGTAAAAAACAATAAAAAATCAATTAAGGTTGTAGCTTGACATTCAATAAGAATTTAGGTAATCTAATAATAAATATGCACATTCTACAAATTAAAAAGAAAGGGGGAACAAATGCTTTTAGAAGATATGGTTGGTAAATCACCGAATAGTGATTGGATCGCCATCCTGTCAGAAAATGGTAACTCCATAATCATATACGATCAATATAATACAAAAGAAAAGGAAATTATACCATTAAAAAATTGGAACTGGAAGTTACCTCACAACGTCAAAATCAGAAAATCAAAAAAAATATTGTTAAAATCTCTGGTTAAAAAATGCAATGCGAATCATCACATTACTTTGCAAAAAAACGCTGCAGAAAAAGTATCAACACTATTAACTACTCCCAAGGCAAGTCCACAAATAATTCTAGAGTATTTCCAAAAAGAAAAGATTGGATTAAAGTTAGTTGTAATTGAAAAAACTCCCATCTCCCCCGAAACATTTAAGCTCCTAATACAAGATATCAAAATACACATGGAAAACAAAGAAATAAAGATTAATGCAATCTACAAACTGGAAGATAATAAAATTAAATTCCAAAATGGAATTACAAAAAACATTAATCAAATTGAATTACAAAATCTCATAGAATTCTCGGCACAATACAAACTTTAAAAACGACCTAAGCCAAAAGCCAAGGTCGTTTTTTAATTTATATATTTTTCTAGACATCTAAATTCTTAACTTTTTTAGCATATACCTGAATAAATTTCTTTCGTGGCATCCTTTCTTCTCCCATTAAAATATCAAATAATCTATCAGCCTCTTTGGCATCATCAATTGTAATTTGTTTTAAGATTCTCACTTTAGGATCCATAGTTGTTTCTCATAATTGTTCTGGATTCATTTCGCCCAAACCTTTATATCTTTGTACAATAACTCCTTTATATTTTTGCACTTCACCAGATTCATCAACATTCTCCGTTTCAGATACTTCTTCCTCCTCTTTGGTTTTTTTATCTTTTTTATCTTCTTTAATTTTTAAAATTTCTTCAATCATTTTATCTTTTTCTTCATCAGAATATGCATATCTAAATGCTTTACCTTTTTGCACTCGATACAATGGTGGTTGTGCTGCATATAAATATCCTTTTTCAATTATTGGTAAAAAATATCTATAAAATAAAGTTAAAAGTAAAGTTCGAATATGAGCACCATCAACATCAGCATCAGACATTAAAACAATTTTATGATATCTTAATTTTTCTAAATTAAAATCTTCTGATATAGAAGTCCCTAAAGCTAAAATAATAGCCTTAATTTCTTCTGATGTCATCATTCTGTCTAACCTTGCTTTTTCAACATTTAATATTTTACCCCTTAAAGGTAAAATGGCTTGAGTATGACGATCGCGCCCTTGTTTTGCACTACCACCGGCGCTATCGCCCTCAACTATAAATAATTCAGAATTTTCAGCTTTTCTAGAAATACAATCTGCTAATTTACCAGGTAAGGTAGTGTGCTCCATGACACTCTTTCGAAGAACATTTTCTCTCGCTAGTTTAGCCGCCGATCTTGCTTTAGCCGAAACTAAACATTTTTCTAAAATTCTTTTTACATCTTCTGGATTTTTTTCTAAAAAGTCTCTGAAAGCTTTAGACATTATTTGATCAACGGCAACCCTTGCCTCAGGATTACCTAATTTAGCTTTAGTTTGACCTTCAAACTGTGGCTCTCTAATTTTAATTGCAATAATACTCATCAATCCTTCTCTTACGTCTTCTCCCGTTAAAGATAAATTTTCTTTAACATAAGTTTTTTTCAAATAATCATTCAATACTCTGGTTAATGCTGATCTAAAGCCAGTCAAATGCATACCTCCATCTGGTGTATGGATGTTATTAGCAAAAGCCATTTCTGATGTTTCTATCTCATCAACATACGAAAGCGCAATTTCCACTTCAATATTTTCATAAGTATCATTTACATAAAAAATATTTTTTTGGACTGATTTTGTCTCATGGTCTCTAATTAAATAATTTAGAAATGCTACAATGCCATTTTCAAAATAGAATGTATAATCCTTTTTATCATCTTTATTACGACTATCACTAATATCAATTTTAATTTTTTTGACTAAATAGGCTTGTTCACGAATATGATCAAGAATTGTTTTCCAATCAAACTTTATTTCCTGCATTATAGTTGGATCTGGTTCAAAAGTAATTCTTGTTCCATGTTCAATTTTTTCTTTGCTTTTAACCTTTACCACACTTGTTGTTGGCCTTCCTTTACTATATTCTTGCGTATATAAAAACCCATCCCGATATACTTCGGCTTTCAAATAATTTGATAAAGCATTAACCACTGATACACCTACGCCATGAAGTCCACCAGAAATTTTATATGAATCACCTCCAAACTTTCCTCCAGCATGCAAAGTTGTTAATACGGTTTCTAAAGCTGATTTTTTTGATTGACTATGATAATCGACTGGTATACCTCTACCATTATCCAAAACACTAACTCTATCATTTTCTAATAAACTAATTTTTATATTATCACAAAAACCGCCTAAAGCTTCATCAATAGAATTATCAAAAACTTCTCAAATTAAATGATGTAAACCAGAAACTCCAGTAGAACCAATGTACATACCTGGTCTCTTTCTAACTGGATCAAGCCCCTCTAAAACATAAATATCTTTAGCTGAGTAACCATTATCAGTTCTAATTTCTTCATTTTTTATTTCTTTCTTTTCTTTTTTATGAACCAATTGTTTTTTACTATCTTTAACCACTTCCTTTTTAATTGCTACCTTTTTTTCTTCTTTTTTACCAGAATCAGTTTTATTAATTTTGATTTGCATAATAATTAATATTTATCTTTATTTGATACATATATTTTAACAAAATTTAACACAATAAGCAAGCATTCAAATTATTTTATACTAATATTTCCATTAATATCAGTTCTAAAAACCTCAATATTAAAATTTTTTAATAAATCTAATGTTTCCGTATTAGGATGTCCATAATTATTATCTCCTACTGATATAACGGCTTGTTTTACTCCAATTTGACTCAATATTTCTCTATTTATTGTATTTTTAGCACCATGGTGAGGTATTTTAATAATATCTATATTTTCAATATCTCACTTATTAACAACCTTATTTAAGATTTTATCGGTAATATCGCCAGTAAATAAAATCTTTTTGCCTACAGTATTTACTAACATAACTTGTGATTTCTCATTCGTACTTTTTAAACTTAAATCTGATATATCAGGATACAACACTTCTGTTTTAAAACCAAATCCCTCAACTATAGTATTAGAAACACCAGAAATTATTGTAATATTATGATCTATAATTTTTTTTAATATTTTCTGATAATTTTCGTTATCATTTTCAAAATCGTTTAAAACCACTAATCTTACTTTGTAGTTATCTAAAATATAATTTAAACCTTCAAAATGATCGCTGTCAGCATGAGATACAAAAACAACATCAATAATATTATCAAAAAATGGCAACATTAATGACAATGGTTTAGAAACATAATTTCTACGACCAGCATCAATCAAAAAATTACCCGATTTATTTATAATTAACGCACTATCTCCTTCAAAAACATTTAAAAAATTAACAGAAGATTTTAAAAAATAAAATTCAAAAATTAAATGTCACACATATATATTGGACAATAATAAAACAATAACCAGCCATTTTTTTAATATTTTTACATTCATGCTATATATTCAATGTTAATTCTTTATGCTCTTTATAAAAATCCATAACTAATATTATTAATACTACATAATAAATAATAACAAAAAATAAAGAATTAAACAAAAACACCTTTGATTTAATATTGATAATATTAAATATATTTAATAAAACCAAAAAAACATCGCTTAATAAAGACACCAATCATCCCATTATTTTGGCTATATTAAGAATCAAAAAACTCACCATAATCGCCGCAAAAGCCATCCCTAAAATCAACCCCGAAAAAGGAATTAGTATCATGTTAAATAATATACTAAAAAAGCTAAAATCTGAAAATTTATAAATTAAATAAGGTAATAATAAAATAGTAACTGCAAATGTGGCATTAAAAATATTCAAAAATAAACTGATTCTTTGATCTCTGGTTTTTATATATAAATTAACAATTGGCAAGATATAAATTAACGCCATGATAGATAAAAAACTAAGATGAAACCCTATATCAAAAATCACTGCCTTCGGATTAATAATAAAAAACATAAAAAGTATTAACAGCAAAGCATTTGTATAGTTTATAATTTTATTAAAAGCTCTGGCCAGTATTAATATTAATCAAAAAATAGTAGCTCTTAAAATAGAACTGGAACATCCTGTTAAAAATAAAAATAATATTAAAAATAACGCTAAAATTATTAAGCTTATTCAACCGCCTCCCAACACAAAAACTAACAAATAACTAGAAATATTAAACAGAATAGTAAGATGCGTTCCCGAAATAACCAGAATATGGCTAATGCCTATATTTTTAAATAAATTATTGAGTTCATTATTACTCGTTTTTGTTTTTCCTAAAAGTCACATTGAGATTAAATTATAATTTTTAATACCCGCTGTTTTTTTAATATTTTCATCTATTTTATCTCTTATAAAAGAAATGATTTTTAACAAAGAAAATTTATTAATATCTTCGGTATTCAATACTTTTGGAAAATTTAATTGATAATTAACATTGCCAAAAAACATCATATCAAACGAAGTAATATTAGAATTAGCTATTTTAATTTTTGAATTGGTTGTTATCATTTGATTTATTCTAAATTCATGGTCTATATCAGTATAAATAACAACTAATTTATTCTTTAATTTTCCATTTAATACCTTACCTAGTGCTAAATTTGAATTATCCCCTTTTATAGTATCTCTAATAATTAAAATTTTATTTGTATTATTGTTTTCAATAATTTCAATTTTTTTATTATTTTTAATATAAATAATATTAGCAAATAAAAAAGCTAAAAACGCCATAAATATAAAATAACTGATGGGTTTTAAAATAATTCTTAAATTTTTAAAATAATAGCTAACTAATACTATTACATTAATTCATAAAACAATTCTTATCGTTAAATTTTCTATAGTAAAATTTATATAAAATAAAATTGAACAAATAACAAAAAACCTAAAAATATACATAAATATTAAATTCTTCATATCTATCTAATTCCGCAAATATTAAATAAGTTCTTAATTTTATCTAATATTTTTTCTAACTCATCCTCATTCAATCATTTTTCTTTCTTGCATTTTTTATCTAAAATATCTGTATCTTGAAATTTTTGTAAATAATATCTATTTGATCCCTTAATATATTTAGAGATATTAATAATATTACTAACGGTAATTCCTGGAGCTACTGTAGTTCGAAATTCATAATCAATATTACTTGACATTAAAATATCAATACTTTTTTTAATATTATTAATATTAGAAACTCCTACAATTTTATTATATGCTTCTTTATTCAATTCATTTTTTATATCCATTGCTACATAATCAATAATTTTTTGATCCAATAATTCTTTTAAAATCTTTGGATTAGTTCCATTAGTATCTAGTTTTACCAGAAATCCTAATTTTTTTATTTTTTTAATAAAACCTTCTAAATCTGACTGCAATGTTGGTTCGCCACCAGTAATAACCACCGCTTCAAGTTTATTAACTCTTGATCTTAAAAAATCAAGAAAAACATCCTCACTAACAATTTCATTAGTTTTAAACAACTTCGGGTCAACTAATCTAGTGTTATAACAAAACTTACATCTAAAGTTGCAGCCAATTGTAAATACAATTGCTGCAACTTTAGATGGATAATCTATTAAAGTCATTTTTTGCAATCCTCCTATTAACATAAAAACTTTTTAATTTTATTTTGATACTTTTAAGTTCTTTTTTGATAACACCTGCGTTTTAATTATTGAATTAATACCTTTATTATAATCAAAAGTCACTCTATCAATAAATTCTTGTTTTTTACCATCATGCCAATTTTCAACTGGACGTATATATCCTACAACTCTCGAATATACTTCGCATTTTTGTTCTACTACACATTTAGGACAAATATGATGTTCGCCAGCAATATATCCATGTACAGGGCAAACACTAAATGTTGGCGTTACTGTTAAATATGGTAATTTATAATCAGAAAAAACTGTTTTAATTAAACTCTTAATTGAATGATAATCATGAATTTCTTCTCCAATAAATCCGTGAAGAACTGTTCCTCCAGTATATTTTGTCTGAAAATCGTCTTGAATATCCAATACTTCAAACAAATCATTAGAAAAATTAACTGGCATTTGTGTAGAATTAGTATAATAAGGAACCTCATTTGTTCCAGAAGTCATAATATCAGTAAATTCTTTTTTATCTATACGGGCTAAACGATAACTTGTTCCTTCGGCTGGAGTAGCTTCTAAATTATATAATCCTCCGTCATTTTTTTGATATTCAATTAAAACATCTCTCATATACTCTAATACATCCTTAATAAATTTTTGTCCTGCTTTAGTGTCAATTCCTTCCCCAATAAAATTGAGAGCCATCTCATGACCACCAACCAATCCAATTGTTGAAAAGTGATTAGCTCAATATGAACCTCTCATACTCTTTACATCTTGTAAATAATATCTACTATAAGGATATAATCCTTTCTCAGTTAAATTTTCAACAGTTTTACGTTTTATTTCCAAAGAATCTTTTGCTAAATCCATATATTTTCTCAAATTTCTAAAAAATTCACTTTTAGTTTTTGATATATATGCAATTCTTGGTAAATTTAAAGTCACCACACCCAAACTTCCTGTTTTAGGATTAGCACCAAATAATCCACCTCCTCTCTTATATAATTCCCGGTTATCTAATCTTAAGCGACAACACATGGATCTAGCATCTTCTGGAGACATTTCCGAATTAATAAAATTAGAAAAATAAGGCAATCCATATTTAGCTGTCATTTGCCAGATACCTTCAAATGCCTTATTATCTCACTCAAAATCCTTAGTAATGTTATAAGTTGGTATTGGAAATGTAAATACTCTGCCAGAAGCGTCTCCCTCAGTATAAACTTCACATAAAATTTTATTAAAAGTATCCATTTCTAATTGAAATTCTCCATATTTTTCCTTTTGAAGTTCTCCGCCGATCATTACCGGCATATCCTTTAAATGATTTGGACATTTTAAATCTAAAGTAATATTTGTAAATGGTGTTTGAAAACCAACTCTTGTTGGCACATTACAATTAAACATAAATTCTTGCAATGCTTGTTTTATTTCTAATTCGTTTAAACGATCATAACGAATGAACGGAGCTAAATAAGTATCAAAATTAGAAAAAGCTTGAGCACCAGCAACCTCACCTTGAAGTGTATAAAAATAATTTACTACTTGACCTAAAGCAGTCCTAAAATGCTTTGCTGGTTTAGATTGAATTTTTCCAGGCACACCACCAAATCCTTTTTTCAACAAATCATATAAATCTCAGCCACAACAATATGCACCTATTGTTCCTAAATCATGGATATGAAAAAAATTATCACGACTTGCTTTTCTAATTTCAGGTGTATAAATTTTATTTAATCAATATTTTTTAGAAACATAGTTGGCAACATAATTGTTCATACTCTGCAACGAATATGTTGTATTACTATTCTCTTTTACTTCTCAGTCAAGCTCACGCAAATATTCATCAATAATATCTACTGCTTCATCTGTTGCTAATTTACTTTCTCTAATGCGGCGACGTTGTTCACGATATAAAATATAATTTTTTGCAGTTTCTGGACAATTCATTAACATCAAACTTTCTTCAACAATATCTTGGATGCTTTCTACATTCGGAATTTCATCTTTATTAAATCTTTTATTTAAAATAAATATTGTTTTTTCTAAAACTTTATCAATTATAGTTTCATCACCTTCATTAGTAGTAGTAAAAGCTTTAAAAATAGCATTACGAATTTTTTGAATATCAAATTTATTTAACAATCCCTCTCTAGTGGCAATATTTTTAATATGAATTACCAGTTTTTTATCTTCCACTTTGTTGACTTTTACTTTATTAACAAGTTTTTTCTTTTGAACAGCTTTATTAACTTTCTTTTGGCTATTTTTTTTATTTTTTTTCATAATGCTTTCTTTAATTTTATTAAAATTAGACCTTTCCCGCCTTATTAATATGGGTAAGAATATTATATATAAACCATAAAAAAAGTCAACCCTTAAAAAGGGTTGATTTTTGTTGAATTTTTAATCTTTTTTTCAAAAAACTAAAAATGCATATTTTTCTTAAATTTTTTACTTCAACTTTTTAAATTTTCTCAAAAATGGTGGTATATCTATATCGTCTTCTTCTTTTTCAACATCTTTTTCTGTTTCTTCGTTCTTTTCTTCATTTTTTTCTATTTCAATTTTAATACTTTCGCCTTTTCCTTCTTCGTCTTCATCTAATTTTTGATTTAGATTATAAAAATCATCACTTTCTTTTTTATAAAACGATATAAATTGATCATTTGTAATTAATTTTTCAGGTTCAACACCTTTGTTAAATCCACCTGCTATAACAGTAATTTTAATTTCGCCATTTTTTAATTCATTATCATATGAAGCACCAAAAATTATTTTAGCATCTTTAGCGGCACTATCAGTAATAATACGTGCAGCTTCAGTTATCTCTGATAAACTTAAATCATTCTGTCCACTAATGTTAAATAAAATACGTGAAGCTCCGTTTATTGATAAATCAAGTAATGGTGATTCAATTGCCATCTTAGCCGCTTTAGTTGCTCTATCTTTCCCAATTGCCCTACCAATACCAATAATTGATTCTCCTGAATCTTTTAAAATAGTTTTGAGATTAGCAAAATCTAAATTTATAAGCCCCGGATAATTTATTAAATCAGAAATCCCTTGTACACCTTGTTTTAATATTTCATCAATTTGTTTAAAAGCATCTAATATTGGAGTATCTTTGTCAATAACATTAAAAATTCTATCATTATTAATTGTAATCATTGAATCAATATTTTGATATAATTTTTCTCATGCATCGTTTGCAATTTCCATTCTTTTTGGACCTTCAAAAAAGAATGGTTTGGTAACAACTGCAACAACAATTGCCCCTGTTTCTTTTGCAATCTTAGCAATAACTGGAGCAGCTCCACTACCCGTACCGCCACCTAATCCAGATGCAATAAAAATTAAATCCGGCTTTCCTAACATTTCTCCAATTTCTTTTGTGCTCTCTTCAGCGGATTGTCTTCCAATTTCTGGATCCATACCAGCGCCAAGACCACGAGTAATATTTAAACCAATATTGATTTTTTCATCAGCTTTAGTAAAATGCAAACCTTGAGTATCAGTGTTTACTGCAACAAAATCAACCCCATCAGCTTTTTTCTTATACATACGGGTTAAAATATTACCACCAGCACCGCCAATACCAATTATTTTGATCTTGACTTTTGGTTTAGCACTGGTCACATTTGAAGAGCGAATAACTTCATTTTCGTTCTCATTATTTACAGTCGTATTTGCCATAATAAATCATTAATTGTTATTTATTAAAATTTTATTTCAAACATTTTTAAAATTTTGCTTATTAAATTACCGGTTCTATTTTCATTACTAAATTCATTTTCACTTTTATCTTCAAAGAAAAACTGTATATTACCTAATGCTACTGCAAATCCTGGATCATCATTAATAAATCCACTAAATTCTGGTTGTGCTACTCTTACCGGCAATTGTAAACAATCTTTTGCTAATTTTACAATATGCTTTGTCATAGCTCCGCCACCATAAAGAACTGCTCCTCCAGGTAAATTGGCATATTTATTAATTTGTTTTAATTCTTTATTTACTAAATCAAAAATTTGCTCTAACCTTGACGATACTACAATAGCTAAATCTTTTTTCTTAAAAACCCTTTCTTCGTTTGGGCAAAAATCACCTAAATTAATTCTTTCCTGATTTTCAACTTCGTCAGGATAGGCATCGCCTACTGCAATTTTTATTTTCTCTCCATCATCTTGTGGTATTTGAAGCCACAAACAAATGTCGTCACTAATCTTACCACAACCGATAGGCAATACTTTCATAAAAATTAATTTTCCTTCTTCAAAAACAGTAATTGTAGTTGTACTTGCGCCTAAATCGATACCAACTACTCCCAAATCTTTTTCTCTTTTGTTTAAAGAAGAAAATGTTCCTGATAAAGGACTGGCAAAAATATTTTGTATTCTAATACCAGCGCCGCTACTTATTTGTTCAATATGATTCATTGTCATTAAATCGGTATCAATAATTGCACTTTCAACTTCTAATCTAATACCCGTCATATTTAATGGCTCAACATCAAATTCATTTCCATCAATAATATATTTTTGAGGAATGGCATGCAAAGTAGTTCTACCTGGTGGTAAAAATAAAGCTTTTGAAGAGTTCTGTGCCCTTGTAATAGTTTCTCTGTCAACCGAATTATTTCTTCCGGAAATTAAAGCAATACCTCTGCTATTATTCATATTAACTCCGACACCACCAACGCCAACTACTAATTGCGAAACATTAGTAGCAGTTGCTTGTTCTATTTCTTCTAATAAATCACTAATATTATTAACTACTTCATTAATATTTTGAATAGATCCGCGTCTTACGCCACTTGAAGGACGTTTAATTGAAAATAATACTTGCGGTTTTTGTTCACATTTAAACAAAACCGCATATATATTATTTGTTCCTACATCAAGTGACAAAAAGGCGTTTTTCATAGATATTAATTTTATTTAGTTATTTAATTCTTGAAAAATTATATCCTCTCAAAAATTCATTTTTTTAAAATCACTATTTTTTATATGGTCAAACCCCAATAAATGAAGTAAGCCATGAACCAATAATTTTTGATAACCTTCTTTGATTGCTTTATAATTTTTCTCTAATAATTTAGGAGTAATGATAATATCTCCTAAAATAGTTTTTTGTTTTTCCTTTTCATTAAAAGGAAATGATAAAATATCTGGTATTTTGTTTTTATGCCTAAAAGCATTATTAATTTTTTTTGCCTTTTGATTGCTCATAAGAATGATCGAAAATGAAACTTCTGGTATCTTATATTGTTTAAATATTTTTAACAAAGATAAACTTTCAAAAATATTTTTAACAACCTTATCAATAATTTTTTTATGCTCATATGCTATAGCTTCTTCATCAAAAACAAAACATTCAAACTTCATAATTTTATTTTAATGGTAATCCCATTTTCTTTTTATATTCAATCTGCTTTTTTACTTTTAATTTATGCATAGCAGATAATTTTTTACCTCTTTCATTATTTTTGCGATTCGCAGCTTGATGTTTATTGGCTTCTATCAATACTCCGCTTTTTTGGATAACTTGACTAACGCGATATAAAAAAGCAGATGTTGATTCTTTATCTTTTTTAGTAATTTTAATGGCCATTATAATTTCTTTTATTTAAATTTTATTAATTAATTTGATTCTTTCTTTTAACTAAGTTTGGTATTAGTTTAGCAAAAGAAACACTTTCTTGCAACCCTGATTGAAAATCTCTAATTATAACCTCTCCTCTCATAACTTCCTCCTGCCCAATAACCAAAATACAACTAACTTTCTCTTTTTCGGCAATAGTAATTTGTGCCCTTAGACTATCTTTACTTAAATTAGTTCTAACTAAAATATTTTCTTTTCTTAAGCTTTCCACTACCTCAAAAGCCTTACGTTTTGCAGTATCTCCAATTTGAACTAAAAATACTGAAAAATCTTTATCTTCTTTTTCGATTTTATGCTCACGAATAATTTTAAATAACATATTGGCATCAATTATCACTCCTACCCCATATCTACCATTACTGCTAATTGTTTTTATTAAATCATCATGTCTAAAACCTAATCCAATATTTTTCTTTTTATCTCCATCAATATAATTTATTTTAAAAATAAATTTATTTTCATATCGGTTAAGACCTCTTAATTTATTATTTATTTCATAAGGAATTTTTAAAAATTCTAAATATTCAATAATAGTTGAAAAATGACTCTTGCAATCATGACATCAAAAATCTTCATAGCTAGGTAATGTAGATCTTAATGCTTTACATTTTTCTTCATGGCAATTTAATATTTCTCAAGGATTATCTTTTAAATATTTTTTGCATTTATTACATAATTTAACTTTCTTTTCTTTATAGAATTTTTTAATTTCTTTAACATATATTTCCTGACAATGATCACAACCAATATTATTGACTTCAAATATAATATTATTTATTTTAAATTCTTCCAACAATTTTTTAATAGTATTTATCATTTCAACATCAACGATCGGACTTTGATCTCCAATTGCTTCTAAACTTAACTGATGGTATTGACTAAACATATTTTCAACCTTGTCACAAAAAACTTGACCCAAAGCATACATCTTCACCGGCTGATTCTGATTTTGCATTTTATTTTCAAAATAACTACGAACTATGCCAGAAATTAATTCTGGTCTCATAATTATTGATTTTTCACCATTTTTATCAACCAAGAAAAATTGTTTTTTATTTTCGCTTTCTGCCTTTAGCATACCCCCTAAAACTAATTCTGTATATTCTATTATTGGGGTTTCTATTTTTGAATATCCATAGAACTCTAAATTTTTTTCAATCTTATGTTCTAAAGTTTTCCATAATTTTAAATTATGGCCAAAAACATCTTTCGTTTTGGTAACCGTCTTAAGCACAATATTTTTATTAGTTTTTGTACTACGTTTTGAATCAGTTTTATGATTTAACTTTTCTTTAATGTCTACAAAACGTATTCCTTTTTTAGCCATATATAATTTATTAAAAAAATTATTAATATTCTGTCGCAAAAAAAGCTTTAGCTTTAGTTACTGGTGCTAGCCTTAACCAAACTTTTCCAACAATTTTATCCGCTCTTAAACTGCCTCATTCACGAGAATCATATGAAGCCTCTCGATTATCGCCCATAACAAAATACTCTCCAACATTTAATTTTATTTGAATATTTCCAGGAGTATTTTTATGATTATCTAAATACTTTTCTGATAAGTTTCATCCTTCTGGATGATCATTATTAACAATTGATACTTGACCATCAGTAACTTTAACTGTTTCCCCGGGCATACCAATAATTCTTTTAATATAAAAACTTTTGGCATCAAGCGGTGCTTTAAAAACAATAATATCACCACGCTTTGGTTGAGCAATTCTAAAACTTAGTTTATCAATTATTAAATAATCGCCGTCTTCAAAATTAGGCTCCATGCTTTGTCCTCTTACAAAAAAAGGCGTAATTAGATACATTCTAATTGGAATAACAATTAACAACGCAATAGTAATAACTTCCACTAATTCTAATATATAACCTTTCAAATTTTTCATATTGACAGTTTAAATTTTGTTTAAAACAAAAGCTGAAACAGCTTTTTGTTAGATTTATATATTTATTTTACTTCGTTATTATACCAAAAAAAAGCCTAAAATACAAGCCCTTTTATTTTAAAAACCAGCTATTTAAAGCTGGTTTTTTATTATTTTAATTTAACATTTTCTCTATTATTTCTTTTATTTTTCCTGGATTACCTGCACCTTTAGCCTTTGCCATAGTCTTACCAATTAAAAACTGGATTACTGCTGTTTTACCCGATTTATATTCTTCTGCTGATTTTTGATTTTCAGCTAAAACTTCTGTTATCATTTTTTCTATTTCGACATCGTTTGAAACTTGTTCTAAATTATTATCTTTCATGATTTTTTCAGGATCTGGAATTCCATCTATCATTTTTTCTAAAATAATTTTAGCTCCACGAGATGAAATCTTATCTTCAACAATCAAATTAATTAATTTTGCAAAATCATTAACCGATATTTTTAAATCATTGAATAAAATATTTTTATTAGTAAGTCATCCTAAAATATCTGTCACTAAATAATTATAAATCAAATTATTTGCTTTATTAATTTTTTCTTGATCATTAAAAAATTTTTTAACTTCTCTTACTGTCTGTTCAAAACAATCAGAGATCAAATCGTTAACTACTAAAAATATAGCTTTATTAGCAGCAATACCATAATCATTCATTAATCTTGTTTTTTTATCATACGGTAATTCGCCCAATTCATTTTTTAATTTTTCGATATCGAACAATCCGTTCTCCCCATATACAATTATTTCTGGCAAATCAGGATCTGGAAAATAACGATAATCGTCAGCCCCTTCTTTAATCCTTTGAGAAAATGTAATGGATTTTGTATCGTCTCATCCTCTAGTTTCCTGATTAATTTTATCTCCTTTTTCTAATAATTCTATTTGTCTTTCAATCTCATAATCTATTGCCTTTTCGGCAGCTTTAAAAGAATTAATATTTTTTACTTCTGCTTTTATTCCTAATTTTTCATCTTTACTTACTGATACATTAACTTCCACTCTCATCTGCCCTTTTTCCATATCAGCATCAGAAATATCTAAACTACGTAATATAACTTGCAAACTTTCAGCAAAAACTCTTGCTGTTTTACCGTCATGAATACACGCCTCTGTTACAAGCTCAATTAAAGGCCTTGAGGCTCTATTGTAATCAATTAAAGTTTGGTCACCTTCATGCAATAATTTACCCGTATCTTCTTCTAAATGAATTTCTTTAATTTTAACTTCTGATATATTATCTTCTAAAAAAGGAGTTAATTTTCCATTTTTGCAAAAAGGTAAAAATGCTTGAGTAATTTGATAACTTTTAGGTAAATCTGGATAAAAATAATTTTTACGATCAAATCTAGAAATTTTTAAAATTTCACAATTAAGTGCTAACCCTAATTTTAAAATCATTTCTATTGCCTCTTTATTAACCGTCGGTAATACTCCCGGATGAGCTAAACAAATTGGGCATATATTTTTATTAGGTATCGTCTCGTTTGGATCATTCAAACAATTACAAAACATTTTTTGTTTTGTTTTTGGTTCAAAATGAATTTCTAAACCAATGGTAGGAATATATTGTTTACGTATTTCTTCTAATATCATAATTCATATATTAATAATAGTAGTATAACATAATCAATTTATTTATTCAACCAAAAACCTCACCCTTAGGTGAGGTTAAAATATTAATTATTTTACTTCTATACCCATACTTTTTGCAGTTCCTTCTACAATCTTCATTGCTGCTTCTATATCATTGGCATTTAAATCTACCATTTTTCTTTGAGCTATTTCTTTAACTTGATCTTTAGTAATTTTGCCAACTTTCTTTTCTAAAGGATTAGCAGATCCTTTTGGTAAATTAGCTGCTTTTAGAATTAAGCTAGCAACTGGTGGTTCTTTAAAAACTAAAGAAAAAGTTCTATCCTCATATACTTTAATTTCTACTGGGATAATGTCTCCTTTTTTATCTTGAGTTTGAGCATTAAAAGCTGAACAAAACTCCTGGATATTAACACCGTGTTGTCCTAAGGCTGGACCAACTGGAGGAGCTGGATTAGCTGCACCAGCAGCAATCTCTAATTTAATTTGTGCTTTAACTTTCTTTTCTGCCATAATACAATTTTATTTCATTTATTATTAAGATAATTTACTTATCTGTAAAAAATCAACATCAACTGGCGTTTCTCTTCCAAAAATACCAACTGATACTTTAATACGACCTTTTTCATTATCAATCTCTTCAATTACACCTTCAAAATCTTTAAATGGTCCATCAGTAATTTTAACTCTTTCCTTAATTTCAAAATTAATTTTATAATGTGGCTCTGTTCCACCTATACGTTGAAAAATAATATTCATTTCTCCTTGATCAACCGGAAGTGGCGTTGTGCCAGCTCCAATAAAACCAGTAACATGAGGTGTATTGCGAACAACATATCAGGATGTATCATCTACCAACATTTCAACAAATACATAACCTGGGAATATCTTTTCTTCCACAGTTTGTCTTTTACCTGCTTTAATTTTAATTTTCTTTTCAATTGGTACTAAAACATCAAAAACTTTATCAGCTAAATCAAAAGCCTCAATTCTAGACTTTAAATTTTTAGCTACAGCTTCTTCATATCCTGGAGAAGTATGAAGCACATATCAATTTTTTCCTAAATCTAATTCCTGGCGTGCCATAAATATTATTTAATAAGAATTTTCTTAAAAACTTCTGTTAAACCAAAATCAACTCCTGTAAGAAATAAGGCATAAAATATAGTAATAACAATAACTGCTCAGGTTAAAAGTCTAGCTTCTTTTCTAGTTGGTCAATGAACTTTCTTTAATTCTAAAAATGATTCTTTAAAAATATCTTTAATTTTTCTAAAAAATTTCATATTTAATTATTTTAATTTATAAAAATGATTATATCATAAAATATGCCAAATTGCAAGATTTTATGATTTACTTACTTTTAATAATTCTACTTCGAATATCAAATCAGAATTTGGTGGAATTATTCCTGCACCTTGGCTTCCGTATCCCATTTCTGATGGTATTTCTAATCTACGAATTTCTCCGACTTTCATACCTAAAACACCTTTTTCTCATCCTTCTATTACTTGACTAGCTCCTAAAATAAATTCAAAAGGAGCACCTCTGTCCAAACTTGAATCAAATTTAGTTCCATTAACTAATCAACCTGTATAATGGACAGTTACTCTCATGTCATTTACTGCCATTTCTCCTGTTCCTTCTTTCAAAATTGTTGTTTTTAATTGATTTTCTTGTTCCATAGTAGTATTATTATTTGATTTTCTATTACTAAAATAGATAAAAGTAATAACTAACGCTAATATCATAATTGCAATTAAGACAATAGAGATTAATTTACGCATATCTAAAATATTAATATTTTTATTAACATTTACACTCTATCAAATTTACATCAAATATTCAAGTTAATTTCATTAATTAAAAACCCCCTTAAAAATCAATTTAAGGGTGGTTTTTATAATTTTAACGAATAATTGCGTTTAATTCTTGCTTAGTTTTTCCAATAATATTATCTTGTATTTTATCAACTTCCTCATTAGTTAAAGTTCTTTCTGCTGATCGATAAACAATCCTAAAAGTATAGCTGATTTTATCTTTACCAAACTTTTCTTCATTATCATATTTATCTAATAATTTTACTTCCTCAATTAAATCACTAGAACAATCTCTAACAATTTCATAATAATTATTTAAATTTACATTTTTATCAATAATGAAAGATATATCTCTATATGTCATTGGATATTTGCTTACCTCAACATACTTACTATTAATATCTTTAAATTGAGAAGTAATTCTTGGGTCGTTTGATCAAAATACTCTAATATCAGGAATATTTGAATTTATCATAGCCAATCTTTCAATTCCAAAACCAAAAGCTCAACCATTATAAATCTCCGGATCAATATTCAAATTTTTTAAAACTTGAGTATGGACCATCCCTGCTCCCAAAATTTCTAACCAATTATCGTTTACCAATATTTCCATTTGCAAACTTGGATGTGTAAAAGGAAAAGTATCATCCGAAACACGATATTTAATATCTTTACCATACAAATTTTTTGCAATTGCTACTAAAACATTTTCTAAGTCTTTAAGCCCCATTTCTTTTTCTGTTTTTTTACAAATATACCAACCATCAATTTGATGAAAAACTGGAAAATGACTTCGATCAATTTCATCTTTTCTATAACATTTACCAAAACTTAAATAGCCAATTTTACTTGTCTTATCAAATTTTTCTTTAATTTCTTTAATGTCATTACAAAAAGTCCACATTGTTGTTGTTTGCGTTCTTAAAACATAATCTTCATTTACATAATATGTATCCGTTTCTCTACGGCTTGGATGATCGGACGCAGCATTTAAAATATCAAAATTATTCTTAACACTAACAATATCGGGGAATTCAACAACATCAAAATTTTTAAATTCTGCCATTGCTAAGATCTTTTCAGCAATAAACTTAACCGGAGAATTGTCCTTCTTTGTTAAATCTGGCATATTAAGCATTCTTTTCAATCTCTCGGCCTTAATATCGTTACGTTGTTGAACTTCGACTAATAGTTGATCTGCTATTGAGTCCTCAATTTTAATATAATGCTTTTCTTCTTCTTTTTTAATTAATTTTATATCTAACATATTACTTAATTAATTCTTTTTCTTATTATATCACAAAACTTTAATTTTTTAAAGTAGTGTAAACCAAAAACGTTTTATTTAATATTAATAATTTGCAAAGGCTACTCAACGATGTTTGAGCTTTCTTTATAAGAAATAAAATGGATATTGTTAAATTAAATTAACTATCGTTAATAAGGATAAAGCTAATAAAAAATTTCATATAATTGATCCCGCAAAAACCAATCATTCTAAAAACGGATTGGTTCTTCTTTTCATTAATGAATTTATGCATAATAATATAGTAGCAATAACTATTCCTAAATTAAGTCATTTCAATATTGGCATAAAATTATTATTAAAAATCCATACAAAAACTATACTTGCGAATAGTATATTTACAAACGAAATACCGCCCATTGCATTATGAATTTTAGCATTTTTATCTACTGGTATAAGACCAACAAAAATGGTTGTACAACCAGTTATAAATAAAAACAATGATCCAAAAAAAATAAAAATATTAATATCCATCAAATTAATTAAACTAATAGGAATTGCGATACTTAATAATCCATACAAGGCTATAGAAAAATCAAAAACTATATCTCAAGGTTTATTACTTTTGGATAACCCACTAACAACATGCGATTTTATTGTACATTTTTTAGCTTTGGATCGCAAAAAAAACACCAAAAACATATACACCGGAAGATAGCATAATAATAAAATTAAAAATAATTTTAAAAACATAAAATATATTTAATAAAAATTTATCGTTGTTTTATTATATCACGTTTCCCTATTCTTTGATAAGTTAAAAAACTATTAGCTTTTATCAACAGTTGGCAGGGGCACCTCGATTCGAACGGGGATCAACGGTTTTGGAGACCGCTATTCTACCATTGAACTATGCCCCTAAAATTAATTTAATACTATAACACTTCAATCAAAAAGTCAATTTTTAATGTCCCCTCATTTGTTCCATAGTTTCGTTTAACATTTGGCAATACAAATTAAGCCCTATTTTATTAATATTCCCTGATTGTTCTTTGCCTAATATATTACCCGATCCACGTAATTCCAAATCTTTCATCGCAATTTGATATCCTGCTCCTAAATAATTGGCTTCTTTTAAGGCTTCTAATCTTTGTTTAGCTTTATCTTTTAAATCTTTACTATACAAAAAATAAGCATAAGCTTTAGTTATACCTCTTCCTATTCTCCCCCTCAATTGATATGATTGTGATAAACCAAATCGAGTAGCATCATCAACAATTAAAGTATTAACATTACTTAAATCCAATCCGTTTTCAACAATTACAGTGGTCACTAAAACTTGTATTTTATTATTTCTAAAATCATCCATCACTCTTAATATTTCTGTTTCTGATAACCTGCCATGTAAAAATCCGATTGATATTTTGGGCAATAATTTTTGTAACTTAAGCACTTCATTGTATATATTAACCACCCTGTTATGAATATAAAAAACCTGGCCTCCTCGTTTAATTTCATCTGAAATTGCATTAACTATCAAATCGTCTTTATACGGTAATATATATGTTTGTATTTCTTGACGATTAATTGGTGGTGTTAAAATACTAGATATTTTTTTAAAACCTGACAATGCCATATTTAAAGTTCTGGGTATTGGTGTTGCTGATAAATTTAAAATATGAACATTTTCATAATTATTTCTTAATTTTTCTTTTTGTTTTACACCAAATCTTTGTTCTTCATCAATAATTAATAATCCTAAATCTTTAAAAACAATTGATTTGCCTAATAATTTATGAGTGCCAACAACAATATCTATTTTGCCATTTTTCAAATCATTTAATATAGTTTTAACTTCTTTTGGTTTTTGCATTCTTGATAACATCGCTATTCTTATATCAAAATCGTTCATTCTTTTCTTAAAATTTTCATAATGTTGCTTAGCCAAAATAGTAGTTGGCGCAAGCACAATCACTTGTTTTTTATTTATTACCGTTCTAAATGAGGCTCTCAAAGCAACTTCTGTTTTCCCAAAACCAACATCGCCTAAAACTAATCTGTCCATGGGTTCATCTTTTTCTAAATCATTTAAAACATCGTAAATAGCCTTTTCCTGATCTGATGTCTCTTGATAATCAAAAGTTTTTCTAAATTCTTCTTCTAAATAATCGTCTCTTTCTAATATCGGTGCCTTTGCTAAATTGACTTTAGCATATAATCTTAAAAGATCACCTGCTAACTTGATTAAATCCTCTTTTACTTTTTTCTTGGTATTAAATCAAGTTTGAGTTGATAACCTATGAATCGTTGGCTTATCAAAACCATAATACAAATTTAACTTATCGCTTTTATCAAGAGGTACTAAAAGTTTATCTGGATTATTGCTATTAGCGGGTGGCGCATATTCAATTTCAAAATATTTTTGACCATCCTCTTCTTTAAAACCTTTAAAAATGCCAATACCATGATCAATATGTACTACATAATCACCATCTCTTAGTCCTTTTAATTCTGGTAAATGTTTCAACAATTTCTCTCTTTTTTTTATATATTCAGGCTCCAATTCTTTTATTTCAATAAAATTTACTTCTGAAACATAATTAGAAACAAATTCAATCCTAATCGGTTTTAAATAATTAAGCGTAAAAATATCAATAATATTTCCCCTGACACTATATTCTCCTTTAAATCTAACAAAATCAACTTTTTCAAAATTTAAATCATTAATTATTTTAATCAAATTTGATTGAACAATTTTTTGACCTACATAAATTAACAACCCTTTATCACCTCATCAAGATTGTCTTTTTACTGCATTTTTTAATTTTATTTCATTTTCTTTAAATCAAACTTCATCCCTTTCTAAAAAATAGGGGGTAACATTTAAAATTAAAAAATCTTTTTCTTGTTCCATAGCTGTTTCTTACAATTTACATTTTTCTAATTATTTCTTAAAATATGTTTTATTCTTAATTTTATCTGGCAAATAACTATCTGTATCATATTTTTGATACCCTTTACCATAATTTAAACTCTTCATTAATTTTGTTTCTGGATTTCGTATTTTCAAAGGAATTGGTAAATTACCATAATTTTTTACATCATCCATAGCTTCAAAAAAAGCATTATAAGCACTTCGATCTTTTTTACAATTGGCTAAATATACCGTGCCATGAGCTAAATTAATTTGCGCTTCAGGATAACCAATGGTTTCCACTGCTCTAAATACAGCATTAGCTACTACTAAAGCTGTGGGCACAGCAACACCAATATCTTCACTAGCAAAAATTACCATACGTCTAGCAATAAATTTTGGATCTTCACCACTTTCAACCAATCTAGCTAAATAATACAGTGCCGCATCTACCTGACTTGCTCTTAAACTTTTAATATAGGCACTAATTAAATTATAATGTTCATCTGCTTTTTTATCATATCTTAAAAATTTAGATTGTAATGTATTTTTTAAATTTTCAACATTTACTTCTTTATATAAATTTAAACAATTTTCTAAAACCGTAATTGCCTGTCTAGCATCACCATTAGCCATCATAACTAACCAATCCAATGCCTTTTTATCCATCTTCACTTTTGTTCTTTTAATAATCTGTTTCATTTCTTCGTCAGAAAACTCATTCAAAACAAAAACTCTACACCTTGATAATAATGGCGCGATCACTTCAAAACTTGGATTCTCAGTTGTAGCCCCAATTAAAATTAATTCACCAGTTTCTACATAAGGCAAAAGAAAATCTTGCTGGGCTTTATTAAAACGATGAATTTCATCCAAAAACAATATTTTATTAATTAGATTTCCTCCTTTTAAAATTTTACGAATATCTTCTTTACTGGCCGATACTGCTGATAATTCAAAAAGCTCGGCATTTAAGCTTTTTGCATAAATTTTAGCAAGTGTTGTTTTTCCAACTCCTGGTGGGCCTCAAAGAATAAATGAAAATATTGAACCATTTTCAATAGCCATACGTAATGGCTTATCAACGCCCACTAAATGTTCCTGCCCGATAAATTCATCTAAATTCTTTGGCCTAATTTTTGAAGCGAGTGGCTCCATATAATTTAATTTTCTATTTTTGAAACAATTACTGTATCTGGCTTCAAAATACACGCGTATTGATCGCCTCGTTCCATAAAGTTAATGAGTCGTCCACAATACAATGTTCCGTTTGCTTTAAAATCCAAACCTACAGATTCATCTATAATACCAGATTTTGAACCATTATTAATCTGATTTTGTTCCACTTTATTAATTAAATAAGACAAAGAAGTGTTATCGCTTATATTATCAGAAATATCAATAAGTAAATTACTTCATCAATAAAAATAACAACGATCCGAACAATCGCCAAGATAAGGTTGAAGATAATATTTATTAACTACATTTTTATTTCTTGTCTTCCAATAATTATTCATATTATAATTAAGCAAATCAAACCTCTGTGTATCTTCTTCAAAATCTTTACTGTTATATACAAAATTGCTCATTGATATATTAGTATCTTTGTCTATCGACAACTTAGTATCAAAATAAAAATTATCTGAATAGAAAAAATTAGTATCATTGAATTTAGAACGTGCTAAGTTGCCTTCTATTTTTAATGAATTAATCATTATTGGATCAAGAAAATCACATTTAGGAACATATGAATAGCCATCACGATTAGCAAATTTTATATTACAGCCTTCGTTAGATGTTATATCGCTCGTAACCATTGGATTACCATTATACCATAAACTTAAGATCTCACTGTCAGAACACTGCCATTTATTAGTTGTAATAGTTTGGCGTTCAAAAATTGGTTTTTGTACAACAATTTTATAAATAAACGAATTTGTTAAATCACCCTCTCAACCAGGACAATTATCATCTAAAGAATCATCTAAAGCTCCTATTCTATAATACACTTTAAAATTTCAAAGATCTTCTTCATATCAATGATATTCACTCATATTAAGTTTTCTTGTTACCCCATTTTCCATAATATAAATTTTTGAAAAATCAGCTGTAATTTCTGTATATTTATTATCCTCTGAAACTCGAACATTATAGATATTAAATACACCAACCCCATCTCTTTCATAAGAAGAAAAATTATCAGCCCATCCTTCAAAAACACTAAATTCACTACCATTAATATTTTCCTTTTTGCATCTTGAAAATTCATAAAAATTAGATGCTTGGCCATTTTGTGAATTAGTAGCTTGATTATCTGATGGCATCAATGTATTATTTTTATTTGTATTTGGTAAATTAACATTAACATGTATAATATCAAGTTGATTCAATACTATAACCAAAACAATAAATGCTGCTAAGGCAAACAAATAAAACAATTTTTTGTTTTTCATAATTTTTAAATTAATAATATTGTTATTATTATACCAAATTTAAATAATTTATACAAACTAAAATATAGTCAAATATATTATTTTAAATATCTATATATTGGTCTAATAGCTAAAATTAATATAATAAAACCGACCGTTTTTAACCCTAGATTTAAAATACCAGGAAACAGCATAGCAAGCAAAATTCCAAAAAACATACAACTTCATTTGACCAAACCAACATCTATCCAATCCATTTTTTTAATACGTGCATTCATAAATTGTATTAAATTCATATTGTTAAAATTTTAAAAATTATTAAATTTAATTAAATAAAAAACTTAATTAATTTTCTCTTTGATTTGCTTGTATTTCCATTTCTTTTTTCATTTCTTCTATTGCCTTCTTCAAGTCGTCTGAAGTTAAAGTAGTAACAGTAGTATTCGCATCTCCAACCGCATCTTCTATATCTCTTCCCTCATCATTTTCAAAAACTTCCTTATTCTTACTATTTTGTAATTGTTCTGTAGTTTTACTTTTATCAAGCATCTCCATCGCTTGATCATAACTTATTTCATTACATTGATATTCAAAACTACCATCATACTTAGCTCCCATAAGACCCTCATTACATTCTCTACTAATTATAACTTGCTGCCCTCCTACCAACATGTCTGCTCCAACTTTATTATCTAAAGAATATGTACCTGCACATCCATGATGTGGCATTCCACTGCTAACATCTTCGCCAATAGTAACTACTGCCCATTGTTTATTTTTAACATCTGGATCTGAAGTAATAAAATTATTTGAATAATCCAACCTAATTGGCATTTCGTTCTTTGTATAAGTTTCTGCTAATTTTCCTCTTTCTGTGACCGGTACATCTAACTTCATAGTACCCCCAAGCATTTGTTTTATAACCCCATCGTAACTATAATCTGACTGTCTTGACATTATATATATTTTGTCTTTTTCTTTATCGTAAACAGATACTTCTTTTGAAGTATAATTTATTTTACCATAAAACCCAAGAGCAGAATCTGCATGATTACTATTAATTTCCATCTCCCCTAAACAAAAAGAATATTTATTTTTATCTTTTAGTTCGTCCTTTCATAATGCTTCTATCTTATCACTATAATCTTCTTCTTCGTGATCTTTAATAAAATTAAAGTCATTATTTTTTATCATTACTCCGCCAACAATTGCTCCTGCACAAGCAATTGCTCCCAACCCAATTCAAATTTCTTTTTTCATAATATTAATTTATATTAATTTTTAATATTATAACATATTTTTATAAAATGAATAATTATTTAATTATCTAGCACAACGAAAACCAATCATAGATTCTGTATCACCCTGAATTTCATTTGAATCTATCAATCCATAAGCTAAATCTGAATAACCAATTAAATCAGTAAAATTACTTTTTCCTGATCAACCATTATTTACAATAGCTTCCGGCTTAGAATCCATTATTACTCTCTCAAAAACATTACCCGCCAAATCAAATATTTTATTTCCATTTGATAATGATAATGATGCTCGAGAATTTCTATTTAAACCCTTATCAGGAATTGGGCCAATATAACCACCAGTTTCTGGGTCCGGATTACCATTAAAAATATTTCCTTCTCCTACTATTCCAGACGTTCAATTTAACGGCTGCGTAGCAACATTTCTAGCAATTGTCATTCATTCGCCGTTAGTTAACAAATGAGCATCAATTGATTCACAAAGATTCACTGCTTCAGAACGTGACACACCAGCTATTGGAGACCCCATTGGTGATGATATAATATTTCTTGGATATCAGTTAGCAATATATTGGCTACAATCATCTTCTTTCTCTCATCTAAAAGTATCATAGGTTACATCGTTTTTACAAACATCTGGTGCGTCACTTCCCGTCCTGCCGTCAATTGTATATTTAGCTTCATATTGCATCACTCAAAAATCATTTATACCATAAGTTTCGTTACCAGGAACTTTAATTCAGTTATAAATGCTTGATTGCGGTAAAATCATTAAATTACTACCTATTTCAAAAAGATTTGATGTATCGCCACCATCTGCAATCGCATATTCTTCATTATAACTTTCTGTCTCAAAAAATGAATTTATTTCAAAATATCCACCAACATCACTAGTATTATAACTATAATAATAATTAGCATTATTGACTGGATCTATGGGCAATTGTGATAAATAACTATTATTAGCTTGCAAAAAATCTATTGGAATTCAACCTGTACCATCAAGATTTTGTAAGTTATCGACTGACACACAATGATAACTAAAACCAACTGGCAAAATTGGCAATGAATAACTTGTACAAGCTGGACTATCATCCGGTAATGATAGATATATATAATTTGGTAATCCTAAATCCAAATTAGTATTATTTCATGTCTCAGCCAAAACAATGCCTTGATATAAATCTTGAATATTATTAATTCTTCTATTGTCTCTAATTTTCGCAAACAATTCCATAGGACGCATTGCAAAAATAATAATACCAGATAAAATTGCTACTACCACAATAATAATCATAAACTCGACAACAGTAAGAGATCTTTTCAACCTTTTAATTTTGAAACGCATATCTTATTATTAATATTATATAATTATTATACCACATTTTTTAGATTAATTGCAAATAAAAAAACCATTGACTTTTGTCAACAGTTTGCAGGGGTGACTAGACGAAGTTAGAACTTTCTTTATAAGAAATGAAGTTAATATTGTTAAACTATGATAAAAAAGAGTAGGTTTTACCCTACTCTTTTTCAATGTTTATTAGAATATTTAGGAAATATATTAGTATCCTATAGATCGAAGATAATCTTTAGTAATCCTTCCAAAATATCCAGCTGCTGGATTAATATTAACTGATTTTTGATATTCAGCTAATGATTGTTTTGTAATCATTCCAAAATATCCCGTAGATCCAGCTTGTTGTAATTGTTTGGCGAATTGGCCCTTGTTTTGGTTCATTAAGAATTCTTGTAATAATTTAACATCGCTTCCTTGAGAAGTTAAGAAAAGATCTCTAACAATACTTGATGGTTTTTTTGAGTTATCAACAATAGAATCATTGACTAAATATTTTTCTGCTCCCGATGGCAATTTGCCACCCATATTATTTAATTGAACCAACAAACTTCTAAGGATTATTATTAAATTAGATAATTCTTTTTCTGCAGTAGTAGAAGCTCCCAAAATTTGTCCTTTGGGTTTAGTAGTGGTTGGGGTAATAACAGTTTTAGTTGTAGTAGTTGTTGTATCAACATAATTGCTACTACTTCCACCGCCACCACCACCTGAACTAGTAACAACTGGAGAAAAAGTAAAATACAAATCTTTGTTTATAGATTTACCGCTTTCAAATTTTTCATAAATAACTTGAGTATCACTACTAAATTCTAAGCCATTATTAACTGCTGATGATTCCAGCTTAAATATTATATTCCCTTCGCCACTTTTAATAATTAATTTTTGCTTTGTAGGTTCTGTGTATCCATAAACACCATTTTCTTGAACAATCACTTCTCCTCCTAAAATATTTCCATAATAAGCTCTTAGTTTGCTTCCTTGCGAAACCAAATTATTATTAACATAAACTTTGCCTCAAAATGACATTGGAAAATTTGGAAAAGATTCCGCTCTTGTGCATAAAACAATACCAAAAACTAATACAACGATTAATAAAGAAATTTTTATTGATTGGTTTTTCATGTATATATATTTATTATCAACTAGTTGGACTAGGAAGCGGTTAAGTTAAGAGCATTTGTAATCAAATTCTCTAAGCCCAAAGTGGTAATAGCATATGTGCTAGCCATTCTGTCAGCTTCGAGAGTTGATACTGTACCTCATCTAAAGGCAGCGACTCAAGATTTGTAGAAACCAGCACCACCAGAAACTGTATGAACGGTTAAAGTAAATGTCTTTTCTTCACCGTTTCTAACAGTGTAGTAATGATGTACTGCATCATGAGTAGCATCAGCTGAAGTAAATGTATAGGTTACAACTTCGGCACCATTATCGGTTGAAGCACCAGTAATAGCTCTGTGTGTTGCACCAGTGGCTGTATCATAATCATTAAGATAAATGTCACCACCATTAGCTTTGATTTTGAAGGTGATTGTTGCATCAGCTTCTTTGTTAGCTTTGTCAGGTGTAGCTGAAATTGATGTACTTACTAAAGTAACTGTTGGAGCTTTGGTATAAGTATAAACTTTTTTACCAATAGCTGTTGTAGCTGTAATATTACCTGTTGTAACTGTATCATAATTAGCATCTTCTGCTATAATTTCTGTTTGTGTTACACCAGTTAAAGCAACTATAACAGTAGCGGCTTCTTGACCAAATCCAGTCGCAATTTTGTTAAAGTTACCCTTAAATGTTAATGTTTTGGTTGTATCTTTAGCAATAGCAATTGTTAATGAATCAAATACAACAACACCACCATCAGCAACTGTTTGAGCTGAAAGTAATGTTGTACCATCATATAATTTAATGGTTGGCATTACTAATGATTCATCAATCTCGCCCGTTGAAGTTACAGTTGCCTTTAATGTTTTCAAAGTCAAAGAATTACTCTCAGCCTTAAAATCCACCTTAGCCAACTCAACATCAGTTGTTGGTTCTGCTGCGCTTAAAACAACTACTTTTTCGACATTAGCTGTATTGGCGGTAACTAATAATTCGCCTGCTGTTTTAATTATATCTTCAGTATCATCATTGTTTTGAAATCCCTCATAATTAACATCTGGATTATTTATATAAATAGCATACCCTTTGAGATCACGAAAATCATTTAATTCATTTATATCTCCTTCTGTTTTATTGTCTCAAATATTACCTAGTGAAACTGAATCGGGATTACTTATAAAATTATCTTTCGTAAAATCAAGGACACTTGAATAATTACCATTAAATGAATTCAATATTCTGGATGGGTTATTTGTGTCTGTGCTTATTACACTATATTGTTTTATAGAATAAGATGGATTAGCAATCCCTATAGAATATCAACCTTTAATTAAAAAATCCCTTGAAAATAACCTTTCGTTTGGAGGCACATCTTGTTTATAATTTAATGTTAAAGTTTGGTCAAATCCAGTTTTGTTATTAATAAAATAACCAAACAATGGAGTAAATTCTGTTTGGTTTAATTGTGCCATTGTGGACCAGTTTGACGCTGAACTTGGATCCAAAATATAAATATCAAAATTGCTAGAGTTTTCTTCAATCGAAAAATTATGAGATTCTACAATTCTTGGTGTTGAAATAATATTCCAACCATTTTTTATTGTTATTATTTGACTGTTAGTGGCAGCATCAGCAAAATTGTTAAAAAAAACTAAGCCAACAAAACAAGACAAAAAAACAATTAATCTAATTTTCATATGGAATATTTAATGTTTTAATTATACCTAGATTATACCATTTTTAGTTTATTTTTGCAAATCAAAAAAACCATTGACTTTTGTCAATAGTTTGCAGGCCCAACTAGATGAAGTTCGAACTTTTTTTATGAGAAACGTAGTGAATATTGTTAAGCTATAAAAAATTATTTCTTAATTACAAATCCACATCTTATTCCACTATAAGAATATTCTTTTTCTCCTTCGGGACAGTTTTCTTTTTCAAGTTCTCCCTCTTTGCATAAATCAATACGTCAACTATTCGAACTATAATACAAATCACAATAAACATTTAATCTTTTTGAATACACGAATGTTGCTCCTCCGCCAAAACCATCTGCAGCACCTTCGCTTTGCCAATCTTTATTCGGATAACCACTACAGTCATAGTATGTGTTTCAATTATCACTTTCCATTTTATATCAATCTTCTACTTTATAATCACCTTTAGAATAATCAGTCATCATAAAAAAAGAAACTTTTTTCCAATCATCATCAGTATCCAACCTTTCCTCTTTTTTAGGATCAAATTCATGGGGATTATTACATAAAGTATCTCATTCCTTTAACGCTATAATTACATTATTATATTTTTCAATGTTAGATAAATTATTCATTGAATCAATATGATTTATTAAATCTTGCTCTTCTTTATTTTCTTCGTTATTTTGTATAGATGTTGTTGTGGTCACTGTATCTATTGTTATAATATTATTTTTAACATTATCTTGTTGCTTATTGAAAATAACATAACTAACGCTAATTAGCATCAATAATAAAGAAAAAACAATTAATAATTTTTTATTCATAAAATTAAATTAAAATCTTAATTATTAACATTATACCACAAATTGTATTCTTATGCAAACAAAAAAACTATTGACTTTTGTCAATAGCTTGCAGGGGCGATAGGAATCGAACCTACAACCTTCGGTTTTGAAGACCGTTGCTCTGCCAGTTGAGCTACGCCCCTAATTCTAAAGAAACTAAAAAGTTCTACTTTTTAGTTTCTTTGTGTAATGTGTGTTTTCTACATTTTGAACAATGTTTTTTTAACTCTATTTTACCTTTTATTGTTTTTTTATTTTTACGAGTACAATAGTTAATACTTTTACAATCATTACATTGCATTTTTATTAAAACATCTTTTTTCATATTTTTATATTTATATATATTTTTTATAGACCTTTTGCTTTGAGCCGGAGGAGAGAATCGGACTCTCGATCCCGTCCTTACCAAGGACGTGCTTTACCACTGAGCCACTCCGGCAAATTGTGGACAGAATAGGATTTGCACCTATGTAGGCATAATGCCAACGGATTTACAGTCCGCCACGTTTGACTACTCCGTCATCTGTCCATTACTAATCTAGTAGTATGAGCCGAGAAAAGGATTTGAACCTTCAACCTACGGTTTACAAAACCGTTGCTCTACCGTTGAGCTATCTCGGCATAAATGTAATTTAAATTACTTTAAATTACATTCCATATTTCTTAAATCTTTTAACAACCTATACAATTTTTCATTTTTATTATCAACTTCTCAAGCTTTATATAATAACGCTCTGCACGAATTAAAATCTCTACAATTCATATATAGCTCAGCTAATTTTAAAAAACTATCAATATTAGGATTACTTTTAACACTTTCTAAATAATTAATTTCTAATATTCTCGTTGTTTCTCTTTCAGAATCAGAAATAGCTTCATAACTTGTCAATTTGCTAACTGAAAAAATCTTTTCATCATTTTTTTGGGATTTTAATTTTTTCAAATATTGACTCAGGCTATTATCAGTTCTTAAAACCAAAATTCTTAATCTTTTTAATATCTTTTCTAAAGCCAACACCACTTTTTTCTCTACTTCTTCTAATTGTAT
>Ga0116157_10000714_pt1 | contig 33630 bp, 29 predicted proteins | sample AD_UKC048_MetaG_FD_89882 | JGI IMG/M metagenome (GOLD analysis project Ga0116157, IMG submission 89882) | Active sludge microbial communities of municipal wastewater-treating anaerobic digesters from USA - AD_UKC048_MetaG | ecosystem: Engineered > Bioreactor > Anaerobic > Digestate | place: USA... | reverse complement strand
TCAGCGGTTTTTGACCAATTATGCTCTCGGGCAATTTTTATGCCTTTTTGAATTTTTTCACCAGAAACAGCGCCCCCTGTCACCATCAGAACCATACTTTCTGCCATTTTTTCCGGTGAAGTACAATCGACCTCAAACGACGCATCACTCGCAATTTCTGGTGATGATCCGTGCGTAGATGTCAAAATTGGGACACCAACGGCAAATGCTTCGAGAATAGGCATACCGAAACCTTCGAGCATCGGCGGAAATACATAAGCCGCAGCGCCTTTCAGAAGCGGCAACATTTCTGTGTCGTCGAGAAATCCCGGGGCAATGATCGAGTTTTTGAAAACAGAATTATCGATTAATCTTTTCGTATTCTCCCCACCGAAGCCGAATGATCCGACCAAAATCAATTTGAAATCTTTTCCGACATTTGTTTGTTTGAAAATTTCAAAAGCTTTCACCAAATTTTCTGTATTCTTTTTATTTTCAATTCTCCCCACAAACAAAAAGTATTTTTTTGGAATCAAATTATATTTCTCCGCCACTTTTTGTATTTCTAATTCTGCAATCGGAGCAAAGAACTTTTCTTCGACTCCATGATGAATGGTGAAAATATTTTTTTCAATCATTTCACCCGTCGAAGCCTTGCGCGAAGGCGGGCCGAGATACTTAATTAAATCCTGTCGCACAAAATCACTCGGTACGATCACCGCGCCAGACCGACATGCGAGCCGTGCCGCATAGAGTGAATACCATTTTTCAAACCAATTATACGCATCGGGCGAATGCAGAGCCGACACATCATGAATCACACTGACAGATTTCGCCGGTCGAATGAGCGGGAGAACATGCGCGGGTACAAACAATACATCGACTGGATGAAAAAGTATTTCGAAAGACAAACGAATTTGTGTCCAGAGACGACGTGGTGACCAATTCAGAATCTTATTTTCCCAATTTTTTGGTAAAGGAAATATTTCTGCACGAAGAGGTCGACGCGAATACAAAACCACCTGCACATCTTCAGGAATTTGATGTCGCAAGTGCGAAATGATTTGGAGGGCATAGCGCCCGACACCTGTTAGATTTTCCCCTACTTCGATGCGCGACGCATCAATTCCGATTTTCATATTTTATTTGGTCGCGAGAATACTGCGTTTGTATGCGTCGAGATTTTCGAGAGCAATACCGGTACCTTTGGCCACGCAGAGTAATGGCTCATCCGCGACATAACAAGACACGCCCGTAGCCTGAGAGATGAGTGCGTCCAAATTGCGCAGAAGGGCTGTCCCGCCTGCGAGCACTATACCTTTGTCCATCACATCAGCCGAAAGTTCTGGAGGGGTTTTGTGTAAAACTTCTTTGACCGCGTCAGCCAAACCCTCGAGATCGTGTTGGAGAGCTTCGGTCGTATCATCCGATGAGACCGTCAACGTGCGTGGCAAACCGGAAATCACATCACGACCCTTTATATCCATCGTCAATGGTTTGTCCATAAACATGGCCGAGCCGATCGCAATTTTCAATTCTTCAGCCGTACGTTCACCGATCGCGAGACCGTATTTGCGACGGATATGCTCAGCAATCGACGCATCGAAACGATTACCTCCGATCCGCACCGACCCCCAAGACACAATTCCACCAAGTGAAATCACGGCAATCTCGGCAGTACCACCACCGATATCAATAATCATATGTCCGGATGGACTACCGATCGGAATATCCGCACCAATAGCTGACACGATCGGCTCTTTGATGATATATGCCGCTCGCGCACCAGCGGCCATCGCCGCGTCGATCACAGCACGACGTTCGGTCGAAGTGATCCCAGCGGGTACCGCGATCATCACCTCTGGACGAAACAAATGTACACCACCCAGAGCTTTGTTGATGAAATAGCGAAGCATCGCTTCGGTCGTGTGATAGTTCGCAATGACACCTTCTTTCAATGGACGCTCCGCAACAATCGAATCCGGAGTACGCCCAATCATTTCTTTCGCTTCCATTCCGACAGCTAAAACTTTTTTATCGTCTTTCGAAATTGCCACCACCGAAGGCTCATTAATAACAATTCCGCGTTTCGGAACATACACCAAAATGTTGGTGGTGCCGAGATCAATGGCAACTTTTTTTATAAACATATCTACTTAATTTTACAGACTAAAACCCCACCCGCACACTCAAATCCTCCCGCAAATTTGCTGAATAATCAAAAATCGCGTCTCCCCGCTTCCCTTCTGTTTCCTCCGGAGTGATTGGTACTACATTTTTACCAAATTCTAGCTGTAAAGTCAACCCGAGCTCCGGTAAGCCGTTTTGTTTTTCCACTTGAAGTGAATACTCCCCCGCATCAATTTTCGCGCCAATGTCTAATGGCAAAACATATTCGAAAGCCAAAGTCTTCGTCTCTCCCGGTTCGATCGCAATAAAAGCACCAAACCAACTACGACCTAATTCTGTACCTATATCATATTTACCCACTTCCGTCGAACGATCCCATTTCATCGCCCCCTCACCACGAATAAATTCAGATCCAGTCGGCACAAAAACCCGCGCATAAGTCCGATACCGAGTGGTTCGCCAATCAAATTTGCCAGTATGCACATACTTCATTTCTACGCGCGCTCGCCACTCACCATCAACTTTTTTCAAAGTATAAAATAAATTTCTCTGAATTGCATAGTCAGTTTTGAGTGCCGCCAAATTGGCATCCACCCACAAGACCGCATCATTACCAATCGCCAAATCCTTCACTCTACCAGAAAGTCCAGATTCAGTAATTCTTTTCTGCAGATCATCATCCGACAAATACATAAAAATATGTTTTTCTCTCGACATTTCCTGAAACAGGGGACCTAATTTGGTGACGAGGCTACTGAGGTCAGTGCCAATTTTCTGTGTAATCGCCAAAGCCAATGGCTCCATAATATCTTTGCGATCGGTTCGAGCGACGCCTTTGTCCGTGTAGCCATACTCGACTTCATACTCTAGTTTCTCGACCGCATTGTTCGAATTGAAGTCTATTCCCCCAACCGAAATAGGGCCAGTGATTCCAAGCAGGCGTGCAAAAACATCAGTTGTCACACCAATCACGCCATCAATCGAATCCGCTCTTTCTCCGCCTTCACCGCGATATAATTCCAAAGTCTTCATCGCACTCTCCGCAAAATCTGGCGACCAATTCGCATCCCTGAAATACCACCGATCTACGCCCAAATGTTCGCGTAAAATTGCTGGTGGTTCTGGACGCCAAGTATCCGACACACCCCTATCCAACGCCTCAGAGCCGGACATTTTCACAATATTCATCCGGCCTCTCTCCACATTTACCACAGCGTATGAGCCAATGAACCCACCACCTGGTCGCATTTCGGTATTATTCAAAAACAAAACCAAATAATTCATCGGTCTGCTCACACCCAAAAGGCGCGGTAGGATCGGAACCAAAGCCGCCGTATCACTACCCATTTTTTCACTCACTTCTTTTTGTAAGATATCCATGACAAACGGAGATTTCAAAAAACCTGCCCCACCATCAGACATTAAATTGGTTTTCACCCAATAATAAACCGCCAAAGAAAAAATTATCAAGACCACGGCCACGACCATTATTATCAGGGTGAAAATTCCACCTTTTTTATTTAACTTCATATTACTTGCGTTTTTTGGATGAAACATTGAAACCTAGATATCTACCCAACATCAAATGTGTGACCGCATCAATCGCCGGTATTGAAGAAACCAAAAGCATTGAAATCGGCAGAAGCAACCATTGCACAATCATTACCACATACATATACGGCGGCTGTTTGTCTGGACGTCTCGGCAATAGTGGAATCGAGAGTATGACTGATAGTAGCAAACCGATAGTCGCAATCGTCATCATATTACCAAGCATGTGCGGTGCATTGAAAAATAATGCACTCTGGCGAACATCTTCACCCGCAAACCACATCGGCATCCGACTAATCACAGTAAGCAGAGGGGCGACCAAACACCACGACCACTTCCCTTCCCATTCCAAAAATACTTTTCTAAATTTTTTATACCACGGAATTAATTTCCCTTTCTTTTTGAACTCCGTGATCAAAAACGGAATATGCTCCGTCCCCCAAGCCCACCGACGCTGTTGTTTGTATAAGTTTTTCAGACTCTTCCAGAGAGAATCATCTCGCGTCGTGTCCATAGACACGGGCAAATATATTGGCTGTACTTCATAGTCTCCGTTGTACGCGAGGAAACACTGATAAAAGATGCGTGAATCCTCACTCACGATCCTCTTGTCATGATAACCCGCATCAATCAGCGCCCGAAAACTCATCGAATGGGAAGAGAAAGTGACGAGGCCGTCCTGACGAGCGAGAGAAGTCAAAAGCCAAAATGTCGTACCAAAAGCCATGAGACGCAAAACTGCGGGTGACTCCCACATGTTGTTGTTGTAGAGTGCGACAGGTTGATACGAGAAACGAGTCGGTCGTTCAGTATTACAATATAAATAAGTGAGGTAAGAGAAGTAACCAGGATGACACACAGTATCAATGTCAAACACGGTGACGATAATTTCATCATAATTCCAACCACGTTTATCAACGAGCGCATGCACGGCTTGTTCCGAATAGTGTAAATTGGATCCTTTGCCCTGAATTTCATCCGGCAAATCGACCGGATGTAATGTCCCAATAATTTCTCCGAATCTCCCTTGGTAGCCGTTTTTTATTTTCGAAAAAATGCTGTCAAAATTTTCTTTCTGCCGAGCCTCGCCTGCCACCACAACCGTGAATTTACTTGGATCATACACTGATTTGGCCACACTCTCGATTGCCGTATTGACTACATCCCAAGTCTCATTGTATAGAGTCAGAAAAACAATATGTTTCTTATCTTCATACTTCGGCGCTTCATGGCGCATTTTGTCCACCCAATCAATCCGCGAAGCGCGATGATAGCGCCACCAAGCGATCACGAGATAAAACGCAAAATAACAAGCTCGAAATACCCAATACAGATCAAAAACCAAAACAAAATAAATCATCCACAAAGGTACAAAAATGGACAAAAAAATTGTGATGAAAAATGTGAACCAAACCGATAAGCCTGGTAAAATTTCAAACAAACGATAGCGTTGGTATTCGGTAAGCATATTTAGTTGGCAACCTTCTGTTTTATCGTGTGCCACAAACTACGATTTTCACTAATATTCGGTCCAGATGCGTAAGTGGCCGACACATAGGCACTAGGTGTTTTATTAAATCTTTTTTCCAAATCAGCAAAATCTTCTGAATCGCCAGATTTCAGAGAGATCACCGGACGACTGGTCGTGTGAAAAAACGCGTTCGCCCAAGTGATTGCAACACGCACACTAGTAAAACTACCTTCGCCCGTATGAACCGCCACACCCAATAAATTTGACACCTCAATCCGACAAAGTTTAAAAAATTTATCCAAAGATAATAAGAGATCGGTGTTACGACCGACATAAGCACGCTCTCGAGTACAATCCTTAGACACCAATCGCAACTTGATGACATTTCTTTCCGTCAAATCTACTACTAGATACATAACTATGGAGATAGTAATTTAAACTTATCTTCAATAATCAAATGATCGGCTTCAAAAATAGAATATAAGAATTTATCCATCATACGTCTACGATCGGAAAATTCTTCTTTGCTAAAAATCGTATAACGCACCTCAAAACCGAGATCCTTCTCCGCCTGAGAAACAATTTTCTCCACCACCCCCTCGCGAACCGCTCCAACAAGCAAAATGTCTGTTTTCGCTGTCTTATCACCAGTGAATCTACCAGACAAAACGATTAGATCTATTTCACCACCCTTTTCTTTCAGCTCCGCCACAAACTGTCGCTCACCAATCAACTGGTCTTTCAAAAGCAAATCCCGCAATTCCGGATATATCGTAGAACCGACATTCAGAGTATAATATTTCCGCAAACTACCACCGGCCGAGGCATTCTTACTTCGTCGTTCACTCTCCACCAATTCGACTTCGGAGATAATCCCTGAACGCAACAGAAGGTCAAGCTCACGCCGAACGGCATTGATCTGTGTCTCGGTCAGACGGCCGAGCTGACGCACAAAATACCGTTCAATCGGCTCACGAAAAAAAATCTTCAAAAGTTTGAAGCGTGTTTTCGAACCAAATAGATACTCAAGCATACAATTACATAGCACCTCCACAAGCATTCTGACAACCACCGAACAGATAAATTACGCAATGTTTGCGGATGGACTTGTTTTATAGTATAATTTATCTGTCCCTAAAAGTCAAAAGGTGTTATGTCTAGCAATTTAATCGAACTTAAGGAGTTTTTCGTCGAGGGTGGCCATACCGAAAAATCCCATGTTTTACTGCATATTACCGAACCAACCACTTCCGAAGAAGCGGCGCGTGGTTATTTTTTTGCTTTGGCGGAAATAAATCGCGGTGACAAGCGCCAAATCGAACAACTTCAACGCGTCATTACTGAATTTGAACAGGAATATTACTCCTCACCCCAAGCACCCAACAAGCAAATCTTCGAGACCATACTCGAGACGGCCAACCGACGCAGTCATCATGTTTTGAATTTTCCCTACTCCACCGTTCATTGTCTATTTGGCGTGATTCACGACACAGAGCTGTATTTCGCTTACCATGGCCATCCTCGTAGTATATTGTATTATCTGGAAAACGAAGAAATCAAACACGCCTTCGCAATTGATGAAAATGAAATTCCCGCCGATCGCACACAACTTTTCTCCACGATGATCGAGGGGGCGATGAACCCGGGAGATTTTTTCTACATTTCCACTCCGGAAACCGACAAACATTTCACTATTGATCGTGTCGGGAAAATACTTTCTTCGCGCACCCTCAAACAAAGTTCCGAACATATTGAAAAAGTTCTAAAAGACTTGCATGGCACCACATCGTTTGGTGGTATTATTTTCTACTACCCCAAAAAATCCGAAATAAAAATATCGACGGGGAAAATGCCAACCAACCTAAAATCAGATTCCACCGAATCAATTAGAAATCTCAAAAGAAACGAAACGGCGGCAAATTATGTCATAAACAACAGTCCGCTAGAATCAATCCTCGCAAAGACCCAGTCAGCCATCGCCAATACTAACCGAAAAAAGACAGGCGGGGCAAATGATTCTTCACCACATTCGCCGAGACATCGTTCAGCTAGTAATTCCACGCTCGGTATTATTTTCACAGGCATTGGTCATGCTCTGGTAATTTTTTTTGGTGCAATCTATCACGCTATCCGCACAGTTTTAAAATATACTGGACGAACTCTCGTGTTTCTTTTTCTACTTATTACCAACAAAGATAAAAAAAGAGCTGACGTAATCCGAACACTCCGAGAAGACATCGAATCCCAAAAAGATCGATGGCACAAAGTCCCCATTACAACAAAACTCGCCCTAAGTATTTTTACTCTACTCATAATCGCCCTATTTGTGAGCGTAGCGGTGATTCGCGCACGAGAAACTCGAGCTACGCGGACTTTGGCGGCCGAAAACAAATACCAGGAAACAATTGATCGCAAAAACGCGGCAGAGGCGGCTCTAATCTACGGAGACGAAGCTCGAGCACTCGAACTTTTCAACGAAACACAGGCATTGCTCGAAGAATACACCCAGCTATCAGATGCCAAAGATACTTCCGAAAAAAAATCCGCAATAGAAAAAGAGATGAAAGATGTTCTCAATCGTTTGCGTCGAATCTATGCAGTAGAACCACAAATTTTTTCTGACATTACCCAGAAATTTCCCGATAGCAAAGCCGATTCAATTATCGTTCTTGATAAAGAAATTTTTGCTTATGGTGTAGACGACCACCGACTATACCGAATAAATCTCAACAACGCGGAAATAAATGCAACCGAATACGACCCGATTTTCAAATTCAAAAGCGCGGCTGTACCCAAAGAGCAAGACATTATCGCTTTTGTGTCTGGAGAAAAAAACATTGTATTTTTCGATAAGAAAACCAACGCTCTCGTGAGTCGAGAAATCACTTTTCCGACTAGCACGGTGTCTCTTTCTGATATTTTCATATATAGCCGACGACTCTACGCTCTCGACACCCAAAATAGTACGATCTGGAGACATAACGAAACCCAAACAGGCTACGATCGAGGTTCTGTCTGGAACAAAAATTCCGCCCCCGATCTCAATCAAGGCACATCTATCGCAGTCGATGGCGATGTATATATCAGTCTAAGCAATGGAAAAATTCTCAAATTCGCATCTGGCGAAGCGCAGGCATTCTCAATCACCGGCCTCGACCCAGCCATAACTGGCACGAAAAAAATCTGGACATACAATGGGTTGCAAAACCTCTACATTCTCGACCCCGCCGGCCACCGACTCATCATGGCAGACAAAACTGGAATTTTGCGTGCCCAATTCACTTCCGAATTATGGCAAAACCCCACCAGTATGTACATTGACGAGCCAAACCAAACGGCTTATATAATCGACAACGGTAAAATTTATAAAATAAAATTAACCATTGAATAATATGGGAGAGACACTCGGTAAGGCCATGGGATGCTCGGCGATTTTTATTATCGTCACAATCACTCTCGGTTTCATATTAATTTAATCTCGGAATTTCTGAATAAAAAACAATGAGCAAGCGCTCACTGTTTTTTATTATACAATTTCGGCTAGTTATAACCCAAAATCGAAGACCCCACAAGCACTGCTGTCGCGCCAATAATACCAACAATCGTCAACCAAGCGATAATGTTACCAATTGGCTTGTTCACATAATCCCCCATAATATGTTTGCTGTTTATAATTTTCATCACAAAAATCAAAATTACCGGCAAAAGCGCACCGTTCAAATCCTGCGACAAAATCATTACTGTGACAAGAGAGATTTTTGGCCACAGAACGATCAAAGCTGGCAAAATAATTGAAATCAAAATTATTGTGTAAAATATTTTACCTGTTTTCCAAGTGGTATTGAAACCCGATTCCCAACCAAAAGCTTCACAAATAGCATAAGATGTCGCTACCGGTAAAATAAAGGCACCAAGCATTGAAGCGGAGAAAAGGCCAAAAGCAAACAGCATCTGCGCTAAATGACCAGCAATCGGCTCAAGTGCGCGCGCCGCATCTGCCGCATCAGTAATTCTAATACCGTGTTTATACAATGTAGCAGCCGTACTGATGATAATAAAAAAGCTGACTATATTTGTTAAAAATGCACCAAAAAAAACTTCAATTTTTTCTGCCTTGTAATGTTTAATATCAAGCCCCTTATCAACCACATACGATTGAATAAAAAACTGGCCCCAAGGCGTGATTGTCGTACCAATCAAAGCAATCATCGCAAGAAAAAACGGAGTATTCAATTGTACTTGTGGGTGAAACATATCCCCCACAGCTTTGCCAAAATCCGGACCGACGACGAAACCGTTAATGATATAAACCAAATAAAAGGCTGAAAAAATTAAGAAAATCTTCTGGGTTGTCTTGAATGATCCCTTGTAAAGAATTAACCAAACCGCCAAAGCCGCAAACGGAACCGCAACATACTTCGAAACGCCAATCAGCGAAAATGACGCGGCAACACCAGCAAACTCAGCCGTCATTGTGCCAAGGTTGGCAACAAGCATGACTACCATCGCAAGTGCCGTCCAACGTAAACCAAAATTCTCTCTAATCACACCTCCAAGTCCCTGACGCGTGACCAGACCGATACGCACGCCCATCTCCTGTGTAATAGCGAGTGAAAACGTAATCAAAAGTAATATCCACAACATCGAAGTGCCAAAATGGGCGCCGACGATTGAATAGGTTGTAATACCACCGGCATCATTATCAGCATTGGCGGCTATAATCCCAGGGCCAATGACAGCGAAAAAAAATAATACTTTTGGCCAAACCGATTTCAAGAATTTTATCATACAATTAGGCGTTAGGTACGAGGTGACGCATTACATCATCGATTGTCACAATACCGACTAAATTGTTTTCATCGTCAACCACGGCAGCCGTATATAAATCGTATTTCGTCATTACTTTCATAATATGATCAACTTCATCATCAGGATGAATATGGGAACCACGCGGAATTTTTTTGATCAGTTCGCCCATTTTTGTTTTTCCCGGAGACACGATGATCCAACGCAGTGAAACAGAGCCCAAGAATTTACCTTCACCATCGACGACGTACACATAAAGCATGGAACGCAAACTTGGAGATCGTTTCTTTATTTCTCTTTCAGTCTGTTCAACTGTCCATTCCGGACCAACGGACACGAAATCCATTGTCATCATACCACCCGCAACGTCTTTTTCGTACTTAATCAAATTTTCAACACGGTTGGCTTTATTAGTATTTTTCACATATGACAAAAACACTCTCGCATCGTCGCGTGACATAGTTTGTAGTAAATCAGCTACTTCTTCTTCCGGCATATTTGCCAAAATATCAGATGCTAATTCAGGCCCAAGATATTTAATGAGTACTTTTTGCAGATCTGGATCAACCTCCTCCAAGGCTTTAGCCGCCGCGTTAGAATCCAAAGATCGCACCAAGTGAGAACCATGTTTTACACCCAAATTTTCAATAATATTCGCCAAATCAGCTGGGTGTAATTTTTGCATGTCTTTCGAAAGAATTTTAAGTTTCAAAAAACCCTTAATTGGTTGCGCATCACGCCAATCAATTAATTTCACTGATAATAAATTCAAAAAATCAAGAAAATCTAAACCCAAACGACGCAAAATACCTTTGAAACTAATATCAATACCAACCACCGCCAAAATATTATCAATATTACCGATTCGCAAGTCATTGACACGCACAACGCGTGCGCCGTTAGTATCAACTATCTGTTGATCCACGATCTCATGAGCGAGCAAGATATGTGTGTCTGGTGGCGATTCACATACCCCATCGGCGTTCGGATTAAAAACTGTTTTCAAATCGACATGTTCACGTGTTAGACCACTGACATTATTTATAGGTATGAAAATATTACAACCCCGACGCTGACGTATTTCAATGTATGTCACAGGAGAATATTCACCTGCAATAGGCCGCACAAGCACATCCTTGACACGACCGACATAATGATCAGCACTGTCGCGCACTTTGGCATTCAAAACCTGACTGAGATAGAACATATAGTGATATTTAACACACTAATTTCAAATGCAAATTTCAAAACGCTTTCGCGGATTTGAAATTCGGCATCTAAAATCTGTAATGAATTTGATACCCCTAACTGACCCGCATATTATACTCCTTTTTTATCCACAAAAAAACCCCTATAAATGCAAAGCCACTCCGGATTAAGGAGTGGCCACGCATTACATAAGAAATACTTATTTCAATGTGACTTTTGCACCCGCTTCTTCCATTTTCTTTTTCATTGCTTCAGCGTCTTCTTTCTTGACGCCTTCTTTTACCATTTTTGGGGCGGCATCAACGATCGCTTTGGCATCAGCCAAACCGAGCCCTGTGATTTCTTTCACAGCTTTGATCACGTTGATCTTGTTCGCACCAGCATCAGTCAACTCGACGTTGAATTCTGATTTTTCTTCTGCGGCTGGACCTGCTGCGGCTGGAGCGGCGGCCATCATCATGGCTGGAGCGGCGGCCGAAACACCGAATTTCTCTTCGAGCACTTTGACGAGCTCTGAGAGATCCAAAACTGACATTTTTTCTACCTGTTCCACGAGAGCTTTAAATTTCTCAGGAACTTCGACGATTTTTTTCTCTTCTGACATATTATTTGAGAATAAAATTGATAATAAATTAAACTTTTGCTTTTTGATCTTTTACCGAATTGAGGACGTTCACGAGGCCACGCAAATTTCCGGCCAACACATTGACGAAGCCAGAAACCGGAGCGTTGAGCGTACCGACCAATTGAGCAAGCAACTGTTGTTTGCTTGGTAATTTGGCAAGAGCATCAACTTCACTCGCCGCAATGAATTTACCCTCGAGAATACCGCCAAAGAATTTAACGGATTCATGTTTTTTTGCGAATTCTGCCAAAATTTGAGCAGGGGCAACTTCGTCATTGATACCAAACACTGTCGAGACTCCGCCTGGAAATGATTTCGCATCAACCTGCATACCTGCATCCCCAAGTGCTTTCTGAACGAGTGTTTTTTTGGCGACGAAATATTCGATCCCTTGTGCCCGGCACAAATTACGCAATTCTTCTGATTCTTTTACCTTGAGTCCTTGAAAATTCGCAAATACGACAGACTTAGACTTTTTCAAGCCATCGACGAGAACTTTCAGTGACTCAGCCTTATCGGCTCTTGATTTTGCCATACAAAAAAAGTGGTTATTCACCACCGTTTGAGGTTCATTCGACCATTTTTGGCTATATTAAGCCAAAACATGCCCCCTCGGTAGCGTATTTAATCTCGGCTATCGCCGAAAAGCTACTGTCTACGGTGTATGGGAGTATTCTATATGCAAAAGGCTATTTTGTCAAGCTAACTGGACTGGTGAGGGTTGTGGATAAAAATATCCAAAAACAAACTCCACACAAGCTACTCATTCCACTTCACATTAGTACTCGTCAAATCCATCTCAATATCCCCTTTCAAATCGGTCCTCAATACACTACTATTGACCCGCTCAATCCTCTTCAAAACTCTCTCTGACGGATGACCATAACGATTACCAGCGCCAACAGAAATTACTGAATAATCAGGTGTGACTGTGCGGAGAAAATCCTCACCCGAAGCGCTCGTACTGCCATGATGACCAATTTTTAATATTTCTGAATCCAAAATGGTGCCATATTTGTTCAGTAAATATTTCTCTATTTCAGAAGACGCGTCGCCCATAAATAAAACATCTGATTCACCCACACTCATTTTCAACACAATAGAACCAGCGTTCGTATCGTCAAGCTTCGCAGGAAGCGGTTCATCTGGAAAAAGAAAATGTAAATTTGTATTTGCCACATTCCAAGTGTCTTCATGATCAATTATTTCTATTGTCGCTTTTTCATTTTCGAGCGCTGACCAAAATTCTCGAAAATACTTGTCCGAGTTTTTTGTCATGCCGTTATAAACAAAATTCTCGACGTCAAAACGGCCAAAAACATCAATACAACCACCATAATGATCAAGATCAGGGTGAGTGATGAGGAGATAATCAATATGCCGATCACCAAATTTCAAAACACGACCAAGCGCTTCGAGCACACTAGCGTTCGCTCCACAATCAATCAACATTTTTTCTCCGTTGACGAACACTGTCAGAATTGCATCTCCTTGACCGACGTCGAGAAAATATATTTTTGTTTTTCCAACATCGTTATTAATTTTTTCACCTGCCACCACCTGCTCGGATTCTGGAGAATTCCCCAAACCGCTTTCGCGATAACAATAAACACCAAAAAGAATGGCCAAAATAAAAAAATACGTTAAAGCTTTTTTCGTACGCACTGAAATTCCAGATATCACATTGATTTATTTTTCTGCTTTGATAATTTGATTTACCCAAACACCGTTTTCTTTGACAAATTCTTCGTTTATTGAAAAAGCCAAATCTTCCAATTCCTGAATGATTGACTCTGGGCGATGATAATATGACTCAATTACTATTTTTCCAGTTCTCGTCTCCACTTCCGGCGGTTTACGTTGATTGATATTACTGACAATTAAAACCCCACCCGGTTTCAGAACCCGATATACTTCCTGAAAAAAATATTTCGGATTATTGAAATGCACAATGAGAAAAGCCGCAACCACGATATCAAAAGACTCATCCGCAAAAAGCATGTTTTCCGCATCCCCCACGACCGTCTCAATACTCTTTTTTGTTTTATTTTTTAGAACGCAGAGCATTTCACGTGAGACATCGAGAGCCGTGACATCCGCACCGAGATTGGCCAATTTCAGAGCAATCCTACCTGTCCCCGCTCCAGCATCCAAAATTTTCTTTCCCGAAACATCACCCAATTTTGCAATTAGTTTGTTTTTTTCGAAACTATCCAAATATTTTTCTTTTCGATCATAGACCTCCGCCGCGAGATCATAACCGACAGTCGAATTTAGTAATTTAATTTTTGCCATAATTTTCTGATATATTTGCTGTAATTCTACCAAACTTCCCAACAGAATTCAACCGATACCACCACCAAGCAATAATTATGTAGGCAAAAACCATGCCATACCAAGGCAAACGAAGTGTAAAAGAAGAAAACGGCAACCCTGAAATTAATTGAACGATAGAAGTCACGAAGGCCAGGCCGAGATATGTGATAAAACCGAAAAAGCCAGCCAAAAAACGGGACACAAAAGCAGTGACTGCCGAAATAAATGCACCAAACATCAGGTACGGGATTGTCCAGAGAATTAACAAGTTAGCGAACAACGCATATGGTGAAATTCGTCCAGTCGAAAACATTATGATGGGCGTAGTGACGAGAATTGCCGCCGTCGTATTCGTCAAATTTTCTCTCAAGCCAAACCATTCTGGCACACGAATAAAATACGGTTTCAACACAGGCGAAAGCCAAATTAGACCGATGGTGGCGAGAAATGATAATTGCAAGCCCAGATCCCAGAGCAGTGCATACGGGCTCCAAGCAGACATAATTACCGCGGTGCCGATAATTGAATTCGCAAGCGAGCGAGAACGACCAAAAAAACTACTACACAAAGTGAAGATCCCCATAATTCCAGCACGCACGACCGAAGCCGATGCACCTGTGAAAATCACAAAAATCAATATGCCACCAACCGACACCCAAAAAGCCCGTTTTCGCGGAATTAGTAGATAAATACACAAAGTCGCAAATATTCCCGCTACAATCGAAATATTATATCCAGATACAGCGACAATATGTGTGACGCCCGCATTGGCAAAATCTTCGGATAATCGACCAAGCCCACCGCGATAGCCATAGAGTAATCCCGCCGCAAACGAAGCGTGAGGCTCCGGCCAGAGTGAATTTATTTTTTCCGCGGCTTTCTTTTTTAAAAACAAAATGAAACGCAAAACCGGATTTCCGCCTCCACTAGAAACTTTTTCAATTTGTGGCGAGCTACATACAGTAAATACTTTCTGTCGTGCGAGGTACATATCGAAACGAAATTCCCCTGTTAGTTCAGGCGGTTCTGGACGATACAAAGCACAAGACACGGATATACGATCACCATAATCATAGCGAGGATAGAGCGGGCCGCGAATGTAAATTTTCCCGTGAACATTTTTTAAATCTTCACTTCCTATGTCACCCAAAATTCTCTGGACTTCTGCAACATACCCCACCCGATCCGTGCGCAAATCCGGTTCAGCTGAAATAACAGCTTCGAGACCGATAGTACGTCCGGCATAATTAGCGATATTATTTGCCCGAGGCAAGACCGTGTCCGATCGCCAAGCACCCAGACAAATAAACAGTGCACAAAATAAAAATTGGCGAACTTTTACAGTTTGCCAATTTATTATCACGATACCGACGATCGAAAGTAAAATTACAAGCCAAATCTGACTAGAAAATTTATTTAACGAAAAAGTTGAAAAACCGATTCCAGTGAGAAAACTCGCAGAACAGCGCAGAAACAATTTGCTCGGAGACACATTTTAAATTTTCAATCTATCTTTTACTTTTTTTACCACATCAGATAGTTGCCAGTCCGTCTTGATCAAAAAGTCCCGCGATCCAAACCTCATCACCTCGGCAACCTTGACCTCATCAGCCAAATTAGTGAGCATAATGACTGCCACATCCTTACCCCACACATCTGCGCGCAATTTTTCAAGCATTGTGATCCCATCCATGATCGGCATGACAATGTCTAATAAAATTATATGTGGATGTTCCTGCAGAGCAATCCGCAAGCCCTCTTCCCCGTCACTTGCTTTAAATACAGTAAAACCCTCTTTCTTAAATTTTGTGACGAGCGCCCTGGATAATGCCGGCTCATCTTCGACAATTAATATCTTATGTTGCTTGTCCATATAATATATTAGATCTTATTGCATTTAACATTTAGTGTCGAACAAATATCATTAATTATTTGTTCCAAACGAAAATTTGATTTTGTATAGTACTTCTCCGCGCCTAATTTCAAATATGCCTGAACTTTATCCTGACTAACCGTATTTGAGACTACAAAAATAGGTATGTTTTTCCATTTTGATTTCTCATCTTTTGTCTTCGTGACGAAATCTAGCCCGTTTTCACTGCCAAGTAAATAATGATCCAGCCAAATTGCATCAATTTTTACACCTTCTTCTAAATATTGAAGGGCTTGAACAACCGTCCTGGCTGACACTACATCAAAGCCAGTTTTCATTAATTTGGTTTTAATTGCCTCCGCGAGCGGCCGCTCGTCTTCGACGACTAGTACGGTCTTTTTTTCTAAATTGCTTAATTTCATATTATTAATTTAATGACTTTGTACCTGCCTTCGCCTTCATACCAGACAAAGGTATTTTTGCAAAAAATGTTGTCCCCTTATTTTCTTCTGACTTGAAACTGACATCACCCCCCACGTTCTTCAATATCGATTTCACAATATACAAACCGAGACCAGTTCCATCCGCATCTTTTTCACGAGCATTATCAGCGCGGAATAGTTTTGTAAAGATCTTTTCTTGTTGTGCAACTGGAATACCATAGCCATTATCCTGAACTATGATCCATATACCATCTTTTTTCTTTTCAATTGACAAAGTAACCCCACCTTCCTCTGGGGTATATTTGACAGCATTTGATAACAGATTGAGAATGACAATGTCAGTCAATTTCCGATCGAGCGGCATGAACCCGATGGTTTCGTCATATTTCTTTATTAAGTTTATTTTTTTATTATTAATTAGTGGAGTGAGCTCTTTTACAACTATTTCCGCTATTTCAAGTATATTCTCATTCGTCGGTTCCACCAAAAAAGTTCCAAGCTCGAGTCGGGAAACATTGAGTAATGAGTTAACTAATTCGACCATACGCTGGTTACCGTGATAGATTTCATTTACAAAGTTCGATTGCTCTTCGCTGAGCTTTCCAGCATCTCCAGCAATCAACATTTCGGCATACCAATTAATCGTCGACAGAGGTGTCCGTAATTGGTGAGAAGCAAGAGAAACAAACTCGGTTTTGGCACGATCAATTTCTTTTTCTTTCGTGATATCACGTTCGAGACCCACAAAAAATACGATATCCCCTTTTTCATTAATAATTGGAGATATACTTATGGAGGCATCGTAAATTTCGCCATTTTTTCGTTTGTTCTGTATTACACCAACAAATGGTCTCTTCTTTTTTTTGATAGTATCCCACATTTTAATATAATATTCCTTTGGCATCGGCATTTTCCACAGAGAAGCTGCTTTTTTGCCTTTAGCTTGGTCAATTTTATATCCAGTGATCTTCTCGGCCGCTTTGTTCGCATACAAAACTATACCTTCTGGATCGGTGATGACGATATGGTCAGATGTATTATCTACAGCGAGTTTAAATTTTTCCAAATCTTTCGCAAGCGCCAAATTTTTATCCTTTTCTTCGGCCACGTCTTCTAAAATATTTAATACAGCTTTTTGTGTTTTCTCTATATTTTCAGAATGTTGTCTGAGTAAGTCCTCATTCAGTCTACGCGCAGTGATATCATGTAAAATACCCTGAACTTCAACAACAACACCATCACGCATGACGGGCAGGGCACTGAATTCTACAAAGAATTTAGTACCGTCTTTTTTGTAGAGATGTCCCTCAAAATTAACGACCGTCTCACCTTGTAACACTTTCTGAAAATTTTCAAGTAATAGCGGTTGCTCTGTTTTATTCACGAAATCAGAGACATTCTTCCCAAGCAATTCTTCTGCAGTAAATCCACACATTTCAAATACAGATTTCGACAAAAAAGTGAAGTTGCCCTGCGAATCGGTTCGATATATTAAATTGACACTGATATCCACAATCGAGCGAAAGTGATTTTCACTCACTTCCAAATTTAACTCATATTTTTTTCTCTTATAGATATATGTGATTAGTATTGCTTCGATAATAAGAAAAAGCACAAAACCTGACCCAATAATAAAATACCAAACAATAATTTGATTTCTCCATGACGCAGTATCGACATCAGCCCCAATCACCGCTAGCACCTGGCCGGTCAACGGATCATTGATACTGACAAACGAAGAAACAAACTTCCCATACTTATCTGCGTACGGACCGACAGAATACCGCCCCCCTTTATTAAATAGCTCATGTATTTCCGACGGAGGATTTTCATACAATTCACCAGGGGCTGCATATTCTGGAGAAGCCTCTTCGGCCGCGTCAATTTGGACGAAAATTTGATTGTCTTTTTTTAATAAAATATATAGCGGGTGAACCTTTTCATGCTTTACGGTATTACTTATCAAAACTAATTGTTCACGTACTCGAATATAGTTCGGATCAGACAAATTGGGCTTCCCAGGTATCCAATCACGAATTCTACTCGGATTAACTGCCGCAGCAGACACGTCCAACAGATTCAACCAACCAACCCTAATACCCTGATCAATTTTATTTATAGAATAAATTGTGACAATTACACCAAGAATCATTGTTAACCCGACCACAATTAAACCCCACTGAAAAACAGAAGACACTTTGCCATTCTTGACTTTTTTTAGGCTCGTACCATTTGTCTTATCACGACTACTCATACTATTGCTATTTACTATTTGCGAGTTTTTTTTTGAGCTCCATCATTTTTAATTCTCGATCGACCATGAGATTGTTCAAACGCTGTAATTCTTGATTTGCTTTTTTAATTTTTTCTGCTTCTATTTTTCTCTGTGTAATATCTCGCATAATACCCACCGCATGCCATTTGCCACGTAACATAGTTCGCGCCACCGTCAACTCAACTTCGACCTTCTGCCCTGCCTTGTTCTTGATTGCCAAATCCAAGGGTTTGTTCAAAGCGGTCGACTCCCCCGTCGCACTAAACTTTTCCAAACGATCTTTATTTGTACGATGTTCGACCTCAAACGGTATAATGTTGTGCAAATTTTTCCCCATGATTTCACCAGCTGTATAGCCTGTCATAATTTCCGCTGCTCGATTCCATAATACCACATTACCATTTTCGTCCATCATCACAATTGCATCTTCTGCTGCGTCAGATACAGACTTGAACTTTTCTTCACTTTGTTTTAACTCCTTAGTAATTTCCTCAGCGATCAAAAGTGCCTTTCTTTTGGCATTTAAAGCGCCATATAATACAAGTGCAGCTAGTATTCCAAGTAATGAGCCTGCGACCAGAAATATTGATGGCGTGTTTTTTTCCAAAATACTTAAACCATAATCCGGCATACCTGTAAAATCTAACAACCACACGTGGTTTGCAACCCGAAGTTCGACAATGTTTTTGATGTGAGAGCCAGACATTGCAAAATGGCCCGATTTCTCAAAACTATATAATTTATTTGACTCAGCATTATATAAATCAAACACGTGTAAATCAATTTCGCTCCAATTGGTCGATAATTCCGCATTAATATCATTAAAAAATTGATCCGCTAAAAATGATGCAACGATGAATCCTTGTAGATTATTTTCTCTGTCTTTTTGAGAAAATATTTCAGAATTGTTTTTGAAGAGTGGCAGATATATTTGAAAACCAATATTATTGTCTGGTAGTACTTGAATTTTTGAACTGAGCACCGCATCATTTAAATCTCTCGCCCTCAAGGCTGTTTCTGATCTTGTCTTATCAGAAAAAATATCAAATCCATAAGCCTTAGACACATTTTTTTCTGGAAATCCGTATTTTAATACCAAATACTGATCTCTTACACTTTCGGGGAATACGGATACGTTTGGATATCCCAGAGGATCCACACTCGTATCTTTGCGAATATCTTCGATAAACCTTTGCTTATCAGTATCCGACACTATCTCCTGATAACCCACTGCATTCACTCCTGGATAAATTTTTTCCAAACTTATCGCTCTTGAATAAGCATTAAATTCATCCCGCGCAACTGATTCACTAGCTTCAAAGAGCCCCCTATATCCGTATAACATATAAATATCGCGATTGAGACGTAGCCTGATATTCTCTACAATTCTGTCCGTCTCCAAATTAAATTCCAAATGAGACTGCTTGGTCAAGATATCTTCGGCAAATTTAGCAGCAAAAAATGAAACTAAAAAACCAAAACAAACGATTGACAGTGAAATTAGTACAATGTATAACTTACGACTTTTCATATAGAGACTAATGAAAAATCTCGACGCCACTTTGTCGAGATTTTATTGCTATTTAGCGTGAAACACTGATCGTGGCATTCTGTTCTGCATGCGGCGCTGTGACGATTACTCGATTATTCGTATCGCGATAAATATTGTACCCAATACCACCACTTGCAATACCAGATGGGTCCATCGGCCAATCAACTACATATTTGGCATCAGCCGCCACCACAGACAAATCTACATAACCAGTACAGTCCCCATAATTATACTTGCAAATTTCTCTTTCAATCGTATTAATACTGGAAGGAATTGTCCCATTATGATCAATCGCGTATTGATACACCGCATTCAAAATAGTGGTCACATCCGCCCGCCGCCGAGCATTTCTCGTCTCGCCGAGTTGTTTCGTCGGGTTGATTGCTAAGATAACGATACCGGCCAAAATCGCGATAGCGGCGACGACGAGTAAAATCTCAATCAAGGTAAAACCCTTTTTAAACATATTTAATTAAATTGTGAAAGCTATTGGCTTTCTGATAAACCGGTCCCGCCTACAGCAAGACCGGCATGATCAAAAAACTAGCGCGTGACACTAATTGTGGCACTTTGCTCTGCACTTGGCGCAGTGACAGTGACACGATTATTCGATGTTTTCGTAATAAAATAACCCGTACCATTAGTTGACGTACTTGAAGGATCGACCGGAATTGATACTAAATACTTCGAACTCGTGGTCAAGACAGATAAATCTGCTAAACCTGTGCAAGTGCCACCAGTTTTACAAATTTCCAAACTTCCGGTCGTAATCGAAGATGGAATAGTTCCGTTATTATCAATCGCGTATTGATATACACCATTCAAAATTGTACTCACATCCACACGTCTTTGTGCATTGCGAGTGTCCCCCAACTGTTTCGTCGGATTGATTGCCAAAATTACGATGCCGGCCAAAATCGCGATCGCCGCTACGACGAGCAAGATTTCGAGCAATGTAAAACCTTTTTGGTTTCGCATAACTTTCTTCTTAATAATTAACACTAAATTTATATAATTATACCACACAAATACTCTTTTCCAAAAAACTGTCAAATCTCCTGCCATGAAGAAACCACAATATACGGATTTATTGCCGTGATCGTAACCCTGACTTTTCGCACAACCATCCCAACGGTACCAGTCGTATTCACAATTCGGTTAGAACCACCCGTGTTCGTCACAGCATATGAGCAGTCACCCTGTCCGATAATTAAGGATCCGGTACCCGCAAAAGGAGTACTATCTCTGATTTGTTGGAGGCCCTCCTCCGCACAAGCATCTGCCAAGGCCTTTGCTTGAAATGACTGCGTAAGATATATCGAGCTTGTCGTCGCACCACTACCCAAATTCAAAAGACCAACCGCAATCGCTGTGGCCACCGCACCGATAACCAGAACTGTAATTAACAAAATAAATCCTTTTTTATTCATAAATTAACGCAACGAAGCTGAACCAATAAAATTTTTGCTATATTCATATTCATAACGCCCTGGAGTACTCGATGCCGAAACTGTAAAGCTAACTCGAAAATTTCCCCGTGTGCCAGTGCGGGACAGATTGGAAAATGATAAATTTGAAACAAACACTTTATCATTATTTAAATTATACGTAATCAAACCGTCTTCTTTCAGAGTCATACTGCCATTATTTGAACCAAATATCGTCGGATTCAAGGTCGAACTCGCCATTACCAAAGTGAGACCAACACCGCTCGTGCTCGTCGCGGGAGAAGAAATATAGATCGCATTTCTGCCTGCCTGTAAAACACGCTGCATAATGAGTTGCCCCTGCTGTTCCACTTCCATTATGGTCTGATTTTTTATTCTCGACTCAAGCAAGTCCCCCAAAAAAACTATCAAAACCAAAGAAATTATACCAACAACGGAAATATATAGAATCAACTCGATTAACGTAAAGCCTTTTTTATTCATACTCTATAATAAGTCCCACGCAAAATCATACCAGTAGTCCTCTACTGCCGAACCGAGACTTCCATGATTTATCAAATTATATCCAGCCGGTGTCGCATAAGTGGTGTGATTTGTTCCATCCCATACGATACTGTACATCATATTACCAGCATCTCCAAGCAAAATCATTATATCATCCGAAAATGGCTTAGAGATTGTCCGCACCGTCTTCAATGAACCGGTCAGCGCGCCAATACTCATCGCGGACACATCGAATGCATTTGTACTAAGATTATATAATTTTAACTTTGGAATCGATGTAGCATCTGAGTACACCACAATCGCATAGCTCGCATTTGCTAACTCATAGGCAAAATCAAATGCTTTTTGAATCCCTGCATCAGTCGTCGCGGCCACAATTTGATTAGCAGGATTAGTGTGAATATTCAGCGTATCGTGTCGATAACAAATCACCTGTGGTATAGTATTTTGACTGCAATCCAGAAAATTGGTGGCATTTGGCTGCCCGAGTGCGCGCAAAACACCAAGACGAGTACCCGAACCACCCTGATTGGCTCCATTATCTGCAGTAGTCCACGAACCCGCTCCACTCCCATCAGCTATCCATACTTTATACCGCGTACTACGATCATTGGCATTATTACTGAAGACCAACAACCCCTTCGTCGTATCCGAACCATTCCAAGCAAAATCTACCATCCTCTTGGTCACAACAGGTGCTGTCGCAGAATGTTCAGTGTGTAATGTCCAATCAGCTGTCGTGTAGCCTGCCCCATCATAATATTCGGAATTTGTATCACGCTGTGCATCAAAAAACACGACCATCGCCTCACTCGTCCCCGGACGAACATTCGCGACAATATAGTTCGGTATGCCACCAATATTTTGCATAGACACCTGAGCCGACCAAGTACTACCATTCCAAACCTTCATTTTTGGGATCGTCGAATTATCCGAATAGACTGCAACAAAGTCTCCATTTTGTAAATAAAAACCATCGAAATTCTGTACATCCAAATATGTGCTCGCCGACCAACTAGACAATGTATTTACATTGCCCCAACTACTAGTATCACCGTTGTACACTTGTGCATAAATTGTTTGAGAAGTACCCACAGACGCATAATGCCGGGAGATAATAATTTTTTCATTACGTATCGGATTGACATAAATTCGCACTGCCCGTAAGGCTTTATTCGTGCTCCCTGTATCCACATCGGCCGTCGTCGCCAACGCACTCCATGTACCGGATGAATCAATCGTACGATATCTAATTGTATCGGTCGCAACACCACCGTTTCCAAATACAAGCATACCACCTCCGCCACCACCACCACGCGCGCGCCAATTCGTCAAACGAGTCACCAGATCAACCGTGCCACTACGTAGCATGTTTTGTTGCCAAGTCACAGTTGATGTCACTGTTTTTCTTTTTGTATCCACAAGAGCAATACTCAAATGCTGATTAAAAATATCAATACTCGAGCTTGTCCCACTCAAATTCCATTGATTAGTAGTCGTCGCCAAACCATGTTCACCCGCGGTCAAATTACTCCAACCACTATCGCGAATATTACGCGCTGCCTCAAGTCCTTCGTCCGAAGAATACAAAGCCCGTGCTCGATTACCGACAATTACTTGTGATTCCTCTCCATAGAGCCACGCACCAGCGAGCGCTGTCGCGAGCATGCCAAACAAAGCGGCACCGAGAATTGCCTCCACCAATGAAATCCCTCTTTTGTCATTTTTTTTAATAATTGATAATACCATAAGGATTGACACTGACAGACCGTGATTCATTCGCATTCGATATCATTGTTGTCGTGCCAGTAATTAATGAATTTCCAGAAAAACGTGCAAACAAATATTCTGTCGTACCCGTCGCCGTGAGACTAGTCGGAAAAGAAATTACTTCGTCCACAGTAGTGGAACGAGTCGCATAGGAATTTCCGAGAAACAAAACCAAAGTCGATGTGGTGATTTTCACCCCCCAACCCCCGTCGCCCACACCACCACCCGCTTGAAGTGATGCGCGGCGTAAATTTTGCACCAAAGATTGCGTCGCGATATCCAAATCATCCCGTACTTGAAACGATTGATAAATTGGCACCGACATTGCAGCGAGCGCCGCGACGATTGCCACACTGAGAAGCATTTCGATCAATGTAAAACCACGCATACTAATGAATTTGACTACCGAGACCACCGACGAGACTGTAAATCGGCAACACGACCGCGAGAGCGACCGCCACTACACCGAGCCAGACAATCACGAGCAAAAATGGTTCCAAAATCACAGTCAAATTTTTTGTGGTCGTGTCGGTCTTGTTTTCATATATACCACCGAGAGTGATGAAAGTCTTCGCGAGACTTCCTGTCTGCTCACCGGAAATAATAATTTGTTGCGCCACGAGAGGTATCATGCGATCAATTTCCGGATAATTTTCGAAGCAATTACCAAAAGAATTACCTTCACTAATTTTTTCTCGCAAATGACGGTAGAACTTTTTGAATTGGTGAAAAGTAGTCGCTTGTTCGAGAGCGGTGATCGAATCGAGGATCGGTAGTCCGGCTTCTAGCAATGTACCCAATATGAAACCAAGTCGTGCTAATTGCACTTCTTGGACAACTCGTCCAATCCCCGGAGTATGAAAAAGTAACCACTGCCCGATGAAACGCGTCCGAGAGAAAATAAAAAATATGAATATAAATAATGCGAAAAATGCCAAAACTGCCGGAATCACATACACACCGTATACCCCGAGAAATGTACCGGTACCAATCAAAATTTTGGTAATTGTCGGCAATTCAATACGAAGCGAAGCGAAAACCACCGCCAAGCGAGGCAAAATAAACCACGCGATACCGAGACCAACCACGACAGAGAGAGATAAAACAAATACCGGATACAGCATCGCCGAACGCAATTTCGATCCGAATTCACGATCTTTTTTCTGCTGATCAGCCACGATGCGTAAATTTTCTGACAATCTCCCTGATTCCTCACCGACACGAATCAAGGCGACGATGTGCGGTGATAAAAGATTTTTCTCTGAAACACTTTCCCAAAGTGGAAATCCATCTTCTACTCGAGATGCAATCTGGTCAATGACACGCCGATAGTACTTCGAACGCACTTCACGCGCAAGCGTCCGCAATGCTTCGAGTACATCCATACCAGCCATGAGCATCATGGCCATGTGTTCAGAAAAAAAATCACGATCTTTGTTACTAACAAGATATTTTTCCAAAAAAAATACAGGTTTATCTTTTGTGGTTTTTGTTTCCTTCGGATCTACCGACTGCACCTCCTCGACAGCTTCAGTTTTTTTCTTTTTTGGTTGCATAATTCTTGATCACTGGAATTTCTGGTGGTGCCGCGACACGGAGTAATTCATCAATCGTCGTCACACCATTTTTCACCTTTTCAATTCCATCTTCGAATAATGAAGCTGACCCCATTTCTTTCGCCAGTGTCCAGATCTCACGACTTGAAGGATTTTTCAAAATCAAATCTTTCATGTCCGAATTGACATAAATAAACTCAAATATGGCGACCCGGCCTTTGTAGCCAGTATGCCCACAGACATCGCAACCGGCCCCTTCATACAAAGTCGCCCCACGCGAAAAATATTGTCCTGCACCCTTAAATTTCTTTTCTAATTTTTCTAAATCAATTTTCACACTATGCCGACAATGTTCGCAAATTCGACGCACCAAACGCTGGGAAATCACTAATTCCAAAGTGGAGCTAAGTAAGAATGGTTCAACCCCCATGTCGAGCAGACGTGGCACAGCTGTCGCCGCATCATTCGCGTGAAATGTGGACAGGAGCAAATGACCAGTCAAAGCCGCATTGACTGCGATCTCGGCCGTCTCTTGGTCACGAATTTCTCCGACCAAAATAATATCCGGATCTTGGCGAACAATCGAACGCAAACCCTTCGCAAAGGTCAAATTTGTACGTGGATTCACCTGCACTTGGTTCACACCGGAAATTTTGTATTCGACCGGATCTTCAATCGTTGTAATATTTAATTCAGAATTGTTTACATACTTCAGAAGCGCATAGAGAGTGGTCGATTTACCTGAGCCCGTCGGACCGGCGACGATAATCATACCGAAAGGCTTTTTGGCGGCTTTCACAATCCATTCCTGGTGCCGTGATGAAAAACCCAAATCGGACAAAGAAAAACCCTGTACATAGCGCGCCAAAATACGCGCCACGACCTTCTCACCATCGAGTGTCGGCATGACAGACACACGCAAATCCGCTTCAACTTTTTCTTTTTCATTCGACCAGCGAATCGAGCCATCCTGCGCCGCATAATGCTCATCAATACGTAAATTCGCTTGGACTTTTATTCTATTCAAAATATTTTCGTAAAACTGTTTCGGAATCCGACCCACCTCATGCAAAACACCATCCACACGGAAACGCACGACCACTTCGGCCTCTTGAGGCTCGAGATGGACATCAGACGCACGCACAGTCAAAGCATCAAGTAATATCTCATCAAAAATTTGCGGTGCTATGCGTTTTTCTTTTTTAATAATTTCCGTAAAACGCAAAGTCAATTCCTGGCGATAACTCACGAGCGCATTATCAATATCTTCCGTCAACGAATAACAAATTTTGATTTTTTCGCCTTTGGCAATCTTCGCTAGCTCTGCTGGTAAAGTCTTTTCTTCGGGATTATCAGTCGTGAAAATCAAACCTTTTTTATCCACGCGAAACAAAACCACGCGGAATTTCCGTCCGATTTCTTCTGGGACGCGCAATACCTGCTCCTTATTGACTGGATACGAATTCAAATCAGCATACGGAATCCGATAATACTCCGCAATCGCTTGTCCGAGAATATCTTTTGTAATTACACCACGCGCATACAAATCCTCCGTAATCGGGGTACGATGAAGAACAGCGTATTTTTCCGCCATCTTGATGTCCTCCGCTGAGACATAATTTTCCGCCAAAAGAATCTCCTTAATTTTTTGGTCGGTGACAGGCATAAGTTGTTTTTATAGGCCCAAGGCCTTTTTCACATTTAGTACGACTTGATTAATTGGCGTATCTGACTTCACGAAGTAATCCACAGCCCCCAAATCCTTCGCTCTCTTGAAATCATCTTCCTGACTCAAATTGGACGAGACGATCACAGGGGTTTTCGAACCTTCTGCTTTCAAGTCTGCCAACACCTCAAAACCATCTTTTTTCGGCATCATGAGATCGAGTAAAATCAGATCTGGCTTGAATTTCTTCTCTGTAGCAATCGCTTCTTCGCCGTCATTCGCCACAGCTACTTCGAAACCAGCACCAGTCAATTTCAGTTCAAGCGCCCGAGCCATTGGTTTCTCATCTTCTGCTATTAAAATCCTTTTTGCCATAGGGTAAAAGTTATTCCTGGATAGTATACCATAAATAAATAAAAGATGCCAAAGTTATCTACACCACGATGCTCACAAGCCGACCTTTCACGTAGATCACCTTTTTCGGTTCCACCCCCTCGAGCCATTTTTGAATCTTTTCTGAGGCGAGAGCAGCTGATTTGATTTCTTCTTCGGTCGCATCAGAAGCGAAAACTAGGGTGTCACGCAATTTTCCATTCACCTGTATTGCGATTGTCATTTCATCACTTTTCGCGAGTTCTGGGTCGTATTTCGGCCAGCCGGATTTGAAGATACTTTCTTTTTCGTCGAGATCTTTCCATAATTCTTCGGCGAGGTGTGGGGCGAATGGAGCCAGCACCTGCACAAACATTTTGAAGTCTTCTTTTGACAATTCTTCGCTATCTTGTGCATCATTTGCAAAACTCATCATTTTGGCAATCGCGGTATTGTATCGCAAACCCTCAATATCTTCACCAACTTTTTTAATTGTCTGATGTAGACTAGTTTTTAATCTTGACTTCTCTGTTATTTTTTTGTCGGCCACTTTCTCACCCAATACACATACCTTATCCAAAAACCTCTTGCAACCAACCAACCCATTCGTATCCCAAGCACAAGGTTCCCCAAACGGACCCATGAACATTTCATACAGACGCAAAGCATCTGCGCCAAATTTCTCGACCACATCGTCCGGATTAATCACATTGCCCCAGCGCTTACTCATCTTTCGACTATCTTCACCGAGAATTAGGCCCACACTATGCAGACGCATAAACGGTTCAACGTTCTGCACTGCACCAATATCATACAAAAATTTGTGCCAGAAACGAGCGTAGATCAAATGGCGAGTAGCATGCTCGGCACCACCGACATAACAATCGACTGGGTTCCAATAATTTATTCTATCCTTATCCCATTCATACTCCCCACCCTCACTGAGACGCGGCATCGCATAGGCCAAATAATACCAACAACTCCCCGCCCATTGTGGCATTGTATTGGTCTCTCGTTTCGCCGGCCCACCACAGGTAGGACATTTCGTGTTAACCCATTCGGTAATATTGGCGAGCGGCGATTCGCCTGTACCGCTGGGTTCATAGTTTTTCACTTCGGGAAGTTTTAGTGGTAATTCTGATTCTGGAACCGCTACCCAACCACGATTTGTAACCTCAGGAAATTCGGATAAAATTTCAGGCAATTCTCTTATTCCAGCACTCTCATTGAAGTGTCCCCTGTTCTTCAATACATTTACCCTCGCGTCAATGCCACTATAATCATCCATCACACTCATCGGAATGAATGGGTCATTATCTGAAATATAAATTACTCTCTCGTCCGCCAGATTTACAAGTTTCGACAGATCAGTATTAGCCTCATTGAAATCTTTAATACATTTCAAACCTTCTTCTTCGCAACCAGCACTTAACAAATTTTTCCAGTTTTCTTCACCTTGAGAATTTCCCGTCGGTCCAACTAAAATTAATTTTTTAACATGCAACCTATTTTCCAATATATATTGACAAGCCGCGACCGCACCAAGACTGTGACCAACCACATACAAATCGTCATCTTTTGTGACACCTAAATTTGTCAGTTGCTTAACCCATTCTGACAACTTTGGCGTTTCCGAATCTACCATCTGTGGAATGATAACTTCACACCCTCTTTTTTCCATTTCCTTTTTAAACCATGGGAACCAATTTTCATTTGGATTCCCATAAATTCCATGCACTAATACAATTTTTACTTTTCTTTTTTCACAAGTGGCGCAGTGAACGAGTGGAATCGGTTCACCCCAATATCGTTGTCGAGAAAACACCCAGTCGCGGAGTTTGTATTTGGTCACCATTTGGCCCCCGACCGCTTCGGTGATTTTTTTTCGTGCCTCATCTGAATACAAATCGCTAAATTCACCAGAATCACGTAGAATCCCATCACCAACAAAAATATAATCAGAATTACCAATCAAATTATTTGCAAATTCACCCTCGGCAACCGTGAAATATGTTTCCATTTCTTTTTTCGTTTTCCAAACCAATTCGTGTACCTCTTTTTCATCAGCTGAAATTTCCTCTCGCTCTTCATTTTCCAATTCTAGAAATACATACTGAAACCTCGCCCAACGATTTTGTTTTTTTACACGATGAAAAAACTTGGTGTGAATCGCAAATTCTGGATTACGCACCAAACGAAGATTTTTATATCCTGACTCTTCAATTACTTCACGTTTCACTGCTTCGACAATATCTTCCCCTTCTTCCACCCCACCAGTAATTAAACCATGCATGTTGAAATTCTTCCAGTTCACACAAAGATACTTACCATCTTTCGGATTCAATACGATTGCACAGACGTTTTCTCTTTTTATGAAAGGTAAATCTTTTTGAATTGCCGAATCACCTGTCTCATAAACCACAATAGGTTCAACCACTTTTTTCATCGGCAAACCATACTTCTTCGCAAACGCAAAATCCCTCTCGTCATGCGCCGGCACCGCCATGACCGCGCCCGTGCCGTAGCCACCGAGGACATAATCGGCAACAAAAATTGGTACTTCTTCACCATTCGTTGGATTTATGGCCGTGAGACCGTCAATTTTTATGCCAGTTTTTTCTTTTTGCAATTCAGATCGTTCCAAATCAGATTTATTTTTCGATTCACCGATATATTTTTGCACCTCATCAAAATTTTTAATTTTATCTCTACACTTCTCGATCAATTGATGCTCTGGTGCAAGCACTACATAAGTGACACCAAATAGAGTATCAGGTCGAGTCGTGAATACTTCAATTTGAGATTTGTCATTGGTAATTTGAAATTTCAAAACCGCCCCTTCGCTTTTTCCAATCCAATTCCTCTGCATGCCTTTTATATGTTCTGGCCACTCTTTGAGCAAATCCAAATCGTTCAATAAACGATCAGCATATTTTGTAATTTCAATCACCCACTGGCGCATTGGCTTCCTCTCCACTACCGAACCGCAACGTTCACATTTACCATCCTCCAAATCTTCATTTGCGAGACCAGTTTTACATTCTGGACACCAATTAATCGGCTCATACGATTCATGCACGAGTCCTTTTTTGTACATTTGAATAAATGCCCACTGTGTCCATTTGTAGTATTCAGAATCGGTAGTATTGACTTCGCGTGACCAATCATAACTCAAACCCGGCAAATGTAATTGCCGTTTGTAATTCGCGACATTTTGCGCGGTGGCGATTGATGGGTGGATTTTATTTTTTATCGCATAATTCTCAGCCGGCAAACCAAAAGCATCCCAACCCATCGGGTGAAGAACATTGTATCCTTGCATCATGCGCATGCGGGCGATCACATCAGTCGCGATGTACCCTTTCAGATGCCCCACATGGAGGCCTGTGCCAGACGGATATGGGAACATGTCGAGTACATAATACTTTTTCTTGTCAGAACCCTCTCGCGTCTCGTATAGTTTCTCTTTATCCCAATTTTTCTGCCATTTTGGCTCAATTTCGGCTGGATTATATTTACTCATAAACAAAAATTACGCATAAGCGATATACCTAATACTATCATATTCACGAAGAAACAATCAAGACGGAGACTCTCCACACTATTGACAAAGCGCCAAAAAAGCACTAATATAAATACAAACTTAGATTGGGATAAATTCCCCACGAGGAGGTAACATGTTTGGAATTATTTTCAAAATCGCCGACACAGGCGTCCAATTCTACTCCAAAACAATGAACAACCGACTCCCGAGAAACGACATCACCGATCTCGCCCTTTCTATTCTTTGTCTGCCAATATTCATCACCGGCCTGACATACAGTGTCGTCACCGGACGAGAAAACCCATTCTCCTAGGGCGACCCGACGCGACCACCTACACACCACCCGAGGCCAAAACGGCCTCTTTTTTATACATTTTTTCGCAACATTGACAAAAATTTTATTTTCTGGCATTATACAGCGATATGAAAAAAACTACTACAAAAATTGAACTCCTCGCCCCAGCCGGTAATCTAGAGTGCGGTCTCGCCGCTATCCGTGCTGGAGCGGATGCTGTATATATAGGAGGGCCGAAATTTGGCGCTCGCGTAGCCGCTTCTAATTCACTCTCCGATATCGAGACTTTGGTCAAAAAAGCCCATGTTTTCGGTGTCAAAGTCTATGTCACCATGAATACGATTTTGTTTGATTCCGAGCTCGCGGATGCCGAAAAAATGGCTCGGTCATTGATCCAAGTCGGTGTGGACGCCCTAATTGTCCAAGACATGGCTTATGCGGAAATGGGCTTACCAATCCCCCTCCACGCGAGCACACAGTGCGATAATCGCACACCAGAAAAAGTCAGATTTTTGACCGAAGCTGGCTTTCCACGGATTGTCCTCGCCCGCGAACTTGATTTATCACAAATCAAACACATCAAAGAAGTTTCCCCTGAAGCCGAACTAGAATTTTTTGTTCACGGCGCTCTCTGCGTCTCTGAATCAGGCAAATGTTATTTGTCTTCCGCAATCACTAGTCGCAGTGCGAACCGCGGTGAATGTTCGCAACCTTGTCGTCTACCATACAACCTCATCGATGCAGACGGAAAAATTGTTGCCAAAGAAAAACATTTACTCTGCTTGCGTGATTTGAATTTATCCGAACACATCGAACCACTCATCGACGCTGGTATTACTTCTTTCAAAATCGAAGGCCGGTTGAAAACTCCTGACTATGTAGAAAATGTCACCGCGTATTACCGAGAAAAAATTGATGCAGTGCTCGAAAAAAGACCGGAACTTGCCCACGCTTCGACAAGCGAAACTGTTTGCGGATTTGAACCAGCTCCGAGTAAATCATTCAATCGTGGTTTCACCACATACTCAATTGGAAATGATGGAAAATATTTCAATCCGGAAACGCCAAAATCTCTCGGTGAAAAATTAGGGAAAATTATCACTCTCGGTCGCAATTACTTCATCCTCGATAATAAAAAAGTGACGATGACGCCGAACGATGGCGTGTGTTTCTTCCACGATGGAAAATTGGTCGGAACTAATATCAATCATTTCAATGACGGAAAAATCTATCCAAACAAAACTGAGCACTTCGCTGTTGGTATGACAATCTATCGCAACCATGACGAAGGCTTTTTGAAACAATTAAAAAGTGAACCGTGTGTACGCAAAGTATTGGTGGATGCGAAATTCGTAGCGGACGGAAAAAGTTTGACGCTCACATATGAGACCGCCAACGGTTTGACTGGATCGGCCACAATCGCGAACGAATGTGCCGAAGCGAAAAATCCAGACCTCGCCAAAAAAACTATTACAGAACAGATTGGTAAATTGGGTACGACTGATTTCCAAATTGGTGAAGTCAGTATTAAATGGAAAAAATCCGTCTTCACACCAGTCGCCACAATTAACGAATTACGTCGCCTCGCAATCAAAAACTTGGAGGTCGCAATCGTATCCGAAAATACTCCAATTACAAAAATTCCAAAACCAACAAAAAATCCTTATCCAGAAAAAGAACTCGATGTGGATGCAAACGTGAGCAATGCCCAAGCTGAAAAATTCTACAAACAACACGGCGTGACGACAATCAAAAAAACAGATGAATTTACTGCACCGCGCGACAAGAAACTCATGACAACGAAATTGTGTTTGCGTCGTGAATACGGACTCTGCCCAAAGGTAAATGCGGACGCAGGTAGATACAGACTGCCACTTTATCTCGAACGAGACGGTGTGAAATTGAAACTAGATTTCGATTGCGCAAAGTGCCGAATGGGTGTTTCACAGAATTAAATTACCAAACAAAAAAACCGTTCACAATTTGGACGGTTTTTTTGTATTCATATTTTTAGTTCAGTTTTTCTCCACCACGTCTATCCAGAAGCTTAGACTATTTTAAAAATATTTTTATACGCTCAAAAAAATCACCGAAGTCTGCAAACAAACACGTTTCTAAACCAAAACGTTTAGCATTTTCTACATTTGAAACAGTATCATCCACATACAACACATCTGCCTTCGGCACACCCAATTTACTAATAACCGCATCATAAAATTCTGGTTGCGGCTTTTTACAACCAATT
>Ga0116157_10000703_pt1 | contig 34080 bp, 39 predicted proteins | sample AD_UKC048_MetaG_FD_89882 | JGI IMG/M metagenome (GOLD analysis project Ga0116157, IMG submission 89882) | Active sludge microbial communities of municipal wastewater-treating anaerobic digesters from USA - AD_UKC048_MetaG | ecosystem: Engineered > Bioreactor > Anaerobic > Digestate | place: USA... | reverse complement strand
GCGGAGGGACTCGAACCCACGACCTGCTGATTACAAATCAGCTGCTCTAGCCAACTGAGCTACGCTGGCGACTCATTACGGGTGCAAATATAAGTCTGATTTTTAATTTTCCAAAAAAAATCAGACCTTTTTATTGACTTTTTTTATTGTAATTCGTTGATTTTAGCAATCAATTGATTTGCAGTTTGTTCCAATTCAACATTTATTTGTTTGAAATGGGCTTTTTTGTTTTCAACATTCTTAGCATTTACTTTTGTGATTAAAGCATCAAAAGCGGCGATTGCTTCATCGATTAAAGCGTTAGTTTCTGTTGTTGGTTTTCCTGTTGTAGAAATTTCAAACAAGTAAACTGCTTCAATAATATCTCCTAAAACGTAGTTGATGTCCTTTTTTAAATTCTTAACGTTTGCCATTTTATTTTTAATTTTAATTTGCGAATGCAAAAATACACATAATCTTTGTATTACCGACTATGAAATCGTCAATAACAACAAGTTTGTTGCAAACAATTGAAAAATCATCGAACTCCGATGAAAATAATACCTTGTGAGATAAACACCAATTAGTAAGAAAGCGACCCGAGCGACAGCGAACTGGCGAAGCATACCATAAATGACTGCTAAAAAATCGAAATATAAATTTATGAAATATAAATTTCTAAAAGTGACCCTTTTCCGCTAAGGTCAAAAGTCTTTAACTCAGCTGGAATCAAAACAGTATCTCCTTTTATATATTTGAATTTGACACCTTCATATTCTATTTCAAAACCACCGTCGACACACATATAGACTGTAAATGAATTTCCAGATTTGTTTACTGCAACTTTTCCATCCAATGGTAAAAAATTAGTGGTAAAATAAGCACAATCTACCATCGAATTCGATTGATTCAGTACTTTATTGTATTTTTTATGAGTGTCTATTTTATTGTAATTGATAGCATCCAAAGCCAAATCGACGTGCAATTCTCTTTGATTTCCTGCTGCATCCACTCTATCAAAATCATACAAACGATACGTAATATCCGAAGTTTGCTGGATTTCGGCAATCACCAATCCCGCTCCAATGGCGTGAACGGTTCCGGTTTCTAAAAAGAAAACATCTCCAACTTGCACTTCAACATTATCAAGAATAGAAAGCAAGGTTTTGTTTTTTAGATTTTCTAAATACTCCGCAGCATTAGAATCTTCTTTGAAACCTACAATCAATTTAGAATTTGTATCGGCTTGCAACACATACCACATTTCTGTTTTCCCAAAGGAATTATGACGTTTCTTAGCCAATTCATCATTCGGATGCACTTGTATCGACAAATCTTCGCGAGCATCCAAATATTTGAAAAGCAATGGAAATTGTTTTCCAAATTTTTTATAAACGGCAGTTCCTAAAAGTTCATTAGGATTTAAATCTATCAAATCATTTAGTGATTTTCCAGTCAAAATTCCGGTAGCAACCACACTCACATCGCCTTCAACAGTTGATATTTCCCAACTTTCGCCAGTAATTTTTGAAGTAATGGGTTTGTTTAGAATCGTTTTTAGTTTTTCTCCGCCCCAAATTCTTTCTTTCAGAATGGGTTCAAATTGTAGGGGATATAATTTCATTTGTATATTTTTTTATCTAATTGATATCAACTGCAAAATAAAATATTTTTTGCATTCATTTATGATACTATTATAGTTTTTTATGATACCATTTTTTTAATTGAATTCAAGGCTCTTGGAATATGGTTCATAGCAGATAAGCTATCAAAAACCAATTGAATAATCCCGTTTTTATCCGCTACATAAGTGACTCTTCCGGGCAGCAAACCAAATAAATCAGGCTTTACGCCAAAAAGATTTCTGATTTTTTTATCCGAATCCGAAATTAAAATAAAAGGCAGTTTATATCTTTGAATGAATTTTTCGTGCGAAGCAATGCTATCACTGCTAATTCCAATAACTTCGGCTCCTAAATCTTTGAAATCTTCGTATTGATCTCGAAAACTACAAGCCTGTGCAGTACAACCCGGTGTATTGTCTTTGGGATAAAAATAAAAGACTACTGGTTTTTTTCCAACGATAGAAGCACTGTCAAAAACATTACCGTCTTTGTCTTTTGCAGTGAAATTGGGAATTTTATCCCCTACTTGTAATGCCATTATTCTCCTTTATAGGTTACAAAATTTCGTGGAGTTTCATACAAAACCACTTCTAAATCCAATTCTGGTTTTATCTTTTTCCGGATTTTATTCCAAATGACCACCACAATATTTTCGGCTGTGGGATTTAGATTTTCAAATTCGGGAACATCCAAATTTAAATTTTTATGGTCAAAAGGTTTTTCGACTTCATCCAAAATCAAATCACTCAAATCCTTAATGTCAATTACATAACCCGTTTCTGGATTAATCTCGCCCGTAACACTTACAATCAATTCGTAATTGTGTCCGTGAAAATTGGGATTATTGCATTTGCCAAAAACAGCATCGTTTTGTTCGAAGGTCCAATCTTTTCGATACAATCGATGCGCTGCGTTAAAATGGGCTTTCCTAGATACTGTTACTTTCATTTGAGTTTAAAAGTTTAAGTGTTTAAAAGTTTATAGTTACGAAATCTGCTATCTGCAACCTGAAATCTGCTTTCTCAAATCTTATGTTCTTCTAAAAAATGATAAAATTCATCAAATATAATTTTGAACCAAACGGTGTAAATTTCGGGTTGCAACTGAATGTCTTTGGCTACATCTTCGATGCTCATCCATTTCCAACTTTCTACTTCGTCCGGATTTATTTTTGGCTCTTCATTATAATAACCAATCATTACGTGATCGAGTTCGTGTTCTGTCAATCCGTTGTCGAATGGTGCTTTGTATATAAAATGAAACAGTTCTTTCAACCCAGTTTCGAAACCCATTTCTTCGAACAATCTTCTGGTTCCGGCTTGAATATTAGTTTCTCCATCGCGCTGATGACTGCAACACGTATTGGTCCACAACAAAGGCGAATGGTACTTTTGACCGGCACGTTGTTGAAGCATTATCTCGTTTTTATCATTCAATACAAAAACAGAAAATGCCCGATGCAAAACTGCTTTTTCATGAGCTTCCATCTTAGGCATTAGTCCTATTTGCTCATCTTTATGGTTTACCAATATTACATTCTCTTCTTCCATATTCTTTTTTAGCTTGCCAAAAATACGAAAAAAGAAATGGGAACTCTGATTTTTGGATTATCAACAATCGTTAAACTTTCCTTAAATGAAACTCATTTGCAATCTACACGACAATTACATACGTATATCTGTTGTAAATTTACACCATAATCAAATCAAGATTGCTATGAAATGAGCATAACGAAAATGTTATGCAAACACCGATGAAGATATATGCGACCCGAGCTTTTGCGAACAGGCGAAGCAATTACATATGACCAATAAAAATCAATAAATATCTACATATGAAAAACATCCTTAATTATTTGATGATATTACCTTTATTAACATTAAATGCCTGCGGACAATCGACTAAATCAACAGAATTAATTTCTAAATCAACAGTAATGGAAAACACAATCAACAAACCCGGAAATCCCTATTATTCAAATACCGACACCACCAAACTTAACGTATCCGATGCCGAATGGAAAAAAGTGCTTTCCCCAGATTTATATGCTGTCTCCAGAAATGCCGACACCGAAAGAGCTTTCACAGGAAAACTTTGGGATTCTGAGGCAAAAGGCACTTACTATTGTGCGGCTTGTGGCAATAAATTATTTCGCTCCGACCAGAAATTTGCCAGCAGTTGTGGATGGCCCAGTTTTTTTGAACAAGAAAACAAAAATAGCGTGGTGTACAAAGAAGACAATTCGTATGGAATGAAAAGAATTGAAGCGCTTTGTGTCCGATGTGACGGACATTTAGGTCATCTTTTTGACGATGGACCAGCACCTACAGGCAAAAGATATTGTATGAATTCCATTGCTTTGGATTTTGCTCCAGACAGTGTTATTTCAGAAAATAAAAACAAAAGTAATTTAGAAACCATAACACTTGGTGGCGGTTGCTACTGGTGTGTAGAGGCGGTTTATGAAAATTTAAAAGGAGTACAATCAGTAGTTTCTGGCTTTGCTGGAGGAAAAAATCCCAATCCTACTTATGAAGAAGTGTGCACCGGAAGAACGGGTCATGCCGAAGTAGTTCAAATAACTTATGACAATACCATCACCAATATCGACGAAATTTTTAAAGTTTTCTTTACCGTTCACGACCCAACAACTTTAAACCGTCAAGGTGCCGATGTGGGAACGCAATACCGTTCTGTGATTTTTTATGCCAACGAAGAACAAAAAAAAGAAGGCCAATCTATAATTGACAAATTAAATTCTGAAAAAGTGTATGGCAATCCAATTGTAACTACTTTGGAACCTTTAACTAAGTTCTACGAAGCCGAAAAATACCATCAGAATTATTACCAAAATAATAAAAACCAACCCTATTGCGAAATGGTAATCCAACCCAAAATTGAAAAATTCGAAAAGGTTTTTAAAGACCGATTGAAAAAATAAAATGAATTGAAAACCGGAAAGAAATTTTCGGTTTTTTTTATGGGTTTTAGTCTTGAAACTTTATTAATACTTTTATTCATTGCATTAGCAATAAATACGTGATATTTATTATATTTGAAGTTACGGTGAAAATGTTACGAACATTCATTTTTTTTCAAACCATTAAGATATTAAGATTCATTAAGAATACTTCAAAACTTAATTTCCTTACTATCTTAATGGTTTAAATTATTGTGAATTTTACTTTTTCACTTGAAATATAATTTAATTCACTTTCACAATATAAAATTCCATCACAATGAAAATAGCTCTTTTTTCCAATGAATTTCCTCCAAACATTTACGGAGGTGCTGGTGTTCACATCGATTTTTTAAGCCAAGAATTGGCCAAATTAGGTCAGGTCGAAGTACGCTGTTTTGGCGACCAAAATGTGGATACCGATTCGATACACGTTCGCGGAATCAATTCTTCGCTCACTAAAATGATCGACGAGGCCAATCCGCACATCAAAATGTTTCATAATATGAGTCGAAATGTCGAAATGTCACAAGCCACGCCTGAGGCCGATGTTATTCATTGCCACACTTGGTACACGCATCTCGCCGGAATTATGACTCGTGAATTGTTGCAATCGCCTTTGATTTTAACCACTCACAGCTTAGAAACGCATCGCCCTTGGAAAGTAGAACAACTAGGAAACGGTTATTTTCTGTCACGTTGGATTGAAAACAGCGCTTATAACACCGCCGATGGAATTATTGCCGTAAGCCAACAAATGAAAGAAGACGTTATCGAAGCCTATGGCGTCAATCCTGAAAAAGTGACGGTAATCCACAACGGAATAGATCCCGAATTCTACAAACCAACCTTTGACAACAATTTACTTTTGGAACTTGGAATAGACCCCAACATTCCTTTTGTGCTTTTTGTGGGACGCATTACACGACAAAAAGGGATTTCGCAATTAATTTCTGCAGCCAAATATTTTAATAAAAATTGCCAAATCGTGCTTTGTGCCGGAGCGCCAGACACCAAGGAAATTGCCGAAGAAACCGAAGCTTTAATTGCCGATTTGAAAAAAGACAGAGATGGCGTCATCCTCATCTCGGAAATGTTGCCTCGCGAAAAAATAAAAGTGTTGTACAGCCACGCCCGTGTGTTTGCCTGTCCTTCCTTGTACGAACCTTTTGGCATCATCAATCTCGAAGCCATGGCATGCGAAACACCAGTTGTGGGAAGCCACGTAGGCGGAATTCCAGAAATCATTGTCGAAGGAGAATCGGGTTATTTGATACCGCTCGAAAGTGTTTCCAGAACCGATTTTAATCCAGCAAATCCTGAAGCGTTCCAAAAAGCTTTTGCTGCCAAAATTAATATTTTGATAGAAGACGAAGCCTTGGCAACCCAAATGGGGAAAGCCGGAAGAGAACGCGTTTTAAAAATTTTTAGTTGGGAATCTATCGCCAAAACTACGTATGATTATTACCAAAAAGTGATTGATGGTTTTGTGAAGGAGAAGGCGTGATAAATAATAATCTAAATAAAATTTTCACAAGATGATTCACATTAAATTAAAAAACTCTATTCAGAATTTAATAATACCTGAAAATGAATTATGCTTTAATATAAAGTTAGTCCATCAAATAAAAGTTAAATTATTTAAGCCTGACGATAATTATTTAGAAAAATCTAAATCCTTTGATACTGCCTTTTGTTCTGCTGAACTTTCAATTGAACCAAATAATAAAAATTATAAAATATTCGATAACATTATTAAAAATAAAGTGGTTGAAACTACCGAAGGACTAAGTTCATATACAATTATGCCAAAAAATAATGTAAAAATTATTATTCCAAACGTTAATTATTTTCCCGAACACTTTGGATCATTTGTAAACCAATTAAGTGAAGAGCTATCTGAAGCAATTAAAATGACAATAAATAATCTTCGATGGCTATGTGATATTAGAGGTAAACATAATCCATTCTCACATATGGATTTTTTGTTTTCAATAGATAAAATAAACTGGTATCCAATACCAGCTTCACATTCAATAGAGATGGAAATATTAAACCCTAATCTTAATTTAAATAAAAAAATAGAAGACACAATTAATGAACTGTTAATTAACAAAACCATTGAACCCGTATATCATTCTTTATACAGAGAAGCTTGGGAATTGAAATCATACAATCCAAGAAGTTCCTTAGTTATCGCAATTACATCTGTTGAAGTTGCTGTAAAAAATTTAATTGTAAAAATAGCACCAGAAACTACCTGGCTAATATTGAATATACAAAGCCCTCCAATTTACAACATTTTTGTTGATTATTTACCAAAATTATCAATTGATAATGGGATTAAGATATTATTACCCCCAAAACCAATAATTGACAATCTTAAGATTTGGATCTCACAAAGAAATGAATTAACTCATTTAGGGAAAGAAAAGTTAAAAGGTGCCAAACTCAAAGAGATGTTATTAGCAGTAAAAGATATTCTACATATTATTGATTATAATTGTGGACATAAATGGGCATTAAATTACATAAGCGAAGAAACATTGTTAGAATTAGGAATAAATACTAATAATATTTAAATAACAACCTAATTCTCACTCAATAATAGCGCATATTTATATATAACCCAGATAGCGCGGATTTTCAATCCGTGCCCACTACAACTCATTAATTACAATAACAAAGAACTGATTTAAAATCAATCCATCAAATATGCTAACAGCCATTCATCCAAAGTTACCAATGCGCGACAAAAAGGCAACAAGGAACTTTTACAGCAATAACTTAGGCTTTCAAGAATTTGGAAGTGCTGATTATGATGGTTATTTAATGATGCAAAAGGACGGGATTCAAATTCATTTTTTTGAGTTCAAAACATTGGATCCAAAAGAAAATTACGGTCAAGTTTACATCAGAACGGATGCTATTGACAACTTTTACCAAACTTTGTTGGACAGTAAAACAAGTATTCATCCCAATGGACAATTAGAAATAAAACCTTGGGGACAAAAGGAATTTTCTGTCCTTGACCCAGACAACAACTTGCTAACTTTCGGACAAAGCATATAATAACTATCAAAACGATGAAAAAAATCTTCCTAATACTAGTTTTACTTTTTACAATCACAAATAGTTCCGCTCAAAAAAAGGAAGTTTGTATTATTAAAACTTCGTTAGGCGATATTACTGTCGAATTGTATCCTAAAAAAGCGCCAATTACAGTCGCCAATTTTTTGAAATATGTAGATGCACATTTGTATGACAATACCACTTTTTTTAGGTCAGTAACGTTAAACAATCAGCCGAAGGATTCCGTAAAAATTGAAGTCATTCAAGGTGGTGAAGTCGATTCTACTAAAGTTTTTGTTGCCATTCCGCTCGAAAGAACTTCACAAACAGGCGTACTTCATAAAAACGGAGCAATTTCGATGGCGAGAGACAAACCCGATTCAGCCACTTGCAATTTTTTTATTTGCATTAACGACCAACCGTCTTTGGACTTTGGAGGCAAAAGAAATAAAGATGGACAAGGTTTTGCCGCTTTTGGAAAAGTTACTAAAGGAATGGATGTGGTCAAAAAAATTCAGCAACTACATCCAGAACAGGATCAATATTTTAAACCTCCAGTAGTAATTTTGTCCATCATTCGAAAATAATAAAAAAGAACAACGAGACTAGACAAGTCAATTAATGAAGGTTGCTATCTGATAAAACTATAGTTTATGAAACCTGAAATAAAAACCTATAACGAAAAACTATCAACTGTTGACAATGAAATTTGCCAGCTGTTGGCAGCGACCATTGACCAAGAACTGACTGATGCTGAAAACAAAATATGGCACGCCCACCCTGTTTGGTTTTTAGACGGAAATCCAATTGTTGGTTACGACAAACTAAAAGACGGTGTTCGATTACTGTTTTGGAGTGGTGCCGATTTTCGTGAAGAAAAGCTAAAACTTGGCACCGGTAAATTTAAAGACGCCTCCATTCGATACACTTCTTACGACCAAATTGATTTGATCGACTTAAAACGATGGCTAAAAAAATCTCAGGAAATTCAATGGGACTATAAAAACGTAGTCAAGCGAAAAGGGAAATTAGAACGACTAAAATAAAACAGTTCCTGATGGAGCATAAAGCTTCGCCAAAAACACAAAGTGCCACCTCAACCATCCGAAGCTTAAAACTTCGGATTTTTTTATGCCTATTTCCCAAACATATCACAAATTTCAACTTATGTAACCAAAGTTACTGTTTGAGCACAATCCTTACCTTAATTTTGCGCCATAATAATTCGGAATACGCTTCACAAAGTGTAAAATAATTGAAAACAGAAAAAATGGATATGGAAAAAATAATTGCAGAAAATCTAGGCACCATCGTGGATGTGCGAACATATGGAGAATTTAGTGGGGGCAATGTGGCTGGCTCTATCAACATTCCTTTGAATGAAATCCCGGCAAGAATCGAAGAATTAAAAGCTTTGAAAGCACCACTAATATTGTGTTGTGCTTCAGGTGGAAGAAGCGGTCAAGCCCATAATTACTTATCACAATTAGGTCTCGAATGCTATAATGGTGGTTCTTGGCTCAACGTAAATTATTATAAATCTACTAGTAAATAAATTAAAATGATCAATACATTAAAAAAATTATTCGGAATTGGATCTGGAGTCAACTATGCGGAATTGGTAAAAAACGGTGCCATTATTTTGGACGTTAGATCCAAATCGGAATATGCTGGTGGACACATTAAAGGTGCTGTCAATATTTCGGTTGATACATTAAGAAATAATTTGGGGAAACTAAAAGACAAGGACAAACCCATCATCACTTGTTGTGCTTCAGGGATGCGAAGTGCTTCGGCCAAAAGTATTCTGGCTTCAAATGGCTACACACAAGTTTACAATGGCGGCGGTTGGTATAGTCTTCAAAATAAATTATAATGATTAGAGAAACCTTGCTCACCGATTGGAATTTGATGCGCATTTTGCGCTTGGGATTGGGAATTTATGTTTCTGTCCAAGCTGTAGAAACTCAAAGTATTATTTCTATGATTTTCGCTGTTTTCTTACTGTTCCAAGCCTTCACAAACACAGGTTGCTGCGGTTCGAATGGCTGTGCAATTCCAATAAAGAAAAACAATTCCAATAAAACAGAAGAAATAGAATACGAAGAAGTAAAATAAATTGAATTTTTGTGTTTTTAAGTTATTAATTCAGAACACAAATTAAGAAATTTACTGCCGTATCAAAAGCAAAAAAAATAGTTTTTAATATCCCATTTATAGTATAAAAAGTCCCATTTTGGGACTTTTTTTATGACAAAAAAACCTATCAATTATTCTTACAATTGCAAGCCATATGCCAAAAAAAAATTACATTTGTACTAGTTAAAATAACGCATGACAAAAATCAATTAAAAGCCGTCTGTTGTCAACCTGAGATTCACCCTGAAGTATAGAATTTATGATTGTCTCGTGCTAAAACAGAAAGTGACAATTGAGATTGAAGACTGCAAATTTAATTTTAAACCTATACTGTTTAAATAATGAAAAAAAGTATTTTAATTATAGCCATTCTTCTTTGCCAAAATGCATTTTGTCAAACCTATACATTCGATAGATTTATTCAGTACAAAAACAGTAATGGCTCAATCACGGTATTAATGATCAATTCTAAAGATACTAGTTATCATTTTTATGCGGCAAGTTTTGATAAAGAAATTATAGGAAATATTTTTGACCTAAAAACCAAAATCAGACATAGCTATTCGGTAGCTAATCTGAAAGACACAATAAAATTTGAATACTTGAATTCTTCAGTTGAATCAAAAAAACAAGTTCCTTGTTATGATAAATACAATTTGTTTGAAGTAATACAAACACCATTAGATAGTTTGACGACTAACTTTGCTATAGTAAAATACAAGAACACCAAAAAGAAAAGAATTATCGGAAGTTCAAATATTAAAGCTGTTACATTTGATATCCCTCTTTTTTCGCTGATAATGGAACCCTTTTTAGGTCATTTTATTTTTTGTCAAAAAATTGATTTTCCTGAAAATTATATACCTACTATTGTTGAAATCGATTATTTCAATGGAATCAAAACCAAAAGTGAATTAATTCAAAATAAAGAGATTAATCTACTTTTAATTTTAAATAAAACAGATATAAAATTAAAAGATTATTAGTGTACAAAATATACAAAGTGCAAGTAATCTTAAGGTTTTCGCACTAAAACGAGAAAATTTAGAGCCAACAACAGAAAATAGCGGTAGGAATGGCGATAAAGAGAAAATAAAATTATGGTATATTATTCCAAAAAAAACCTCGAAAGATTTTACACTTTCGAGGTTTTATTTTTTTACAAAACCAAAATTATGGTTTAACTGAATACGTATTATCAAGATGTATCCTCAACCTACCCGGTGTTGTATAATCAAATGTTTTATCTATTTTATTGTACGAAGGAATTCCTTTAGTTTCCGTTTCAATAGCGGTTGTGAAAGGATCATCCACAATAGGATCAAAAGGAAAATAAAGACTTAAACCTGAATTAGTTCCTGCGGGTTTTGTGATTTCAAGTCTAGTGGTATAATTATCTCCATCATCATCAACATCGAGGAAATCTGGAGCAAAATCTTTATCAGTATCATCAGCATAACGAATTAGATCTTCTGGAGTTGTTGGAAATGTTATAGTATTTCTAAAATCATAAACATAACCATCATTATTTTTATCTTCTTGATACGAAAAAACACCATCATTATCCTGATCTAATCTTTGAATATTATATAATTTAATACTAAAAACTAAAGGCGAATAAGCCGGAATTCCGCTAGAACCCAAACTATAATAAGCCAATCCGGAAGGAATAAACATTACACCAGATCCAAAATCATTGTGTGTAACGGTTCCATCACTATTTATCGTAGAAGTTCCTGTTTTGAATTGTGGAAATATTTCACTCCAGCCCACTACTAACTCCCCGATATATCCACCATACAAAGAAAAAAAGGTTTGAGGAAACTTACCTTCATCAAAAAAAGTGGCTGTGGGTTCAGACGGCACTGTTTCAGTAGCAACACTACGACTCAAATAGGTTCCTTTGTAACCTGCCAAAACCCCATCAACATTACAAGGAGAAATGCCTACACCTGGTCTTAAAACTAAATAATATATATTGTAACCATCTGCTACATTATGCATTTTAACATTTCGAACCAAAAGTTTGGGGTAAGTATCCGCATTCAAATAAGACATAATAGAAGGTTGTCCAGCATCTATTTTTTTTATCGTTACATCCTGATCATCAACAAATCCTGGATGATTGACAACGGTAAAATAATTGGTTTTCAAATAGTCCTCAATAAGAGCAATATCGATGGGATATTGAACGGCATAATCTACTGGTGGCGCAATTGTTATTTCATTATCATTTTTAGAACAAGAAAAAAATAAAACCGATGCAGTTATTACTATAAAATAAAACTTAAATTTGTTCATTATAACTTATTATTTAAGGGCGCAAGATACAATTTTGATTTATTTTTGCGTAGAATTTAACTTCGATTTTGCAAAATTTATGAGAATAGATAAATATTTATGGTGTGTACGATATTATAAAACTCGAAATATGGTAACCGAAGCCTGTAAAAAAAATCATGTTACTGTAAATGGGCAGATTGCCAAACCATCGAAGGAAGTTTTTCCTACAGATAAAATCACATTCAGAAAAGACCAAATCACCCAAATCATCACCGTGCTGGACATTCCTGACAATCGTGTTGGAGCCAAATTAGTCGATGTGTATCGAAAAAATGAAACTCCGGCAGAAGTCTATGAACATCTGGAATTATTAAAATTGTCGAAAGAACATTATCGAAAAAACGGTACTGGAAGACCTACCAAAAAAGACAGACGCGATATTGACGAATTTGGCAATGAAGTAAAAAGCGAGATAGATGAAGATTAAAAAACGTTTTAAACGTTAAACCTTAAAACCTTAAACTAAAAATTAATGAGCAAGAATATCATATTATCGAATCAGGAAATTGAACATACTATAAAAAGAATCGCCTATCAAATTTATGAAACTTTTATAGATGAAGAAGAAATTGTCATTGCTGGAATTGCTTCTAATGGATTTATTTTCGCCAAAAAAATTGCAGATTCTTTGAAGCTTATCTCACCACTGAAGGTTTCACTTTGCGAAGTACAAATAAATAAACACAATCCGGAATCAGCCGTAAAAACATCTTTAACCAAAGAAGAATACACCAATAAAGGCTTAGTTCTTGTTGACGATGTGTTGAATTCAGGAACTACACTAATTTATGCCGTAAGACACTTTCTGGATGTGCCTTTAAAGAAATTCAAAACCGCGGTACTTGTGGATAGAAATCATAAAAAATATCCCGTAAAAGCTGATTTTAAAGGCATTTCTCTTTCGACCTCTTCATTAGACAATGTTGAAGTTGTCTTTGATGAAAATGGAGATAGCCATGCTTTTTTAAGCTAAAATAGCCAGAATATCCTGTGTGGTTTCATCTTTCGATTTGCCATCGATACTCACTTTATATTGTGCTTGATTGTAATAAAAGCTTCTGTCAAAAAGGTGTTTGGCTATAAATTCCTTGAGTTCATCATCAGTTTTATTGGCAATGATTGGACGTTTGCTTTTATTGGAGACCAATCTTTCAAATAAAGTTTCAACGGAAGCTTTCAAATAGACAGACACTATATTTTCGCTTTTTAGCAATTCATGATTATTAGCATAACAGGGAGTTCCTCCTCCAAGACCAATAATCAATTCGCCTGAAGTGTTCAATAAATCTATCAAAACTTCTCGTTCTAGCTTTCGAAAATAAATTTCTCCATGCTTTTCAAAAATCTCATTTATAGATAAATTTGTTCTTTGTTCGATACTTTTATCCAAATCCACATAAGGAATAGCAGTAATTTTTGACAATCTATTGGCAATTGTAGACTTTCCACAACCCATATAACCTAATAAAATTATTTTTCTCATATGAATAAAGCCTTATATTTTAAGACGTTAAGTGCTTTTGTGTAAAAAATGCAAATTTATAATAAAATAGCTTTGAAAAATAGAAAATAAGACCTTATATTTGCACCCGCATTCAAGAAAAGAAAAAGACTCGATAGCTCAGTTGGTAGAGCACATCACTTTTAATGATGGGGTCCTGGGTTCGAGCCCCAGTCGGGTCACAAAATTTGTGATTATCAAATACTTTTCTTGAATCAATGACTCGATAGCTCAGTTGGTAGAGCACATCACTTTTAATGATGGGGTCCTGGGTTCGAGCCCCAGTCGGGTCACAATTTTTAAGACAAATGTCTTGGGCGAGAAGTTTATCCCGAATAGCGAAGCTAGAGGGAAGCCCCAGTCGGGTCACAATTTTTAAGACAAATGTCTTGGGCGAGAAGTTTATCCCGAATAGCGAAGCTAGAGGGAAGCCCCAGTCGGGTCACAATATAATGCGCATACGTTGATAGAATCTTGATAGTCTGAAGACTTGATAGCTCAGTTGGTAGAGCACATCACTCTTAATGTTGGGGTCCTGGGTTCGAGACCCAGTCAGGTCACACAAAGAAAAACATAGAGACGTTGCAATGCAGCGTCTCTATGTTTTTTTAGGCCACGTGGAGAAACGGTAGACTTGCCAGCTTGAGGGGCTGGTGCTCGCAAGGGCGTGCGGGTTCAAATCCCGCCGTGGTCACATTTAAAGCCTGTTTACAGGACTTAACAAAGGTTTTAGTCAATATTTAGTCAACCGACTTATAAAATGTAGATTGAAACCTTTTTTATTTAATATCATAAAATCTGTTTTCAGGCTAAAAAACGCTAGCAACAATTCAAAAATTCTGCAATAAATTATTTCATTTATATTTTAAATTTTTTCATTTCAGCGTTTTAGTATAATTTATATTTACTGTTTTTAGCAACTTTTCACTCACTACAAATTTAAGAAAAGGAACATTCAATTTTTATTTATTTTTGAAGTTGTATCAACATTATGTATTCAAACTTACATTAGCATTACATCGATTTTATAATTATTGATACCAAAGGATACTGTAAAATACATTTTTAACACCGTTGTAACACCGTTAGAACACCGTTAACACCGTAAAAAATACATTATGTATACATAATGTACACATAATGTACACCGTTCATATACATAATGTATTACATAATGTATACCGTTAAAAACATTTTGTAAACACTTTTTTATGGGTTGTAATGGAGCAAAAAATCTTTCTTCCACTTAAAAAATATTTTGCAAAATAGTACACAAAATTTTTGCAAAAAAATTCTAAGCCTTGTATTATGGGTAAAAACAACAACTAAACCTTTGTGTAAACGCAAAATAATATTTTGCAAAAAAATTTAAAACCTTTGTCAATTGTTGTTTCGATTATTTTTTTCTGTGTTGAGTATTCCCTTGATATTCTTCAAGCCACTTATTGCCATTCTCAAGGTCATAACCTATTTCTGGTGCTGCTTTTTCTTTTATCCAATGGTTCAGGAACTCATAGAATGTTTTCCACGTTCCTGATTTCTTGTAGTTGTCGAAGTAATCCTTTTCAAAGTTCCACCAGCGAAACTGAATCTCATTTTCGTTAACGTCATAAGGATTAACCACTTCACCTTTATAATATCTAAATTCGCTGAAACTTTCAAGACCTTGCAGTTTAAACTGGTCGTATTTCATCATTCCCGTAGTAGAATAGTATAGTTTTTCTAATTTATTTTCACCGCCATATTCGGGATATAACTTGTATTCGAATAGGTACTTAAGCCAAAGTTCAAAAACGGCCTTTTTTGTTTTTTCAGATATATTGTCGTGATCCGCTTCTGAAAGCAAAGCCATAAACTCATTTCCCATATCGTGGTCTTTAAAAAAGCTGTACAATTCAGAAGTTTCTTCTTTGAAAAATGACGAATCAAAAACATATTCATAGTACCAAAATTTAGCTGAAAGCCCGTCTGTTTCACTATTAAAAGGATTATTTTTTCCGCCTTTGTAGAATCTATACATTGTATAATTTCCCATAATTGAATTTTATTATCAATAGCTTGATAGTATATTTTATGCCTATTTATCGTAAAGGTCAGCTTGGTATTCAGGCTCGCTATAAACACGATAATAGTCTTCAAAACATTCGTCAATATCGACGCCTTGTTCGCCAAAATGGTAAAGATCGGATGCTTGCTCGTACAATAATTCGTGAAGATAATCTCTGAATAATTCATCTTTATCGGCATCACTACCTTTGTATGTTAAGTCGAATATTTTTTCGTAGAAACCAAAAAACTTAGCTTTGTTGTTCGGGTAAGTGTCCGAGCCCTTGTAGTATGTGTAAATACTATAATTGTTTTTATCCATAATTGAATTATATTTTCAATAGCTTGATAGTATATCTTATGTCTCTAGTTAAGTTACTGAATTAATTGGAAATGCAAATACCCGCCTCTGTTCGCTCGTTATAGTTATGCTATCATAATGATAATTTTAAAATACAAATATACCAATATCCTACTACAACCGCTTCATACATTCTTCACCGTTTTAAATGAAAAAAAGGGGTTGATACTTTCTCCCTCTGGAAGGAATTTTCAAAACAATATTTTTTCTCTACATACATTACATTAAGCGTATAGATATACGCTGTAATGTGTAATGTGATATTATGTACATACATTAATAGGGTACATTAATGCGTAATGTGATAAGTTTAAGAATCAATTTTTGTCATCATTAAACTCTCCTAATGTATAGGGCGCTCTTTCTTTTTCTTGTAAAATCCATTGATGATTTTTACAATGAGTAATCAATTTCTGCAAAGAATTAGTGCCTATATCTTTTTTAAACTGATTTTTATAAACTAGTTGCAGCTGCGTTTGTAAAACAATATAACTGCATTTCTCTTGCTTTGAAAAAACGCTAGTTAACAATTGAAATATTTTATAATCTTCCAATGCCAAAATATCAAACTTGTCTTTTTTTGTTTCCGTTCTAAGTTCGTAGTTTTCTGCAATGATTGGCAAACCATCTTCATTAATCTCAAAAGCAAACTTTTCAGGCTCTATATTTCTACATTGTTGCGGTTCTACTATAGAAATATTACCATCTCCCTCCGCCTTGGTTATAGACAGTACAGTTTCCGCTTTGTTTATTAATTCTGTGCCAATATGTCCTCTAGCGTTAGTGTCGCTTTTGTTTTGATGCAATACCGTTACAATGTGAATATTTCGCTGTTCCGTCCATTTCAACAATTTACTTGAAATCATTGTAGCTTGTTCCTCGTCATTTATTGAGGTTACTAAGTCTTTGATTCCATCAATGACTACAAATCCTAGATTGGGTTCATCATAAATTGCATAGTCAATTACTAATAATCGTTCCTGTGGACTTAGGCTTCGCAATCCGTAAACTTTCAAATTAGACGGTTCGGCAATATTTACTTGCTTACAGATGCGCTTTAAAGCCTTTTGAACATAGTATTTGCTTTGTTCAGTATCAAAATACAAAACTGTTTTTTGGTTCGGTGGCAATTTACTTGTAAACACATTCAAAATAACATCTTCGCTGATTGCGGTTGATATTGCAATATTGATAAAAAACGATTTTCTACTTTTGGCTTTTCCAATTATCAAACTAAAATCGCCTAAAGTTCCAAGCGGAACATCGCCCATTAACCACGCTATTTGTGGAGGTGGAAAATGGTCTGATGCCTTAATTTCGCAAGTTTTTAATATTGCTTTACAATCTATTTCCGAAACGCCATTTTTTGAATTTTCTGAAATACTAATTGGCTCAATCATAATTTTTGAAATTTTGAATTGATAGATTAATATTCGAGAAAAGCATCTCGCTTATACGCTTGTCGTCCCAGTAGGTGAAATACTCGAAAAACTCTTTTGCATTGCAAATTTTGGGATAGCGTTTAGCAATTTCTTTTAGCTCTTCAGACGATTTATTTTCTAGGAAAGAATCTTTAATTTCATTGTCCTGAAAAAATTGAGCTGTTTTTGTATTTTTCAAAATCAATTTGAGCTTCTCAATATGAACACTCAAAGGAATTATAAGTTCTTTGTTGAGCATTTTATTTGCAAATTCAACATTACCATAATGGTTCGTAAATTCACAATGTAAAACTGCATAAAGTTTTGCAAATAGTAGATGTTCGGTTACGGTTTTTTGCTCTATCTTATTGAAATTTTCAATAATCACATTTAAGGCTTCAACGTCCGATTGGTTGGGTCTATTTTGATTTTTAATAGTGAAAGCTAACCTATTAAAGGCTTCTTTTAGTAAAACTGATTTTTTCATAGTGTTATGAATTAATAGGTTTTACAGCTTCTAAAACTTGTTTCCGAGAATAGAAAACACGGTTCCCAATCCCGAAACTTAGCAACTTGCCAGACTTCGTGTGCTTCCATAAAGTCGAGAAATTTATACTCAAAAGAGTACAAACTTCTTTGCGGGTCATTAAATCGTTTTCGGGTTGAACCTGTTGTGTTTTTAGCCCTAAAAGTTCGATAGTTTTTAAAGCGATTTTTTCAGTTAATTCTTCAACTGAAATTGGTGTTAAAATTAAATTGTGCATCTTTTAATGTTTTATGATTAATAAGACACAAACCACGTGAGGTATTTTCAGAGGTATTTTACAGGTATTTACCTAGAAATACCCGTAACTATAAAGTGTATTTACTTTTGATGTATTCTATGACTAAGGGATTGTTATTTGAAAGATTGATAATTTCATTTTTCCAATCAGAACCAAAACTATTTTTTAATAATAACGCATTATTCAAATCTATTTCAATAAAACTTCGATAAAAACTTTGTCCACTTTTACCAGTAATTTTTTCTCTATATTCTTCAATATCCCTCTTTATAAAATCGCCCTCCCTACTTTTAGGAGGCTGTTGACCATTGGCCGACAATTCAATCCAGTACAATAAAGCATACCATTTTTCAGGAAGTTTTTTTGGATTTATTTGTTCGACTTCCGCAACTACTAAATTTTCACTTTCTTTAGGATGTCTTTCTGCATACAATTCTTTATAGTGAGGATAGCCTTCTTTAGCCAAACGGTCATAATATCGAATTTCAAAAATATCGAATCTGTTTAATTCGTATATCATTTCAAAATAGGTATAATTATAGGAAAGCATTCTCGAAATTTCACTTTTACTTTGTATGAAAGCAACTTCATCAATAAATTTAATAAATTTATAATCTCTCGGTAATTGAGTTACATCAATGCTATCAAATTTTGATTTGATTATATTTTTGAAAACCTTTTGAACACTATCTTTTTTATAACGTGATAACTTTTCTAAAAAAAGATAACGTAGTTCGTTCAATTTTTCGTTTTTGATGTAGTATATATCTTTTACAAAATCAACTCTTAGAAGTTCAGCAAAGTCGTTATAAGCAGCGTTAAAAGTTACATCGTCCTCATAATTTTCAATAAAAAAATCTTTTGCAAATTGTTCTAATTCATCATAATATTTTGAATAGAAACCCTCATACGCTTGCCCGTAATCCGCCTCTGTATCTTCGTTTGCAAAGTCTTGTGTCATTTTACTTAAATTATTTTGAAAGATATTAATTTAGAAAATAGTTTCCAAAATCCAGCTCAATTTTGCTTTACATTTTTTTGTTTACTAAACCAATACACCCCATAAATCCTTGAAACAATTAATGTATGAAACAAAAAAACCCAGAGCTAGTCTGGGTTATAGATACTATTTTAAAGTGCAGTTACTAAAGCGCAATGAATAGCTGGGCACTATGGGTACAAAATTATAACATATATGTTATATGGCAAAATAATTTGGCCTATTTTTTTATGTATCCTATTTTTTTAGTAATGATTTTCATTACTACATCATTGTTTTGAAAACTGTCAAATAATGTGCCAATCTCGTTTTCAATGATGCTTTTTCTATCAGTTGAAATTTTTTCAAGAAAATATAAAATCACCTTAATTGACGAATCTAGCGAGTGTTTGTTATTATTACTAAATTTAAAAAAGGGAGTTGTAGCTATTTCTTTGGGTGTGTTAGAATCGAATAATAAACCGCTGTGCGCACAAATATTACGAATAAAGATTATCGTTTGAAAAAAATTTCGGAACGTGTTTACTGAATTAAAACCATAGGATTTGGCTATTTTAAACTTTAATTTTTCGTCTTTTATCGAATAAAAAATACTGTAAATGCTACCAAAGGTTAAAAATTCTAATGTTTTCCAAGCTGGCGCGTAAATGTCATTCGGATAGTTAACGTGGTGCTTCTTTATTGGTTTGTTTTTGTCTTTAAATTTGGTATCGTAATATTTTGGAAATTCGTCAACAAATTTGCTACTCATTACTTTTCTATTGGCAAACCACGTTGGGAAATGCGGATATTCATTAGAAACAATATAAATTAATTGTGTTCTCAAATTAATTTCAATTCTATTGATTGCTTTGTTCAAGATATTTTTCAAGTCAACATCTAAATAATAAAGTAGAACAACGTTTGAAAATTTTGTTCCTTTTTCAAAATTATGGTCTTTGTCAATTTCAAATGGATTCCAATAAAACCCCAATCGATAATATCCAATATCTAACAAAATCTCTTTTGCTTTTTCTACCCCCCAATCCAGCTCCATCCCTCTATCGGTAAGTTTTTTTATTTGCTCCTCAACTGTTGTTGCTATTGCGCCCATAATTACTTTAATTTCTGTCTGACAAAGTTTGTAAATATTTTTTGATAAACTGTAAAGGATTTATTCACAATCGTTATGAGTTTTTAACATTAGCTTTTCTCAACAATCTCTATTTCTTCTTTAAGCAATCCATACAACTCATAAAGCATTGCTGTCATGATCTTTATAATTTGATGAATTAGACTTTCAAATCCTTAAAGTCATCAAAAATGATTTCAGTAGTATTTCTATACCTTAAATCGTTTAACTTTAAATTTTCATAATCGCTTCTAAAGGGTAATTTTCTAGCAATCATATCTTGTTTTATTTCGTCATAGGATCTGCCTTCCCAAGCCCACAATTCTAAATAATCGCTTAATTTATCACTAGCATTATCCGCCAAATAAATTATTTCTGTTCCGCCAAAAATGGATACAATATCAAATATATTTCTTCTAAATTCAAGCAAATTTTCTTTTGCAAAATCCGTGTCCCTATATTCATCTTCATATAAAAAACGATATTTATAAATTGTAGTTAATTCTAAGCAGTTTTCATAAACACGTATACTAAAAACAAAAGGACTCGAATAATAGACAAGTTCTGTGGCATCTTCATCAGGAATAATTTTATCTAAAACCTCGTCATAATTATATGGAAATTCATATTCCCAATCGCCTTCACGTTGTGTATATTTCCCTTCTCTAAAGGTACTTGTAGGCTCTAATTTTAAGCCTTTAAGTTTTTGAAGATAGATGTCTTTGTTTGCAATAACTTCTTCTTTAGTGGTTTTGATGTTGCTAATTAAGTATAAATCTGTTGCCATAACTAACTTTTTTCAACAATCTCAATTTCTTCGCTACTTAACCCATACAACTCATAAACCATTGTATCTATAGCTTTGTCAGTTTCGTTTATTTGGGTTTTTATTTCATTTAGTATAATGGCTTCGATAGTAAAATAATCCTCCCACTCGGCTTTTTGTGATAGCGATAATTTTACTTTTTGTTTTTCGAGTTCTTTAATAAATTCCGCATACGATAACAAGTACCAATCTTGTAGTTTTTTGGGCAAATTTTCAAACTTTAATTCTCTTTGCAAATTTCTTTGAAACTTTTGCGATTGCTCTTGCAAGTCTTTGTTTAAAGACAACATCATATCGGCTTTTTCTATGAATGGTTTTTGATTTTCTGCACTAAAAAGAAATATTGGAAAATTACGAATGTCTTCAGGTAAAATACTTACGCCTCCTTTTAACATTGTATTATAATAAAACTTACATAAACTGGAATTAAGCAATGCTAAAATCGACAAATCATTTATAATATTTTGTTTGTCTAAATGTTTAGATTTCGGTCTTTTAGCTGGTGTAATAAAACTTTCAATTTCGTGTCTTTTAGAACAGATTATTAATTTTTGGTCAATATAAAATCCATCTTCATCATATGTAGCATTTAAACCGTCTGAAATAGCTCTAATTAATATTTTTTTATTTTCGTGTAGTTGAGGGAATGTAGGCCTTGACATAATATTTTCATCATATTGTAAATATTTATTTTCAAAACCAATATTATACCGATGGACATCTTTGCCCTCTAAATAAGGTTTGCATTTCTCATCTATTTTAGAATCAAATAAAAAATCATTCTTTATACGATTATCGATTTTACTAAAAGCTACAATACCCTTACTAACGTAATAAACGGACTCAAGTAAAACACTTTTATCTTTTATTTTATCAATTATTGACAAAGAATTATTGTTTAATTCCAATCTGAATTGAAAAGAATCAGTTTCAAGAAATTTTTTCTGTTTTATTTCAATATAATTATTTTGAAAATCATTAATAGTCAAATTTGGTTTTAAAACTTTTATTAAATTTTCTACATTTTTTTCTTTTGCAATTAACAAAATACAAGTTTCAACCATTGCATCGGCAAAAACTTTAAATCCTGTAAAATCAATAATTTGATTTAATGTGTTCTCTTTAATTATAATTTCTCGTATGTTTTTACCATAAGGAATTGATAAAATAACTGATGGTATAATATATCCAATTTTCCCATTTGGTCTAAGTATTTTCAACCCTTTTTCAATAAACAAAACATATAAATCATATTTTAAATAAGTCGAATTAAATTCTTTTGATAAATTAAAATAATCTCTATCTGAACTATTCATATTATAAATATTCACATAAGGCGGATTTCCAATAATCACATCAAAACCACCTTTTTCAAATATTTTAGGAAATGATGTTTGCCAGTTAAACGCTTTTTCGCCAGCAATAGCAACATCGTCTATCAATGAGTTTCCACATTTAATATTGTTGTTCAGGTCGTTTAGTTTACGGTTGGGTTGTGCGGTTCGTAACCATAACGAGAGTTTTGCAATCTCTACACTTTCTTCATTCAAATCAACACCGTAAAGGTTGTTTTCGAGAATGCTTTTTTCTACATCACTCAAAATTAAAGCATCACCAAAAAGTTTGGCTTGGAGTTCGTCAATGTAACGATGCTCTGTAATTAAAAAATCTAACGCTTGATTCAAAAACGCACCACTACCACACGCTGGGTCGCAAATCGTGATTTGTAGTAACCAGTTTCTATAAGTAGTTAGCTTTTCTAGTAGTGGTTGTTTGGTTGTTTTGGTTCTTTTTTTGTCGGTAAAATAGTCTTCTTCTATGATGTTTATTTCGGCTTTTTTATCAATGCAAAGTTTACCAATGGTATTGTCAACAATGTATTTTGTAATGTATTTGGGTGTATAAAAAACACCGTCTTTTTTTCGTTTGGAGCTGGATTTATCAATAATTCCGCCTTCCAATTGTGCTTTTATTTCGTCTAGTTCATTCAATGAATTTTCAAAAATATGACCTAGAATGTTTACATCCACTTCACTTACAAAATCGTATTCCGATAATTTAAACGTGTGCTTAAACAATAATTCGTCGTCAATTATGATAGTGTCGAGAATTTCATCGGGTTTAAAAAGTCCGCCGTTATAAGCAAAAACATCATATCGCTTGCCCTTAAATCCTGTATTTAGGTATTCAAAATATTTCTTGAAACGATTGTAAAGTGGTATGTCTTCGTCACGTTCTTGCAAATCTCGCCAGTCGTTAAGAATTAACCGCACCGAGTTTGGCGGTAAAAGTTGGCGGTCTTCAGCAAAGAACAAAAACAAAAATCGATCTAACAGTTTTTGTGATTTTTGGAATAATTCCAAAGCATCAAAACTAGGATTCTGTTTTACTAAATCTTGGTGCAATTCTCTTTTAAACAGTGAGTAATCGTTGTATAATGCTTTGGTAATAGCTGATTCTTTGCTCAAAGATTGCTCTTTCAAATTCTTTGGAACATCATTAGCAATATTCTCGTAAGCTAAACACAAATAGAGTAATTCAAATTCTTTTTCGGTTAGATTGAAAAGATTAAATTCTATGTGTTCCGTTGCATTGTCAATATAAAAGCGCAGTTTTTCAAAGTTTGAGGTAACTACATACACGCAATCAGGTTGGTTATTTTTATATCCAAACGCTTGCACTTCAATTTTGTTTAAATCGGTGGTGTTTGTGCCTTTTAACTCAATTACGGCTTTAACTTTGTCGTTTATGAGTATTGCTCCATCCGCTTTTTTGCTGTCTTTTACGTTCTTGTATTCGGTAGTTATAGTAAAATTTGGTGTTGGGTTTTTCGTGTAACCCAAAACATTGACAAATAAATCTATTAAAAATTCGCCTTGGTATTGTTCCTCCTTGCTACTGCGAATATTATCCTGAATAGTTGGATTGTGAAAATGACTTTTAAAAGCATTCCACCCCGCTAATAGTTTGGTTTTATCTTGGCTCTGTAACTGTTTGGTAACAACTGAATTTTGAAATAAAGACATTTATTTGCTATTAGATTATAGTTTTTAAAAGTAGTAATTTGAAAGTAAATAATTACACTCTTTTGAATATTAGTTTTTAACATTTACAAAGCCGTTTTGACCACTATGTTCTCCATTGCAAAAGTTTTAGTAAAGGATTTTATAATTCTGCGAATCGTTTTCCACCAATAGCAATAATGTGATTTATCAACTTATAAGTTTCATAAATATCTTTTAGCTTTTCAGACCTTTCAAGAAGACCAAGATACTCGGATTTGTCTATGCAAACTTTATCTTCGAGAATTGTATCGAAATTTGGATTAATATCGGAGAAAAATTCAAATTCATTATCTTCAACAGCATCATAAAATTTCATTTCGGAAAAGTCTAAACAAGTTTGACTTTGTTCATACTTATCACTTGCTTTTGAAACATAATTTAATTTTGCCCCTTTGTCGATAAAATAGTCAAAAAGTTGAATATGTGGCGCTTTCAAAACTACCAAAGACAATAAATTATCCGCCCAGTGGTTTACAATTTTGAAGTTTAAATTTATTTTGCTTTCAATAAATATATCAAATACTTTTTTGAAAAAACTATAATTTTTAAAATCATAATACTCATCAAATATCACAATTAACAATAGCTGTTTTTCTTCTTGACTTAAAACTTGCTTTGAAAACTCAACTTTGAAAGCAGTAATGTCTTTATTTTTAATACTATTGATTATACTTCCTAAACTCATTATTCTTACGTTATCCATATTAAGATATTTTAAATTTTATACTACTTCCATTTGTGCTGGTATTTCCGCTTTTGGTTTCAATTTACTGAAATATTCCAGCATATGGTAGGCACTATCGTATGAAGTCTTCCCGATATAGGCTAGAAACATTCGTTCAGAACCGTGACCTGTTATATCCTTTAAAATTGGCGTTGGTATACGTCCATAAAAATTGGTAGCAAAAGATCGTCTACAAATATGACTGCTTACCATTTCGTATTTAGCATAAACATCTTTTACAGCAGGTTTTCCCTGTGATATTTTTTTACGGCCTTTAGTGGGCGTATAAAGTTTTGCAGCCTCACAAACATCTTTTATATACTCATTAAAATGAACTAATGAAATTTTATAAGGCCAACCACTTTCGATAATTTCAACTGCTTCGGGGAGCAAGGGTATAGCGACAGGTTTACCTGTTTTTTGTTGCTTCAATTCAATTAATTTCATACCATTTATTTCTTTTAAGTTTTTGTTGGTTAAATTAAGTAAATCACCACCCCGTTGACCTATCAAGCAACCTAGTAATAGCCATTTTCGAGCATTTATCAATGCCTCCCTAATAAGCGGTGCATTTTTAATTGCCTCTTGTTCTTCTTCACTTAAAAAAACGATATCCTCAGGCTCCCTACTTTCTGTAATTCCCTTTATGTTTTTAATCTGTGGGGAGGTTTCAATATCATTTTTAGCAGCATCTAAACAAATCGTTCTAATATTGGCAATGTTTTTACCAACATAATTCGGTGAATAGCCTTGAACTAGCAACCACATTTTATACCTTTCAACAAATTTTAAATCAATATCTTTAATCAATATGCTTTTCTTTTTTAAAGCATCCGCTTCATAACGTAAAATTGTTGCCTTGAAAAGTTTAATATTCTGAATGCGTCCCTTGCTTAGTCCAAGTTCTTTTTTTGCATTTTGCTTGAAAGGTGCTTCATCGATGTATTTTTGAATGTAGGTAGTCAAAACATCTAAATCGACAACTGGTATTTTATTATTGAATAAATCAATTTGAAGTTGTAGCCATTCTCCATTAAATTCAATTCCCTTACTTATATTTAAATTATGGGCATCACTTATAAAAGTAGCTAATTTTTCCAATTTTGATTTCAATGCCTTCAAATCTTCATTTCCAGTTTTTGGCATCGATTTATCATCGCTCCAATCTTTGGCATCTATCAAAAATCCAGTTTTGCGTTTTAATACATTATCTCTGCTAATTACACCCTATAAAATAAAACATACAAGTTAACTAATAAAAAAAAGGTCGAAAAAGCCAATAAAATCAATACTTCACAATAAAAAAGGTCGAGAACCAACCAAAAATAAAAGGTGCATTTATCTACTATTTACTTTCATTGAACTTCTATCGCTAGTATCATTTTTAAACGCTTTAAACGCCTTACTACCATTAACCCGGACAAATATAGCTAAAACCCCCATTTTATTACTAAATGGGGGTTATTTTTTGGTGTTTAAACACTCTTTAAATACTTTAAAAGATACATTTAAACACTTTGTAATGGGATTTTACAAATAACTATAAAAACATAGAATATTACTTTTTAGTTACAGTTGCGGTTACAGTTGCGGTTACAAAAAATTATAAATTGCATTCTATAAAAGTAATCTTAAAGCATAAAAACGTTTAAAAATGGACTAAAAAACAGTTTAAGTATATACATAATACCCTTATATTTTTAATATCAGATAATAAAAAAGCCCTATTTACAAGGGCTAACGAGGTTTTTAGTAATAAAATCAATTTAAAAAAATAATTAACTCATTGAATTGATTCTTATGGACGCTTTTATTAGTGCCATTGCCTTGATATTTGAGAGGTGTACATCCTTCGCCTGGTGGTGGCTATTTTGTGAAACTATTTTAATAAAGTCTTCTCCCTTTTCAGATTTATGAATCCACTTTACTGTGACAAACTCCTCACCGTCTAGATCTATTGATACTAAATACATTTCTCCAAAGAAAATGTTATCAATTGAGTTTTGCAATTCCTTGTACATAATGATATCGCCGGACTTTAGCAAAGGATACATACTGTCTCCGGTCACATATATTGCGCCATCACATTTTGGGAGGTTTGGTATGGAAATATAATCGATTGGTTTGTTCTTACCATTTTTATTTCTAAAAAGTTCAACCATTCCTGCCGTGGCTTCGATATCATACAATGGTACCAACTGATCCTTTATACTTCTATCTGTTTTCATTTTGTAAACGGCACGGGTTTCATTAACTAGATCCAGTCCCGCGTTAACAATCATACTTCCTTTACCTCTTAACAACCAATCTGAACTTATATCGGTGTATTTAGTTAGAAACTTTTCTAAAGTATCCGTTTTTATTGTTGTGTCCTTGTTAAACGGTTTTGATAGAGAGCCGTTTGACACTCCAATAGCAATTTCCGCACTGGAAGTATTAACGCCAATGTGGTCTAGGTATTCTTTAAGTCTGGTTACTATACTTTGCATTAATTAGAAATATTTCTAAAAAAACTTTCTAATTTATTTTTTAATTAGAATAATGGAATAGCGAACATAGATATTTGAGTTTTCTTTTTTACTCTGAAGCAAGAATTTTACAGTAGCCATTTTTTTGATTTTTTAGACAAATCAAATGTAAGAAAAAAATATAATCTAGTCAACCGTTAGTCAACCAAATTCATATTTAATCATATTTAGTCATATTTAGATGTATCTAAAAAATTATAATATATTGATTATCAATGGTTTTAAGTGTTTTTAAAAATATCGAAATATGTGGGTAATGTCCCCGCCGTGGTCACGAATAAACAAAAACAGTATAAAAAATAGTTCAAGCGAGCTTGCTATTTTTTATACTGTTTTTGTTTTCAAAGCGGAGCTTTGTGGGAAAGACGAAGTCAATCCCGCCGTGATCACAGAAGAATAAAATGCTTCAAAAAATCAAGTTTACTTGTTTTTTTGAAGCATTTTTATTTAAAAAAACTCCTAATTAAAAAATTGAAAACTGTTTGTATTGTAGAATAACAAATTGAAAACAAAAGAGTTAATCGTTTAAATAAATTAAAAATTGATTTGCATATTAATTACAAAAGTGTAATTTAGCCTCCCCATTATTAAATTCTAGCATAAACATAGAAAAATTGAAATGACATTAAAAAAGAATTTAGCGGTATTTTTTATCTTTTCATTTATAGTATTGGGTACTTGTAATGCCAATTCGCAGACCGTTATTTACGATTCAATTAGTAAACAAAAAGTAGCCTTAATTGATGTTCGAAAAACATACGAAAGAGTTATTGACAAAGGCTACGCTTCAATTGAAATGTTTGAATACCTTGGAAACTATTATTATCAGGATAAAGATTTTCAAAAATCGAAATTGTACTTCGATATGCTATTCAAAAAATATAAATTATCTCAAATTTCAAAAAAAAGCATTGAGTTGTATAAAACGCTGTAAATTTGATAAATTAGAAAATATCAAAAAAGCAACCGTTAAAGTTGCTCTTTTTTTTTAGTTACAATATTTTTGAATCATTTTATTTGCTTCTTTTTCACCAAGTTCGGCTGCTTTTCTTAAATCCATACAACCTTCTTCTTTTAGCCCCAAAACAATCTCAACCAAACCTCTGTTATAATAAGCTGCTGAAAAATTAGTGTTAATTTCGATAGCTTTTCTGTATTCGACAATTGCTTCATTATATTTTTTCAACTTTACTAAATCATTGCCGGTTTTAAGACAAACATCCGCTTTTGCATTATCAGACTCTATTTCCTTCATTCGGAATAAATGATCATAATAACTCATATTCCCAATTTGCGGATTGTAATCATTTGTAGCTGTTGAAGTATATCCTCGTTCTTTATTATCTTGAGCATAGAGGTTCAGAACTGAAAATACAGCCAAAATTAAAATAATTTTCACTTTCATAATGTATTTGGATTAAGTTAAAAAATCAAGTAACAAAAAATCTAAAAAGAAGCTAAATCTTATGTATTCTGTAGTTTACTGCAAAATTTTAGATGCAATTAGTCAATCAATTACTGTACCATTTTAAATTTAAAATAAAAAAATGCCTCAAAAAAATTGAAGCATTTTATAAATATAATTTCATTGGATTCAATAATCTTACAAGCCAAAATTTGCTCTTTGCACTACTTCCCTACCGTCGCTTTTTTCAAATCATCGCCACCAGGGATTTTCATCTTATCTGTTAAAATCGAAATCTCACTCAAGTCAAAACTACCCGTCAACGACATCAATACAGTTTCATTTTCTTTGTTTGAACCTTCAATAAACATCAACAATTCTTTGACTTGACCTTCAACTGACCCGGACTTGACCAATATTCTAACGTTTTTTCCACTATCGTTAGTACGCATTAACTCCTCTAAACCTGCAGATTTTATATAACTATCAGTAGATAATTTCATTTCTGTTGAAACTCTCGTACTAGTGGTGGTAAACACTTTCAGGTTATCTAACTTTTTCATCAAAGCCAAATATTGCTGCGTTTCTTTGTCATTGGCATCCACTTTTACACTTCCCATCATTTGAAACATTTTCTTGTTCACTATTATGGAAGTTACATCGTCTTGCCCGTCATATTTATCAAAAGCTGATTGAGCAAAAAACACATTGGAAACCAAAATTAATACAACTGTTACTATAATTTTTTTCATTTTTTTGTGTTATAAGTTTTAATAAATATAAACATAGCAAAGTAATAACAAAGCTCGTGCCAATGCAATAAAATTCTGAAAATTTATACTTTTATTATTAGTTGGAATAACTTTTGAGGATAAAGGTAAAGTTAAAATTTTAAATTGCTATTTTTACGTTAGAAATCAAAACCCAAATATGAAAACAACTTTCAAACTAATAATTGTATTTCTTTTATCCGCTTTTGTTTTCCAAAGCTGTCAGGACGAAGATGATTTCGCCAATTTGGATATTAATGATTTTATATGGAAAGGATTGAATGTTTATTATTTATGGCAAGCTGATGTGCCTAATTTATCTGACAATAAATTTGCAAATCAACGAGAATTGAACTCCTTTTTGAACGGATATTCCAAACCTGAAAGTTTATTTGAAAGTTTATTGTACAAACCAGAAAGTCTTTATCCAGCTTCAGAAGCCGTGGACAGATTTAGCTGGATTGTTGATGATTATTTAGTATTAGAAGGACAACTCCAAGGAACCACTAATAATAATGGTGTTGAATTTGGTTTAAGCCGAAAATCTTCAGGTTCATCAGAACTATTTGGTTGGGTACGTTATATTATCCCCAATTCAGATGCATCGACAAAAAACATCAAACGCGGAGAAATTTTTTATGGTGTAAACGGGACACAACTTACTGTAAATAATTATCAATCCTTACTATTCGGCTCAAACAATGATTATACTTTGAATATGGCCGACATCATTGGTGGATCTATTACGCCAAACGGAAAATCAGTAGCTTTAACCAAAACCGTTTTGGACGAAAATCCTATTTTAGTCAATAAAGTGATCGTTTCAGGCTCGCATAAAATTGGCTATTTGATGTACAATGCCTTTTATTCTAATTATGACAACCAACTCAATACTGCATTCGGAACACTAAAATCTCAAGGAATTACGGATTTGGTTCTAGATTTAAGATACAATGGTGGTGGCTCGATTCAAACAGCAACCCGACTAGCCAGTATGATTACAGGAACTTTTACAGGACAAGTTTTTTCGAAAGAACAATGGAATGCCAAAATAGAATCCTATTTTGCCGCCAACGATCCTGAATCTTTAGAAAATTTATTTACGGATAAAATTGGGACTACTCCTATTAATAGTGTCAATATGAACAAGATTTACATTCTCACTTCGGCTAGCACAGCTTCGGCTAGCGAATTAGTAATCAACGGATTGAAACCTTATATTACAGTAGTTCAAATTGGGGATGTAACTACTGGGAAAAATGTAGGTTCGGTTACTTTATACGATTCCCCTACTTTCGGAAAAGAAAACAGAAACCCAAATCATCGTTATGCGATGCAACCACTGGTTTTGAAAATTGTGAATGGAGCTGGTTTTGGTGATTATCAAAATGGTCTAATTCCTAATTTTGAATTGAAAGAAACGCTGAGTACTCTCGATGTTTTGGGCAGCCCAACAGAGCCTTTATTGAGTCTCGCTATTGGCAAAATTACTGGATCTGCAAAAATGAAACAAGCTGTTCCGGGAATTCAATTTGACTATTTTAATGATTCAAAATCCATTAATAGCATCCAAAACCAAATGTATCTTGAAAAAGCTCCCGAAGGTTTGTTGAAAGCTTTGGAATAAAACAAACTAGTACAATAAAACAGGTTTTAATCAGTTAATACTTTATAAAAAACCATTAAAACCAAATTTTTATGAAAAACACCACCAAATTATTTTTAATTTTAACTGCAATAGTTTCTTTTGCATTTGTAAATCCAAAACTTTCTGAACCAAAACAGATAAATGTAGTCATTGATGCTGCTCACGGTGGCTATGATTTCGGTGCAACTTCAAACTCAATTAACGAAAAACAAATTGTAGAACAAATTGCCAATAAAATCAAAGCTTTAAACAAGAATGAAAATGTTGTGATTCATTTCACCAGAAGTTCAGATGTGTTTGTTCCATTACAAGAAAGAAGCAATATTGCCAATACAATTAAACCCGATTTAGTTTTGTCATTACACGTAAATTCCAGTAAAAATCAGGATAAATCAGGAGTAGAATTCTTCGTTTATAAGGATTCGAAATGGTATGAAGAATCGAATAACTTGGCCGTAAAATTAAGTTCTGAATTCGCAAAAAATAATACTCTTACAATTGGCGAAATAAAAAATGCTCCATTTTATATTTTAAAATATGCAACAACACCAACAGTATTGGTCGAATTGGGTTATTTATCAAACGAAAATGACAAAAAATACCTAACCGACGATAAAGAACAAAACAAAATTGCCGAAAATATTCTAGAATTTGTTTCCGGTATAAAATAACACAAAATACAATAATGCAAAAAAGGCTCCAACTAATAGGAGCCTTTTTTTATGAAAAAAATCTTGAAATTACAACTTAAGGTTCAACCCCAATTTAAAGTTTCTTCCAAGTGTATTGTAACCCACATTTTCTACAAATTCCTCGTTCAATATATTGGTTGCCGCACCAAAAATATTCAATGTATTTTTGATCAATTCATAGTTCAAGGAAGCATTTACTAATTGATAAGAACCTAGAACTACGTTTTGAGTACCAAAAGTATTTCCATCAAAGAAAGCGTCATTTCTTCCATCAACATATTGATAATTGACGTTAAAAGTAGTTCTTGGACAAACTTGATAATCCAAAGAAGAATTTACTTTATGCTTTGGAATCAATCGGTCCAACGCTTTGTCCACTTGCGTAAAAGTATAATTCGAAACCCATTTTAATTTGTCGCTCACGGCAAAAGTGATTTCGGTTTCCACACCTTTGGCTTTGTTCGTTCCTTCAATATTAATGTATTTATAGGCCGATGAAAATCCAATAAAATCAGTCTGCTCCCGATAAAATCCAACGGCAGAAAAACGTACTTTTTTGTCTAGAAAATTCGTTTCAAAACCAGCTTCAACGGTGGTGTTTTTTTCTGGTGTCAAAGCCGTATTCCCGTACGGAGAATACAGTTGATACAAACTTGGAGTCACAAAAGCCGTGCTGTAAGAAGCCAAAACTTTCAATGGAAACGCTTTAAAATCAAACGACGGATTCAGATTATAAACCAACTGATTTCCGTATTCGCTATGAATATTCAATCTCGCTCCAGCATTAACATTCAACCCAAAATCCGAAGTATAAACTCCAGTCAAATAAGGGTCAATCATATTGAATTTGGCACTTTCTTTGGCAACACCTCCATAAGGCGTTACACTGTTCATATCGTGAAACTGATATTGCGCACCTGCCACCAAAAACAATGTTTTTGAAAACTCATATTTGTTGTAGGCATCAACATTCACGCTTCTGGATTCGTATTGCGAAAACCCAACTGTGTTAGAATAACTGTCGAATTCATCGTAAGAACGCAGGATTTTATTGAGGCTGGAATTCAATACAAACTCGCCGTTTTCGTATTTGTATTTGGGCAAAAATCCAACTCGAAATTGTTCTGATTTGGAATGATTTTGGACAACATCGTTGGTTCCCGTATTGTCGAAACCACCGTCGTAATCATTATCAATTTTGTCATAATTCCCAAAGAAATCCAAAGTCAATTTATCGGTGGCTTTATACCCCAACTTGGTCAAATAATTGATTCTCGAAAAACGATCGGCTTCATAAACGACATTCTCATTTGGCTCGGCAATTTGAGACATTCCGGTGGTTGCAGTACTGTTCAACGAAGCAAGATAATTGAACTTTTTAACGTTTCCGTTTACCGAAAACCCTTGATTGGAGTCTTGAGGATAGTATTTTGAAGTAGCTGCGGTGTTGTAAGTTCCAACATTCCAATACCCATTCCCCTGAATGGCTTTCTTGCCCGATTTTTTCAATCTGATGTTGATAACACCAGTAGCTGCGCCAGTTCCATACAAAGTACTTGAAGCACCTTTCATAATTTCGATGCTTTCCACTTGCTCGGCAGGAAGCAACCGCAAATCATATTCAAGACTAATTCCCGAAGCATCGGTAACCGGAATTCCATCAATCAGAATCAGTACCTGATTGCTTTTTCCACCACGAATGTAGTAACCCAAATTTTTTCCGGCAGCACTTTGGCTTCCGTTGATTTCGACACCTGCAACCGAATTAAGAATAGTTGCCACACTTTGTCCTTGCTTCATTTTCAAGTCTTCAGCAGTGATTTTGGTAATTACTTTACCTGATTTTTCTTTTGGCAATGCAAATTTGGAATCAGAGATTACTACTTCATCCAATTCTGTTTTGGATGCAATACTGTCTTTTTGCTGCGCAAATACACAGTTGGTCATTAGCACGAAAAACGCACTAATACGAACGATTTTGTTGTTCATTTTAATAAAACATTTTTAATAATAAAAATGGGAGAAAAGCATAGAATGACCCATACCCAAACCTTTTTTCCCGAAAGTTTGATACTCGATG
>Ga0116157_10000699_pt1 | contig 34163 bp, 19 predicted proteins | sample AD_UKC048_MetaG_FD_89882 | JGI IMG/M metagenome (GOLD analysis project Ga0116157, IMG submission 89882) | Active sludge microbial communities of municipal wastewater-treating anaerobic digesters from USA - AD_UKC048_MetaG | ecosystem: Engineered > Bioreactor > Anaerobic > Digestate | place: USA... | reverse complement strand
GAGGGCAGCGCTCTTGCGGGCCGCACCGGTATAGATGATCACGGCGTAGAGGGAGAGCGCCAGGGCGATGAGCAGTGCTTGATAACCGAGATCTGCCAAGCGAGGTTCCTGTCTGAAAGTGAAAAGATATACTGTAAGGTACGCTGTTTAAGCTCTTATTTCGTGTGAAAATATAAAGAATATGGCCTTGAACTGCAACAGAAAAAGGCCGGCCGCTCTGTTCGGGCGGAAGAATTAGTAAAAGGAATAAATAGTTGAAGAAAATGGAGAAAACTATTGCATCTGGCAATTTAAGATGATATATTTAAACGAAAGGATTAGTAATAATAGCAAACATAACGAAGTATTCTATTTGTTTAATAGAAACAATAAGATATATACATAAAAATTGCACAGCCGCTGTTGATCCGGCGGGCTCTGCAGGGTGGAAGGGGCCTGGTTCATGCTGAATGAAGAGCGACGCAATAAAATTCTGGAGACTCTGGCGCAGCAGCGCCGGCTTTTGGTCTCCGAGATGGCGCAGGAGCTTGCAACGACGCCGGTGACCATTCGTAAAGATCTCATTGTTCTGGAAAAACGAGGGTTATGTCAGCGGGTGCACGGCGGGGCGATCCTGCCCCAGTCCTCTGATGTCGATCTGGCTCTGACGGAAAAGGAGCACCTGCACTCGCGGGAGAAAGAGCGGATCGCCCGGGTTGCGGAGAAGCAGATCAACGATGGCGATGTGATCATTCTTGACTCCGGTTCCACGACCACGGCGATTGCCAGGCGGCTCCGGACACGGAGGAATATCACGGTCATCACCAATGCCGTCAACATCGCCTGGGAGCTGGCGGCCAGCGAAAATGCGGTCATTCTCCTCGGCGGTACGGTGCGGGAGAAATCTTTCTCGCTGGTCGGCCCGATTTCGGAGGCGGCGATTTCCCGGCTGATGGCGGACAAGCTTTTTCTGGGGGTTGACGGTATCGATCTTGAGGTCGGCTATACGACTCCGAATCTGCTGGAAGCCAACATCAACCGTCTCATGCTCCAGTCGGCTGCGGAGGTTATTGTTGTGGCCGACTCGTCCAAATTCGGCCGCAAGAGCCTGGGCGTTATCGCAGAAGTATCGGCTGCCGGCCAGATTATCACCGATGACAAGATCCCGGCGGGGGTTCATCAACGGCTTGTCGCTCTGGGTATCAAAGTAACTATCGCTTGAAAGGAGCCACGTTATATGGTTTTGGCTGAATATCAGGACGGATATACCTATCAGGAGATCATCCGCCAGCAGGATATCTGGCGCTCGGCGCGGCCGCATCTGGACCGGTTTGCATCGTCGGCCTCGGGGTGGGTAGATGATCATCGGGAGTATCTTTGGGTATTTTCGGGCTGCGGAACCTCCTATTATCTGGCGCAGACCGCGGCTGCCCTTTTTGAGCTGATCACCGGCTTCCGCACGCGGGCGGTGCCCTCCTCTGAAATTCTGATCAATCCGCAGCTGGTCTTCAATCCGCACGAGCGCAATTTACTGGTGGCCATTTCGCGCTCCGGGACGACTTCTGAAACCCTGCTGGCTGCGCAAAAAGCCGCCGGAGAGCTGCAGGTCCCGGTGGTTTCCGTCTCCTGCGATAGTCAATCCCCCCTGGCCAGGGCGGGGGTGCTCACGCCGGAGTTTCCCTTCCCTGCCGAACAGAGCGTTGTTATGACGGGCTCTTTCACCATGATGCTTTATGCTCTGGTGCACCTGGCGCTGCAGAGCCGGCCGCAGTCGGGGCTGCTGGAGCTGTTCGACCAGGTGCCGCAGGCCAGCCGCAGGGTGATGCTGGAGCATGAAGCGGCGGTGGCGGCCGCGGCGGAGCGGGCGACCGAACTCGAGTCCGACTTTTGTTTTCTCGGCCAGGGTCCTTTTTTCGGCCTCGCCAATGAGGCGGCGCTGAAGATCAAGGAGATGGCCATTTCGACCTCGATCAGTTTTCACGCCCTGGAATACAGGCACGGCCCGATGTCGGTTGTGCGCGACGATACGGTCATCTGCATTCTGCTCAGCCAGGCCGGAGCCGGCTATGAACTGCAGCTGGCCCGCGATATGAAGAATCTGGGCGCCCGGGTGCTGCTTTTCCATGGCGATTCCGCTGTTGAGGCCAACGGAGCGGTTGGATTCAGGATGCCGGGCAAATTCGGCGACCTCTTCAATGCATTTATGTATATGCCGCTGCTGCAGTTGTACGGTTATTACCACGCCCGTTTCAAGGGTATCAATCCGGATGCCCCCAAGAATCTTTCGGCTGTTGTTATGCTTGATTATTAGAAGCGGGCCGGAAGCGGGGGTGAGGCGTATCGGGAGGCGAGCAGGAGCCAAAACTTACAGGTGCTGAAAAGCAGCCAGGCGTGAACAGTTTGTTCCATGCCGGTCTTGAGGCCGGCTGAGAGGAGACGTTGGGCAGCCATCTTTTAAAACAGCTGGGGTCGGTTTGGCTGATGCTGGTGTGTGGCTTGCCACCACTGCATGGAGAGGGGCTCCAGTCCGGAGAGGTCCCTCTGCACAGCAGCGGAGAGTTGGCCTTCGATGTCGACATCTACCAGATGAAGGGCGGTGGCGACAGCACAAGACTGGAGATCTGCTACACCTTTGATTTCAATCCCGCTGTCCGGCAGGATTCGCTGACGCTGATCATCCGCCTGGGGCTGACATCGGGGAGCGTCCGCTACGCCGGCCTGCAGGAGCGGAAGGCGCTGGCCCGGGCGCCGGCAGGAGGGGATGCGCTCCTTCGATTTGTTGATATCAAGAAATTTTCTGTTTTACCCGATACCCTCGATCTGCAGCTGAGCATCGAGGATTCCGCCCGCAGCCGCCGCGGCGAGGTTTCGGCGCGGTTCAGGGTCCGCGATTTCAGTCGCGCTTTTTCCATCGGTGATCCGGTTTTTCTCTCCTCCCTGCACCGGCCGGACGGTCGAGCAGACCAGAATTTCCTCCGCAGCGGCCTGCTCATGCTCCCCAATCCCTCTCGGATCTATTCCTCGGACAACACAACCAACGCCCTTTTTTATTTTGAAATCAACGGTCTTCCTTTCGATCCTGCCCGGCCGGGCGCCTATTCCCTGCGCTACACCGTCAGGGATATGATCGACAGGGAGGTTTTCGCCCAGGAGCGCGCCGATCTGCCCGTGACGAGCGCCAACAGCTCCCGGGTCGAAAAGATACCGCTGCAGGAGCTTGCCGCCGGAGTTTACCGGTTGACAGTGCAGCTGACCGAGCAGGGCTCGGGAGAGAGTGTTGAGGCAGTGCGCTATTTTCAGCTCTCCGGGCCGAAAGGAGAGGCGATATCTTCCGCCGGTGTCGATGAGGAGAGCGTGCAAAAGCTGTTCGATCAGATCAGCTGGCTGGTGCCGAGGGAGGAAAAAGCATTTTTCAACGGGCTGAACAAGGCAGGCAAGGCCGAGTATATCGTTCGTTTCTGGCTTGCCAGGGATCCCACCCCAGGGACTCCCGAGAATGAGGCGATGGTCGAGCACTTCCGGCGTTTGAATCATGCCGGGCAAGCCTTCAAGGGGGGATTGAAGGCTGACATGGCGCGGATTTACATCCAGTATGGACCACCCATGGAGGTGAGGCGCATGGCCTCCACTTCATACTATGCCAGCCCGGTCGAAATCTGGACCTATGGGTTGAACGGCAGCACCGAATTTGTCTTTGTCGATCGCACGGGCGATGGCGCCTATCAGTTGATGCATTCCAATCACCCTGATGAGATCGCCAATCCGGAGTGGGAGAGTCAAATCAATTAACCAGGGCAAACTGGAGGTGAACTTGATTGGTTCAAAAGATCAGTGCAGGTGTTTTTAGTTTTTTAATAGTTGAGCCAAAGAAGTCGAATTATTAACAAAAGGAGTCAGCGATATGAGATGCCTCAGCAAATCGATTTTGTCCATTTCGATCCTCCTTCTCATTTTTCTCGCCGCCAATGTCAATGCGGCTGCTGCGGGAAAGATCAGCGGCAGGGTGACGGACAGGTCGACCGAAGAACCTCTGCCTGGCGCCAATGTCCTTCTCAAAAATACGACGCTTGGCGCGGTGACGGATCGTGACGGCTATTACGTCATTCTCAATGTGCCTCCGGGCGCATACAGCCTTCAGGCCTCCATGGTGGGTTACGCCACCATGGTGCAGGAAAACCTGAAAGTGAGCATCAATCTGACTACAACGGCCAATTTTGCCATGCCGCAGCAGACCATCCAGGGCGAAACGGTGGTGATCCAGGCCAGCCGGCCTGTGATCCAGCAGGATGTCTCTTCCAGCATGGTGATCGTCAGTGATGAGGCGATCCAGAACAGGCCGCTGGAAAATCTGGAGGAGCTGCTCGCCACGGAAGTGGGTATCGATCTGGCCGCTTCCACGGATGGAACCGGTCTGGTTGTCCGCGGCGGCGAGCTGAACGAGACCAACATTGTCATCGATGGACTCTCCACGCGCAACGAGCGCAACCAGCAGCCGCTGACGGTGCTCAGTCTGACGGCCATCAAGGAGATCGAGATCCTGACCGGCGGTTTCAATGCCGAGTACGGGGACATCCGTTCAGGCATGGTCAGCGTCATTACCAAGGAGGGCAGCCTCGACCGCTATTCGGTCAATGCCGATATGCGCATGAGTCCTGCGGCGCGCAAACATTTCGGCCCGAGCCCCTACAGCATCGACGGCCCCTTCTGGCAGGTCTATGCCGGGCCCGATGCCTTTACGGGTGTGACCGAACAGATGGTCAAGAGCGGCAACTATCCCTTCGCTTTTGTCGGCTGGAACGAGGTCGCACGTCAGTACAATGCGGACCCGGATCCGGGCAACGACGTGACGCCCCAGGAAGCTCTCGAAGTCTGGAAATGGCAGCACCGCATCCGCAAGTATGCCGACAAGCCCGACTACATCGGCGACATTTCACTCAGCGGGCCGGTTCCCTTTACCAATGTCTCCTTTCTGCTCTCCCAGCGCTATGAGAATCTGCAGCTGATCTACCCCTTCTCACGCAACAATTCGGTCGCGAGCACTACCCTGCTCAAGCTGACCACCAACATCACCCCCAAGATCAAACTCTCTTTCAACAACCAGTACATGAACCTCAACGGTGTGGCGGGCAGCATCTATGAAGGGTCGACCGGACTCATCACCGGCAGCCGAGAGGGTTCCCAGTATGCCCAGAACGCCTTTTTCTGGCGCTACATGTGGCACGATGCTGCGTTCAACCCCGCGCAGGTCCGGCAGTATCGCGGCGGTCTCTCCCTGACGCATGTGCTGAACACCACCACCTATTACGATACTCGTTTGGAGTACACCAACTACAGCATCAAGCAGGAGCCGGAGGGCACGCGCGATCCGGACGGCATCAAAAAGATCGGCAATACCTATTACGATGAAGCGCCGTGGGGCTATGTGCGCGGCACCTCCATCAGCGAAAAGTATGACATTCTCAATGAATTCCTGATGTCAGGCGGCGGTCGCGGCCAGGACCATTCACGTTATTACGGCCTCCGCTTCAGCTTTGATTTTGTCTCGCAGCTCAACCGCCATAACGAACTCAAGACCGGCATTGAGGCCGATTACACGACCTTCAAGGAGCGGCGGGAGATCAACCACTCCCAGACCACCCAGCCGGTGACCGAGGCGCCTTACAACTGGTGGTATTACAACCAGTCCCCGATCAAACTGGGGGCATACGTGCAGGACAAGCTGGAATTCCAGGGCATGATCGCCAACATCGGCGTGCGCATGGATTACATGCAGCCGGGGATAGATCCCTATAATCTGGATCCTGCCTACATTTTCTCCTCACTGCCCTACTCGCTGGAATCGTACCGTGCGGGCGCCAACAGCTTTAACCAATTCAAGACCGGGGAGAAGGCCTACAAGCTCTATCTCAGTCCGCGTCTGGGCATCTCCCACCCCGTCACGGCTTCCAGCAAGATCTTTTTCAATTATGGCCATTTCTATCAGGCGCCTGTGACCGACCGTCTCTTTACAGTGCGTCCGGAATCCCGCGGGGCCGAGCTGCCGAACATCGCTGCCGAGTGGCCGCGTACCGTGGCCTATGAACTCGGCGTCGAAGTCAGTTTCATGCAGTCACTGCTGCTCCGCTTTATGGGCTACTACAAGGACGTCACCAACCAGCTCAGCCAGCAGGACATCATTGCGCTGAATGGCGAGAGCACGGTCTCGACCTGGGCCAACAACAGCTATGCCGACATCCGCGGTCTGGAGATGCGTCTTGAAAAGCGCCAGGGGTTATGGTGGTATGGCTGGGCCTCCCTGGAGTACATGGTCAAGAGCACCGGTTTTACCGGCCTGCGCTACATTTACGAAGACCGGCAGCTGGCTGACCAGCAGCGGGAAAACACCAACCAGCAGCGGGGCTATCCGGTTCCCTCCCTGATGGTGAATCTGAATTTCAAGACGCCGCAGGACTGGGGTCCCAAGGTGGCGGGTGTGCGGCCCTTGGGCGACTGGCGACTCAATATTCTCCAGGAGTGGTCTGATGGCGGCAAGGATCTGCTCAATCCGACTGCGCTTCTCAGCGAGCAGCACTGGGCGGATGTCATCGACTATGCCAACACTGACCTCCTGATCGAGAAGCGTTTTGACATCGGGAAGAATCGCATCGGCTTTTTTACCCAGATTCGCAATCTTTTCAACTATAAAGGATTTCCGAATCCACAGTACTGGAACAAATACGTCGATTCCCTGCATTTCCCGTGGGAAAAAGGCGAACAGAAAGGCAATGACAAGCTGGGCGATTACAAGCAGGATTACATCGATCTCGGCTGGCACTCCTGGTCGCAATTTATCAACCCCAGGGATGTCTACTTTGGCATTCGCATTCAATTCTAATGTAATATCTATCTAGGAGGCCAAAGCTAATGAAGCTTGAATATAGTTCCAAATGGCTAAACCCGCGATTGCTGGCACCCCTGCTGTGTTTGCTCCTCCTGACCTGGGCATCCGCCTTTGGCCAGACCCGGACGCACAACCTGGGTGACTTTAAATTGCGCATCGAAGCGGGCGAATCGATCAACACCAACGAGGTGGCCCCAACCGGCGAGTGGCCGCAGGACCATTTCCGCTATGGCCAGATCGTTTTCCACAACAAGGGATATGTCGTCGGTAAATGGGTGGATTCAACCGGCACCGAGCATATCAAGGAGGAGTTTTTTGATCCCGTCTCCTACAATCGCACGGAGCCCTACGGCATCAAGGAGTATCGCCGTCATGAGCCGCCCGAGGTCTGGGTCTATGCCAACGGGCAGAACCAGCTCTCCTCCCGGCGTTTCGACGGCATTGTCGACCCCTCCATACCGGCGGATGTGATGATTGAACAGCGCTACAAGGCTCTACCCGGCTTTGATGTGCTTGTGCGTTCGTACTCCTATTCCAACCCCGGTCACGACGATTACGTCATCGTCTACAACCGCTATCTGGCCACCTTTGACTGGGATCTGGATCCCCAGCCGGAGACCAATACCAGCCAGACGATCGAGAATGTCTACTTTTTCGTCGGTTACAGTTTCCAGACGGCTGAGGGGACCTACCTGACCTACTCGAGATGGTACGAGGAGGGCAAGGATGACTGGGCCACCTACGAGAAATACACGCCGCAGACGGCTGCCGGCGGCAGGGACCTTTTCGTTTCGTACGGCTGGGACGGCGATTATCCCGACCTGACCGAATTTGAGGCCGACGGGCAGGAATTCGACGACACCGGCGATCCGCGTTTTGCCACCGGGTCCGGCGGTTCTGACCCGCTGCCCTCGGGCGAGTTCGTCTCCACCGGCTATGGCGGTTTTGCCGCGCTCCATGTCGACAAGTCAACCAGCGATCATTCCGATGATCCAACCCAGCCGACCTCCATCATCGCCAATATCAGCATCTACAACGTCTGGGATTCGGATTTCACCGGTTTTGCCACCATCTGGGACTGGGCGGCTTCCGGAACCAGGCAGACTGTGGAGGATCAATCCGGCTGGCCGACCGATGCATCGGGCCAGGAGGATGAATTCCCCTTCCAGGCCTTCGGACCCTACAACCTGGCGCTCGGCGACTCCGTGGTGATTGTCTATGCCGTGGGCGTCAACGGCATCTCGCGCCAGCTGGCGATTGAAAAGGGTCTGGAATGGCGCTCCTGGTATCGTGGCGAAGAAGGTGCTACCTTCGACAACGATGCCAAGAACGAACTGCTGGCCACCGGCAAGGACTCGCTCTTCCAGTCCATGGATCGCGCTCTCCTGGCGTGGCAGCAGGGTCTGAACATCCCGGATCCGCTGCCGGCGCCGGACCTGATGGTGAACTCCGGTCCCAACGTGATCTATCTGGAATGGGAAGATATGGCCGGCGTCAGTGATTATGATACAGGCACCCCCGATCTCTCTCACTATCGCATCTATCGCAAGCGCGGGGATTTTCTGGTCGATACCTATAACGAGCTCAATGCGGACGGCACCCACCTGCAGTGGGAACTGATCGAAGCCAGCATTCCCAAAACCCAGACCACCTATACGGACTCTGGTGTTGTACGCGGTGAGTCCTATCATTATGCCGTCACGGCGGTTGACAATGACGGACTGGAGAGCTCGCGCTATGCCAACCGGTCGGAGCTGTCGGCCTACGCTTTCGCGCCGGGCGCGCCGGATGCGAAAAATGTCCGCGTTGTGCCCAATCCCTATATCGTCAAGGCCGGGGAGCATAATTTCACCGGCGATGACAACAAGCTGCTCTTTGTCAACCTGCCGCCTTATTGCACTCTCTACATCTATACGGCGACCGGCGATCTGATCAAAACCATCGAACATCAAAGCGGAAGCGCCGACGCCACCTGGGACCAGGTGACCGACTCCAATCAGCTTGTCGCCAGCGGTGTTTATATCGTCAGAATCGATGGCGCCAAAAATCTGGAAGGCAAACCCATCGCCAGCTCATTCGAGAAATTCGTCATCGTCCGTTAAGCGATTATGACCCAATCATGATCATGGAGGTAACAATGTATAACATAAGGCGATTAATGATGCCGATGGTTTTGCTGCTCCTCGCGGTCGCGCTGCCGCTGCAGGCCACTGGGCTGAAAAAGATTGCCCAGACCGGCATGAAATGGACATCCATCCCGATGGGGGCCCGATCCGCCGCCATGGGCACAGCCTTTACGGGTGTGGCCAATGACGCCGGCTCCCTCTTTTCCAATCCGGCCGGGATCGCGTTTTGCGAGGGCGGGCATCTTTTCCTCAATCAGACCCAGTGGATCGCTGATATCAGCATCAACTCGGGCGCCGTCAGCTACAACTTGCCGAATATCGGCACCGTTGGCGCGAGCTTTTCCGCGGTCGACTGGGGTACCCTGAATGGCACCATGCGCAGCAACAACGATCAGGGGTATGAGGAGACAGGCACCTTCAGCCCGACCGACTTTGCCATCGGTCTGGCCTACGGACGCCAGCTCTCCAACCAGTTCGCGGTCGGTGGTCATCTGAAATATATGCATGAAGAGTTGGGCTCTACCTTCGAAGGTACTATGGACAAGCCGAAGGAATATAACGCAAAAATGAGCCTGATCGCCTTCGATTTCGGCACCATCTACAGCACCGGCTACAAGAGCCTCAAGATCGGCATGGTCCTGCAGAATTTTTCACAGGAGGCCAAGTACAGATCGGAGCAGTTTCCGCTGCCCTTGACTTTCAAGTTCGGCCTGGCGATGAATGTGCTGGACTTTTGGCTCCAGGAGGGTGGGGAGCATCGTCTGAACCTGGCCGTCGACGCCGTGCACCCGCGCGATTACAGTGAACGCCTCCATTTTGGCATGGAATACGGCTTCAAGGAGATGGTTTTCCTGCGCGGCGGTTACAAGACCAATTATGACGAAGAGAGCCTCTCGTTCGGCGGCGGTTTTCTTTACGGATTCTCCAGCTTCCAGCTGGGTATCGACTATGCCTATCTGCATTTCGACAACTTTGACGCCGTGCAGATGTTTTCCTTTGATTTCAAGTTCTAACCAGGGAAAAACAAAACTTCCAGGGAGAATCTCATGAAAAAAAGTACTTTCTCCAGGCTGTTCACGGTGTTCATCCTTTTGCTTGGCGTAGTTTACATCGCCTGCGAGGGACCGGACCAGCCTGAATATGGCCCGGATCATCCGGATCCCAATCCGACCGGCCTCAATCCGGCGGTGGTCACTGCGGTCAATCCTCCGGCCGGATATCTCAAGGATATCATCGAGATCGATGGATCGGGATTTGATCTGACTCCGGCCAATAATTTTGTCCTCTTCGGGACGAAAACCGGTGAGGTCGTCGCCGCCACAGCCACCCGGCTGCAGGTGCGCGCCCCGATGCTCTCGGATGAAGAGGTGAAGGTGCGGGTTGCCATCAAGGGTTCCGAATTCTGGAGCAATGAGGCCGATTTCACCTTCCTTCCGGCGCTGGCGACCATCGATGAGGAGATCTCCTGGCCGAATGGCATCGCCGTGGATGATGACGGCAATGTTTTTGTCGGATCGGCCAATGATGGTGTCATTTTCCGCATCACGCCCGAAGGCGAGAAGACCGAGTTCGCCCAGGTTCCAGTCAACGGCTCCATCCATTTCGGCCCCAACCACTGGCTCTATGTCTGCGCCATGGGTGAGGGCAAGATTGTGCGCATCTCTCCCGATGGCGGGACCATTGAAGATGTCGTGAGTATTGAATCTCCGGTCGACTTTACCTGGGATGCCAACCATGACCTTTATATCGTAGCCAACGGACAAGGCGTTTTCAAACTGGTTGGTGAGGAGGCGGTACAGCTCGCCGAAGTCGAGAACGGCAAGAACTGCCGCGTCTTTGGCACCCATCTCTATGTCAATGACATCTGGGGCGGGACGATCATTCGCTGGCCGATCACCGCGGAAGGACTGGGCGAGGTCGAAACCGTTCTCGAAACCGATTCCCCCTCCGCGCTCGAATTCGACGTGAACGGTCTGCTCTACTTCTGCAAGGCCTGGGAGACCAGCTTTTACGTCATCAACGCCGAGGGCAACGAAGAGGTCCTTTATGAGGGCGAGCTGATGACGCCGATGCGCTATACCGCCTTTAAGGGTAAAACCTGCTACTTTGTCTATCCGGGCTGGGGCGATGTCGGGGGTGTGATGAAGGCCTACATCGGGGTGGAACAGGCGCCTGATTACGGCACCATGTAAAGATGAATCAGAGGGGCGGTTCATTACAGACCGCCCCTTTTTTAAAACCGGCCGGCCTCAGCGCCGGCTTGCTTTTCTAAACTCGAGAGTGCGATGAAGAATCTGCTGTCCGTCATACTGCTGTTCCTGCTTGCGGTTTCGCCGCTCCCGGGTCAGTCCAAGGGAGGGCGTTGGCAGTTCGAAGTGAACGGCGTCGACTCGGCCCCGTGGGATGCGGTCGATAACAGCGGCGTTCTGCAGGGAACCGCGGTCTACTCCTCGATGATGAGCGCGCCGGAAGGGCTGGCCTGCTTGTGGCTGGAGAGCACCAGCGCATACGACTTTTTCAAGATCGAAGACCAGCCGGAACTCGATTTTGACAATGAAAACATCGCCATTTCGGCCTGGATCCATCCCACGCTCCTCAATGATGTCCATTTCATCCTCAATAAGGGGACCCAGACCAATACGGCCAAAGCGACCAATTATGCGGTGCGGATTGCGAAGACCAAAAAGCTCGAATTTCTCATTCGCGACAGCAATAATCAGGCGCAGACGGCGGCATCGAGTTTTACCCTGCCTGTAAATCAGTGGACTTTTATCGCAGTCTGGTATGATTATGCCGCCGGGGTGGTCTATTTCTGGAACCGGCCTTCCGGAGCGCCGGTCGACTCGGTGACCTTCCGCCATGACTACTTTTCCAACGATGGTCCTCTGAGCATCGGCAGCTGGTACCGGGATGATGCTGCGGCTCCCTCGATCAAGGATTTCGAGGGCGGCATCGACGACGTGCGCATCAGCAGCCGGAGGGAGGATCTCTTCCCGGCGGTCAGCGGCATCAAGGCCATCGGGCGCAGCACGGCCGATGTCCCGCTCCGCTACCGGATTTTTCCCAATCCGTCTCATCGCAGCGGCGGCGACGGCATCAGGATCCAGGGCAGTGATGGTGTGACCGAAGTATCGATATTCAACCTTCTCGGGCGGAAGCTTTTTGCGGGGCGGATCGATCCGGGCCGGACGCTGGTCTGGCCGCTGCGCGATCTTCAGGGCATCCGCGTCGATGCCGGGGTCTATTTTGTCCAGCTGGTGAGCGGCGGGGTGCGGACGTGTCAAAAAGTGACGGTATTGGATTAACAGCATAGTCGGACGGCAGGCTTATGTACCTTTTTATCCTCGTACTTTTCTTTTTCTCCGGGTTCGCCGGGCTGCTGTACGAAGTGGTTTGGACACGAATTTTCGGTCTCATTTTTGGCAATACCACACTGGCCATCAGCACGGTGCTGAGCGCCTATTTTCTCGGGCTGGCCCTGGGCGGCTGGTGGCTGGGCCGCATCGCCGACCGGCACAAGGATCCGCTCCGTCTTTTCGCCTGGCTTGAGTTGGGCGTCGGCCTGAGCGCCCTTTTGTTCCTGCTGCTGCAGGGCCCCCTGGAACTGCTGTTTGTCCAGCTTCATCCCGCTTTGGTTGACCGCCCGCTGCTCTATTACATTTTTAAATTCGTAACCGCCTTTATCGTCCTGCTGCCGGCGACCTTTTTTATGGGCGGCACCCTGCCGGTGATCAGCAAGGTGGCGCTCCGTCATGAGCAACGCTCTGGCCGGACCATCGGTGAGCTTTATGGAATCAACACCCTGGGCGCAGTGGCCGGCTGCCTGCTCACAGGGTTTGTCCTGATCAAAACCCTGGGCATCACGCTCACTCTGACCGGAGCAATCGTCCTGGATGGCGCTATTGCGCTGGCGGCCTGGTTTGGTGCGCGCCTATTCCGGACCGGCGCCGTGCTTCAGCCGCCGGCTGCGTGGAGCGCTGCCGGTGCTGCGGCGAAAACGGAAGCTTCGAGGCCGGTGGCTGCACGTCCGCAGCTCGCCCCGCGGTCCGATGCCCCGGCGGGGTCGGGTGCCCTCCTGATCCTGATTGTGATGGCCATCTCGGGATTTATCGCCCTCTCCTATGAGGTGCTCTGGAGCCGGGTGCTGGTCTTTGTCCTCACCGCTTCCACCTATACCTTTGCGATCATCCTCGCCTCTTTTCTCTCCGGCCTCGCTCTGGGCGGCTTTGCCGGCGGCCGGTGGGCCGACCGCTCGCAATCGCCCCGGCGGCTGCTGGGCTGGATCGAGGCTGCGGTTGGCCTCTCCGCACTGCTTGCGCTGCTGGTGATGGTCCGGCTTCCGGAGCTGCACAACCAGATCTTTGTCCCCGGCCCGGCTACCACCTGGTGGCAGTGGAATGCTGTTCGTTTCCTGGAAGCCTATCTGATCATGTTCGCCGGCACGTTTTTTCTCGGGGCCTCTTTTCCGGTCGCCGTCAAAGCCCTGGGCGTTGACGGGGAGAGTGCGGGCGGACGTATCGGCGGTCTCTATTTCGCCAACACCATCGGCGGCGTGCTCGGCTCCTTCGTCACCGGTTTTTTCCTGATCTCATGGATGGGCACGGCGGCGGCCTGGATGGTGATGATCGTCATGAACCTGGCCCTCGGTTTCTATCTGGCCGGCGATCCGCGGCCGGCATGGCGCCTGCCTGCGGCCGCCGCGGCCGTGCTGCTGGTGGCAGCCGCCGCGATCTGGACCCCCCGTTCGCTCTTCGCCGGCTCATTCTCTGCTTCCGAGGCCAGCTACCCGCTGATCGCCTTTCGCGAAGGGCGGGAGGGCACAGTGACCGTGCACGAGAGCCGGCCGCCGATGCCGGTCGAGAAGCGGATCGATGTCGACGGCCTGAATGTCGCCGGCACCAGTTTCATGCTCCAGACCCTGCAGACGCTGCAGGGGCATCTGCCTTTTTTCGTCAACCCGGAGGCAAGTTGCGCGGTCCAGATCGGCTTCGGTACCGGCCAGACCTCGCGCAACGCCCTTACACATCCCCTCGCCCGGTTTGATCTGGTCGAGATCTCTCCGGATGTGATGGAGCTGGCTTCGGAGCTGTTCCGCGAGCTGAACGGCAATGTCGCTGCCGACGACCGCTTTCACCCCAAAATCCTCGACGGCAAGAACCATCTCAAGTACACCCGCGATCGCTATGATGTAATCATGAACGATGCCAATTATGCGGTCGCCAGCGCCAGCGCCAGTCTCTTCACCCGCGACCACTTTGAAAATGGCCGGCGCAAACTCTCGCCGGGCGGCCTCTTTTCAACCTGGATGACCACCGATCTCCATCCCGAGGATTTCAGGATCGTCCTCAAAACTTTCCAGTCGGTCTTTCCACATGCCCTGCTGTGGATGGCTCCCAACTGCATCAACAAACAGGTTGTGCTCATGGGTTCGGCCGAGCCGCTCCGCCTCGATCTGGGCAGGATGAACGTCCTCTTTACCAACCCGGAGATCCGCAGCTCGCTCGCCGCTGTCAACATCGGTTCAGCTTACGAACTGATGGCCTGCCTGCTTCTCGATGAAAAGGGAATGCAGGCCCTGACGGCCGGCGCAGCCACAGCCACAGACGATCGGCCCATCCTCGAGTACTCAAACCGCGACATTCGGGCGCGGGACTGGTGCGCCTACCAGAACCTGGCGATGATGATGACCCGGCCGCCGGTATGGAGTGAATACGTGTCCGGGCTGCCTGCCGCAGTAAAAGATCGCGCGGCCGTTGAAGAGGCGCTTGCACGCCACTATCAGGCCTCCCGCCAGCTTTTCAGCGGCATCCTCGATTTTTACCGGGGAGAGACCCGCAAGGGGATGGAGACGGTCCTCGACGGGTCGCGGCTGATTCCGGAGAGCCGGCTTGCCGCGCAGTTTTATCTGGAGATGGACCAGCTCACCGCCGAACTGGGGATCGCCCTCCAGCAGGATCCGGGCAACCCCGGCCACCGTCTGCGGCTGGCGCGGCACATGATCAGCCTGCGCAAGTACCCGGAAGCGGCCGTGCAGCTGCGGGGTCTGCTGGCGCGGCAGCCGGAGAATCCCCTCTTCAATTATGAGTATGCCCGCTGTCTCTACAGCCAGGGTGAACTCGATTCAGCACGGATCGTCATCGACAGATCGCTCAAGGCGGACGACAAATCCCCGGGGGCCTGGTTTCTCTCCGCCGCCATCGCTCAGAGGCAGGGGCTGGGGCAGGGCGCTCTGGAGGATTATGACCGCGCCCTCGGGCTCGATCCCCGCATGCATGAAGCCTGGGCGCGCGCCGGGGCGATCCATCTCGAACAGGGTGATCTCGTCAAGGCAAAAGCCGCGTTGCAGAAATCGCTCGAGCTTTCTGCTTTTCAGCCCGCCACAATGGCCGATCTGGGCGACTGCCACTTACGCGCCGGAGAAGCCGCCAAAGCGGCTGCCTGCTACAGGAGCGCGATGACCATGGGACACCAGTCAGCGAAGCTTTTGCACAACCTGGGCAACGCGCAGAGTCTCCTTGGCCAGTTCGATCCAGCGGTTGCGAACTACAGGCGGGCCCTGCAGCTGCAGCCGGGAAACGGAGAGATCCATTACAACCTGGGCAATGCCCTGGCCATGCAAGGGAAGCAGGCAGAAGCGGTAGAGGCCTTTCAGGCCGCCATTCGTCTTGACGCCGGCCAGCCCGACTATTACAACAACCTCGCTCTGGTCTACAACCGGATGGGCCTGCGCAGCGAGGCGATCCGGGCCTTCCGGGAGGGATTGCGCAGGCATCCCGGTTCAGCCCGGCTGCAGAAGAATTACCAGGAGATCCTGACAGGCAGCCGTCCTGAAAACGGCTGACCACCGAAAGGCAGGAACCGCCGGAAATCGCCCGGTGGGACCCTGCAGATTACACCAGATCGGAGAAGAATAAAATGAAAAGAGCCGGACTGCTCTTCATCGTCATCGCACTTTGCGCGTACCTGTTTGGCTGCGCCGCAGGAAAAAAAATCAATCTCGAGGAGCCGGTCGCCGGCAAAAGCTTGCTGGTCGGCGCGGTTCTGGTGGAAAATCTCGGCCTCGAGGATGTTTATGAAGCCAAGACCGGCAAGATCACCGTCGTCCTTGTCGGCAAATGGCTGGAGAATGGCCGGGAGAAAAGCGAGGGCTTTCGCGTCAGGACCGATGAAAACGGCTATTTTTTCCTCCCAAACGTTAACCCCGGCAGCTGGGTCATAAAGGGGGTCGAACTCGATGTGGGCTTTACCATGCATCTGCTGATCACCTCGCGCTGGGAGGGCAACACCCGCATCTTCGAGCCCGCGGGCACCATGATTGACAACATCGTCCGGGTCTGGCCGACTGCTGAGGAGGGAAAGGTGATGGATATCGGGATTCAGTACATCAGACTTGAATTCTCCGGACAGATCCACGATCAGCAGTTCAGCCGTCTGAATCAGACCCGTCTCGGCCTGAAGGACAAGACCTACACCATGGCTGCGCCTGGGCAGTATTTTGCGAGCCGGTATCCTGACTGGGGCTGGTTCAAATAGAAAAGTGTTTCACCCGGAGCGAGCAACGGCTCCGCAACAGGAAAATCAATCAGAAAGGAAGAAGCGTCATGAAATCTAAGCGTCTGGTTCTGCTGTTGGGGGTTTTGATCCTGGTTTTTGCCACCGCAAGCCTGTCTTTGGCCCAGACTCCGCCGGACCAGCTGCTGCTGAAAGATTACCGCCCCAAATCAATCTATAATATTCCGGTGACCAGGGTTGAAAAAGCCCGCTTTCCGGTGATCGATGCCCACTCGCACGCTTATGCTGAAACCCCGGAGCAGATCGCCCAGTGGGTCCGGAACCTGGATCAGGCCGGGGTCGAGAAGGTCTTTATTCTGAGCTATGAACACGGCGCCAGATTTGATTCCATTTATGCGGAGTATGCCAAATATCCCGGCCGGTTTGAGATCTGGTGCGGCATCGACAACGCGGGCTATGACCAGCCCGGCTGGGGCGAAAAGGCGGTGGCGGAACTGGAACGCTGCTACAAGGCCGGTGCGCGCGGCGTTGGTGAGCTGGGTGACAAGGGCAAGGGACTGGTTTACGGCCGGACGCCGGCGCTGGGTATGCATCTGGATGACCCGCGCATGGATCCGGTTCTGGAAAAGTGCGCCGATCTTGGCATGCCGGTCAACATTCACGTCGCCGATCCGATGTGGATGTATCAGCCCATGGATTCCACCAATGACGGTCTGATGAACGCCTACTCTTGGCGGCTCGATAATCAGCCGGGCATCGTCGATCTACCGGGCATGGTCGAGATCCTCGGGCGCGCCGTGGCGCGCCACCCACGCACCACATTCATCGCCTGCCATTTCGCCAACTGCAGCTATGATCTCAACCGGCTGGGCGCACTGCTGGACAAATATCCCAATCTTTACGCCGACATTTCGGCCCGCTACGCCGAGACTGCGCCGATCCCGCGTTTTGTCAAAAAGTTCTATGAAAAATATCAGGACCGGCTGCTCTACGGCACGGACATGGGTATGGATCTTGCGATGTATCGCATCACCTTCCGTATTCTCGAAACCGAGGACGAGCATTTTTACGAGAGCGATCTGTTCGGCTATCATTGGGCTTTGAACGGTTTCGGATTGGATGGCAGGATTCTTGAAAAAGTTTATCGCGGCAATATACTGAAGCTTATCAAGCATCTGAAAAAGTAACAGCGCCCGAGCGCATAATACTGCCATGCTCCTGCCGGCTGATGAGATCCGGCCGGATTGCTGATATTCTTCTTCTATTAGGAGCTTTGACGATGGAGAGACGTGACTTTTTAAAAGCAGCCGGCGCTTCCATGCTGGCCACCGGCTTCGCAGCGCCTGCGGCCCGGGCCTTCGTACCATCGCACAACTGGCAACAGCATGACTTTGGTTCCGGCCCCGCGGTCACCGACCGTCTTTATCAGGGGCCGTTTCCGCAGTATCCGCCCGAGGAGGTCCTGCCGGGCAGCAGTGTGGTCATGGCGACCACGCCTTCGCGGGAGATCGTGCCCAATTTCGGTATGGGCCTGACGGTCTACATCTCGGGGGATTACTGGCCGCCGCGGACGCGCGGGGATTCCATCGAGAAATATTGCGAAGATCTGATCAAGCTGCCCTTTGTGCAAAAGGTCTATATCCGCCTCAACTGGCGCGACATCCAGAAGAGCCCCGGCCGGCTGGATTTCCCCGAGGGGTGGAAAGTCACCTTTGACACCGCCCGCCGCTACAACAAACGCGTGGGATTTCGCATCATGCTCGAAAATCCCGATTTCCCCGAACCCGGCATGCCCGAGTTCCTCATGGCCTCTGTCCCCTATGTCAAGCTGGTGGGGGAGTGGAGAAGAGGCGCCAATGAGACGCGCGGCCAGAAGGAGCACATGATGCCCCGCTATGACCACCCGGCGTACCAGGCGGCCTTTCGCGAGCTCAACGCCCTGCTCGCGGACGAGCTGAACGGCAATCCCCAGGTGGAGTATATGGACACGATGATGTACGGCTTTTGGGGCGAAGGCCATACCTGGCCGTTCCAGGGCCATCCCTTCCCGGACGGTGTCACCGCCGAAAAGACCTGGATGCAGATGATGGAAACCCAGCTGGAATTCTGGACCAAAACCCCGCTGGTGACCAACACTCAGCCCGATTTCAGCCAGGTCGGCAATGCCGAGATGCTCGACCGCACAATCCGCTCCCACAACTGGATCCGCACCGACACCATTTTCATCGAGAATGAGCAGATCGAGGCGCTTTCCAATCGTCCCCCCTGGGTGGCGGCCATATGCGAGGTGGGCATCACCACCGGAGAGCCCCAGGATCTGAACATCGATGAAGGGGTGACCGAGAATGAGAATATCATTGCCCATGTCATGGATGTCGGCGCCAACTACTGGTCTGTCTGGCACTGGCACAACATCTCGGTGAAGAATATCCTCGGCTATTATGAGAAATATCCTGAACCGATCGACCGCCTGGCGCGCAGCATCGGTTACCGGGTTCGTCCCTCGTGGATCTGGAGCTTTGAGAAGGAGGGCTTTCCCGGCCTGGTGCTCGGATTCGTCAATGACGGCATTGCCGCTGTGCCGGGCGTGCTCCGGACCACCGTGCTGAACGAACGGGGAGAGGTTCTGGCCAGCGGCTGCCTCGATCCCGGCTTTCCGCTGACGCGCGGCGTGCGGCAGGCGATGTTCATGCTGCCCAAAGGGACAGAATGGCGCGGCCTGCGGCTGAAGGCGGAACTGGAGGTCAAGGGGGTGCGGTATCCCCTGACCTGGGCGTGCCACCAGAAGCTCAATGAGGATGGTACCCTGACCCTGCACGAGACCAGAGGGATCTGATGCCGGGCTCCATACACGCACAGCCGTTCTAAAACTGCAGTCGCCATAATATCAACACATGCAATTTTTCTGAAGGAGTATTGTGAAGCGAATAATGCTCATCCTGATTCTTCTGCTGCCCCTGGCTCTCTCTGGCCAGGAACCGGAGCAGATCACCCTGACATTTACCGAGTCGTCACAAATATTTCCCAATCCGGAACGGGGTTTTTACCGCTACGCCAACCTGCCGGGGCTGAGCACCCTGCCCGATCTGCAGAAGGAATCGGTCACCCTTATCTTCGGCCGGATCGCGGCCAATGCCTATCGCAACATGGATTTTCCGGAGAGCTATCTGACCAAGATCCAGCGCGGGTTCGACACCGCCCGCGCCAAAGGGGTCAAGGTCAATGTGCGGGTCTCCTACAGCGATGACATCGGTCAGGCCGATGCTTCCAGGGAACAGATTTTCCGCCATATCGACCAGCTGCAGCCGCTGCTGCATAAAAACAAGGATGTCATCAATCTGGTGGAGGCGGGATTTATCGGCGCCTGGGGTGAGTGGCACAGCTCGACGAATGGCCTGGATACGCCGGATAAACGGCGCGCTATCCTCCTCAAGCTGCTCTCGGCCCTGCCCGTCGAGCGCATGGTCGTGGTCAGGACCCCCCATTACAAACGGCAGATCTTCAGGGATTCCCTCATCACTGGCGGGCGTGCCTTTGACGGCTCCGATCTGAGCCGGACCGGTTTTCACAACGACTGTTTCCTCGCGGACGCCAGCGATATGGGCACCTATATCGAGCGGTCGCGCGCGCAGGAGATCGCCTACATCGGCGGTGAGACGCGCTTTACCCCCTTTGGTGGCGAAACCTGCGCTCTTTCCCGCTTTGCCGAATGTTCGAATGCCATCACGGAGATGGAAAAGCTCCACTGCTCCTATCTCAACGACGGCTATCACCCCGACGTGCTGGCATTATGGAAGAGCGCGGCCTGCCTGCCCGAAGTCAAGCGGCGTCTCGGCTACCGCTTCGTGCTCCGTGAGGCCGTAATATCGGCAACGATCCGTCCGGGCGGAGTGCTGGTTTTCAATTTTTCCATCGAAAATGTCGGCTTCGCCGCACCTCACAACCCGCGCACCGTTTACCTGGTGTTGCGCGACACTGCTTCGGGCCGGGAAGCGGCCGCGGCTCTCTCTCTGGACCCGCGCACCTGGCTGCCCGGCGACACTCTGAGCTTTGCGCGCAAGTTACGGGTCCCGGCGGATTGGCCGGCCGGCAGCTCTTCGCTCGCACTCTGGCTCCCCGATCAGGAGCCCACGCTTCGGGGCGATGCGCGCTATGCGATCCGTCTGGCTAACAACGCCACCTGGGATGCGAACCGGGGTACAAACCTGATCACCGACCGGTTGATTATCGATCCGGGTGCCGCCGGCCAGGTGGATCCACAGGCCCTGGAGTTCCGGGAGATCGACTCGACCGCAGGTCTCCGGAGCGATCCGCTGCTGCCCGACAGCTATTATCTTGCCGCTTTTCCCAACCCCTTCAACAGCCAGACGACCATCCAGTATACGGTGGAGAAATCCGGACCGGTCCTGCTGACCCTCTATAACACGGTCGGTCAGAGGATGGCCACCCTGGTGGACGGGCAGAAGAGTCCTGGCAGCCATACAGCCATTTGGGACGGCCGGAGCAATGGTGCGCCAGCCGCAACGGGTCTCTATATCGTCCGGCTGCAAACCGCAGACCGGGCGCGCGAGATCAGAATCATCCTGGCAAAATAGTCCTCATTATTCATAACAAGCACAAAGCGAACCTTATCGGAGGTCAATATGATTTCCCTGAAACGTAAAGCCCTTTATGCCGCAGCACTCCTGGCCGCGCTCCTGTTCGCCTGCGCCGGCACACCGGATACTGTGAGCATAATCCACAAGAACATTCAGCTCAATTTTGACCGCAACATGCACAGTCAAGTGATCGTGAGGCTCGGCGGCCCCCTGGCCCTGGGCGACTATACGGCATCGGAGTACCCGGTCATTGCGGGGACGGCTGTGAAGGATTTTGTCCTCAAAATTCATGCAAAAAAAGAGGTGAGTGATGCCCTGGGCAAAGGGATCCAGCATACACTCATCGGCGAAGCCGTAGGTCTGCAAAAGGAGATCCTGGTCACCCTCTATGAGGAGTTTCCCTCCGTCGCAGTGACGCAGGTGAAATACACCAACACTGGTACGGGTGCTGTTAAACTGGACGGCTGGACCAGCAACCACTATGCCATCAAGGCGGTCGCGCCGGCACAGGAAGGCGTTCCGTTCTGGACATACGAGCCGGCCACCTACGAATCCCGGCCGGACTGGTTTCTGCCGATCAATGCCGGTTTTTATCAGGAAAACTATCTGGGAATGAATTCTTCCGACTATGGCGGCGGCACGCCGGTCGCCGACATCTGGCGTCCGGATGCCGGCATCGGCATCGGCCATCTGGAGATGGTGCCCAAGCTGGTCTCCATGCCGGTCCAGATGAAGGACAGCCTGGGTGCGGAACTCGCCATCGTCTTCAAAACCGACCGCACGCTCGCAAGCGGCGAAAGCTGGCCGACTTTTAAAACCTTTGTCGCTGTGCACCAGGGTGACTGCTTCCAGACCCTGAACACGTATCGCGAAATGATGATCAGGCAGGGCATTACCTTCCGCAAGACGCCGGCAACCAGCTATGAACCGCAGTGGTGCGCCTGGGGATACGAGCGCAAGTTTACCATGGACCAGGTGGTCAACACCCTGCCCAAAGCGAAGGAACTGGGCTACCAGTGGGCAGTGCTCGATGACGGCTGGCAGACCTCCGAAGGCGACTGGTACCTGACCAAGGACAAGTTCCCCAACGGTGATGCCGACATGATCAGCTTTGTCGACCGCATCAAGGCTAACGGCCTCAAACCGCAGCTGTGGTGGGCACCGCTGGCCGTCGACCCCGGCACCGATCTCATCAAGGAGCATCCCGAATATCTGCTGCTCAACAAGGACGGCTCACCCCAGCGGATCACCTGGTGGGATTCCTATTATCTCTGCCCGGCCTATCAGCCGGTGGTCGAGAATACCCGCGCCCAGGTGGAGACCTATATGCGCAAATGGGGATTCCAGGGATTGAAAATCGACGGTCAGCACCTCAACGCTGCGCCGCCCTGCTACAATCCCGCCCATAATCATGCCTATCCTGAAGAATCCTGCGAAAAGATGCCCGACTTTTTCAAAATGATCTACGAGACGGCGCTCGCGATCTATCCCGACGCAGTCGTCGAGATCTGCCCCTGCGGGACATCCTTTTCCTTTTTTACCCTGCCCTACATGAACCAGTCGGTGGCTTCCGATCCGACCAGCAGCTGGCAGGTGCGTCTCAAGGGCAAGGCCCTGCGCGCGTTGATGGGAGCTGACGCCGCTTACTATGCCGATCATGTCGAACTGAGCGATAACGGCGATGATTTTGCCACCCAGGTGGGCATCGGCGCTGTTGTCGGCACCAAGTTCACCTGGCCGGTCGGCGCGGCGAAAAAGCCCCGTAATGACCTGACCCCGTCGCGTGAAGTGGAGTGGTCCAAATGGACCAGGATTTACCTCGATCACATGCTCAGCACCGGCACTTATATGGGCGAGCTGTATGATCTCGGTTTCGACCGTCCCGAGACCCATGCGATCAAAAAAGAGAACCGTCTCTATTACGCCTTTTACGCCGACCAGTACAGCGGATCTGTTGAGCTGCGCGGACTGGAGGCAAAGAACTATGTGGTCCGCGACTATGTCAATGATCGCGAACTGGGCAAGGTCACCGGGCCGAAGGCCAGGCTGGAGGTCTCCTTTGACCGCTACCTGCTGCTGCAGGCGACTCCGGAGTAGAAGGGCGCGCATAGACCGGATTTCAACCCGCGCATCCTGATTTTGTCTGTTGCTGCAGACGGGGCGGGATGATAATTTGAGTATCCGTTCGCAGGGACGGCTGCGGCTTTGGCTGCGCGGGGGATAACTCGTTGAGGAGAAGAGAATGAAAGTACTGAAAATAATCATGCTGGCCGGCCTGATCAGCATGGCGGCCTGTGCGCAGAAGCAGGAGGCGGCCGGGACCGCTGCTCCCGGGCAGAACTGGACCCACTTTGTCCGCATCGGCGGGCACGGCCTGAGCCTGGATCGCATCGATCACATCATGGAGAGCGTGCAGGAGACCGGGGTGTTCGGCATCGAAACGGACAATGACATCACCGGGCGCTATGACAGCTTTCTCGATCCGACGGAAAAGCTGGCGGCGATCAAGGCGATGGCCGATGCGGCGCACAAGGCGGGCAATTACGCTTTTGTCTACATCGCCGGGACGGAGTGCATCACCGCCAACGCGGACAAGACGCCCAGCAGCTTTTTCAAGGATCATCCGGACTGGGTGCAGCGCAAGATCACCGGCGAGCCCGCCGTCTTCGGCGGGGGTACGGCGTTCTGGATTTCCGCAGGTGACGAGGATGTCTGGATCAGCCCCTATGCCGTGGAGTGGCGCAAGATCTATATGGAGCGGGTGCGGCAGATCGCGGCCACCGGCATCGATGGGGTCTATGTGGATATTCCCTACTGGATGACCCATTTCGACGGCTGGGAGGATTCATGGGCCAGCTTTGATGTGCATACCGTGGCGGCCTTCAAGGAGAGGACCGGCCTGGACGCGATGAAAGATCTCAAACTGGGCGACTATAGCGACGCCAATTTCCGCAAGTGGGTCGACTTTCGCATCCAGACCCTCACCGAGTTTATGGAAGAAATCAACGACAATGTCAAGGCGGTAAATCCCGCCTGCATGACCATTCCGGAAATCTATCCCGGGATCGGCGAGGAGGCCGTCCGGGTCGGTTCGGATGTCTACGAGATGTATCGGGAGATGGACACCATCGCGCATGAATACAGCGCCGGCGGCTATACCGCGGCGGAGCGCAATCCCATCGACTGGTTCACCTATATGGAAGGGATGTTCACTTTCCGCGCTTTCGCTGAAGGCAAGGCTTCCTGGATGTTGAGCTACTCGTGGGATGAAGAACCCGGCGTCGACCCCCGCGATGCGATGAAAAACCTCGCCCTGTCGCAGGTTATGGCCGGGGCCAATTTTTGGGATGCGCGCGGCCATGTCATGTCGGGCTCCAACGATTTCCCGACGCGCACAGAGATATTCAAATGGATTGCCGCCAATGAAAAGCGGCTTTACCATCCGCGTCTGCCCATCCAGCCCGCCGGCATCTATTTTTCGCCCTTCACCCGCAACTATTTTGCGGATGACTTTCTCGCCTCCTATCACGGCATGATGCACCTGCTCCTCCAGTCGCACCTGGAATTCCAGATCCTCACGCCGCGCACTCTTGCGGAGTTCAAGGGCGATCTGCTGATCCTGCCGGATGTAAAAATCCTCACCCCGGATGAGCTGGCATTTTTCGAGCAGTTCGTCAAGGCCGGCGGCAAGCTGATGCTGACCGGCGAGAGCGGCGCCTATAACCGCGATCGCCAGCTGCTGCCAGTCAATCCCCTGCACGCTCTGTTAGGAATTGCCGATGCGAAGAGCCCGGCGGAGAGGGCGGCGGATCCCGCTTTTATCTACCGGCCGGCCTGTCCGGGCAAATCGTACGGCGACCGGGCGGTCATGCAGAGCTACAACGCCGGCGAAGCCGGCGCCGCGGCGCCGTGGCAGGTGCTGCTGACTGATTTCAAACGCGACATCAGCGAGCTCCTGCAGTACAAACCGGCAGTGACCCTGCAGGCTTCGCCCTATGTGGCGGCGCAGATCGCCGCTGTAGACGGGAAACCGCATCTCTTCCTGGCCAATTTCGGCGGCCTGAAGGCCAAAGAAGTGGCGGTCCCGGCGGCCGAACAGGGCGTCACGGTCACCTTTCCCGGGACGGCCGCTTCCCGCGTCCACTTTCTGCCTTATCTGGGGACGGAGCTCCTCCTCGAGGGGCAGCATGCGGATGGCAGGGTCAAGATTGTGCTGCCGCCGCTTGAACGTGGCGCGGTGGTCTGGCTCGAGTAAGAACAACCTCCTGGCGAACCGGCCTGCCGGCCGGTTCGCGACCGCGCTGTAAAATCCTAAAACAACCAAACCGGCCCGGCACATGGCGGATGCCTGAAAACAACCAGCGCGGCTGCTGCGGCCGGGCATCGGTTCTGCTGCTAATGGTCTGCTGCCGGGGCGAATTTGACTTTGATTAACCGACAGAAAGGATAGACAGGGATGAAGGTGAAGCTTTTTATCCTGTTCATGCTGCTGGCCGTTTGCGGCCGGGCTTTCGATAATCCGCGGCTCGGTCTTGTCATCAGCAAGACCAGCTTTGACCAGAAATGGGGAGTGACCCAGATGTCGGCGCACGGCTGGGCGGCGGCAGCGAACCTGGCGGGCATCCCCTATGACTGCTTCTTTCTTGAAGAGCTCACTACCAGCGATCTGCGTGCCATCGATGCTCTGATCCTGGGTCAATGCTCGCATGTGGCGGAGAAAGATTATGCGCCTTTTGCCGCCAAACTGAAGGAGTATCTGGCCGGGGGAGGCCACCTCATCGTCGACGGTCAACTCGCCGTATATGATGAAAAAGCGGCGGAGCGCGATCATGCGGAGCTGGATGAGCTGGCCGGCATCGCCTATCAGGGTTTCCGCGGCAACGAGAATTTCCGTCTGCAGAGCAGTGGAGTGCAGCACTATATCACGAGGATTTTCACGCCGGGCCAGTTTGTCACTCAGCACCTCGTCAGCGGACTCAATATCCTCTCCGGCAGCCAGCCTCTGATCTTCATGACTGATGGCCGGAGCGCCTGGCCCTTTCTCTCGATTTCGGAAAAGGCGAAAAGCAGGATCGTGCTCGTCAGCGATTTCAGCACCTGGTCCGGCGCGGCCTCCTTTTTCCGCAATGAGCAGCCGCAGCTCTTTTTCCGCAATCAGCTCTTCAATGCCATGATCCGCGCCATCCACTGGAGCCTCTATGGCGATATCAGCACGCCTTTCCCCGTGCCGCAGCTCTCCAATGCCAATCTCACCGCGATCGTCCGGCTCGACGGCGACGGCAGCAGCAACCTCAATGAGCAGATCACCACGATCAATTACCTGATCGATATCGCGCGCGCGAGCGGAGTGGTGCCCGTCTATACCTGGGTTTCAAGTCAGGCCGCCAAGGCCGGCTGGCCCGATCTGGCGCCCCTGGGCAAAAAGCTCGAGGAGGCCGGCGGCGAGATCGGCACCCACAGCCGTCACCACCGGATCGATGAAGAGATGACCGAAGAGCGCTGGCAGGATGAGCTGGACGGCTCGATCAGGGACATCGAATTCAACACCTCGGACTATGGCTTTCCGATCGGCAAGGTGGAATGTTTTATCAATCCCGGCAACACCATCAAGATGGTTGATTACGAGCAGGTGGCCAAGCGGTTCAAGCTCTATATGACCCACGGCTTTGAGCAGGATATGCCTCTCGGTTTCGGCAATCTCACCTGGTTCACGGGCCCATACAAGGATCTCGCCCTGCTCGAGGACACTCCCTCCCCCGACTATCAGTGGTTCTACGACCCGACCTGGAGCTACACCACCCAGCAGATCACCGCCTATCAGGAGGCGGTTTTCGATCACATGTTCGAAAACATCGGCCGCGGGGTGATCTATAATCAGATGTGGCACGACTATTCCATAACCTCCCAGCCGCAGTACGGCAAGAGCCGCGTCGTCAACAAATCCAATCTCGCCATGTACGAGGCCATCCGCGCCAAGTTTGCGGTCAAGGATATTTACTGTCCTGCGCCGATCGAACTCGCCAACAAGCTGCGGCTGATGGCGCGCTGGAATTACCGCTGGAGCACCTCGGGCGAAAAGATTGTGCTCGAACTTGATCTCAGCGAGGTGGGCAGTGATGAGCTGGCCTCCTTCGCCGGGGGCATGGGCGTCAGCATCGAAAACGCCGGCGGCTGCATCCAGGAGGTCACGATCAACGGCAAACCGCACGACGCTTTCCGCGACCGCCTGGTGATCCTGCCCGACCTTGGCAAGGGCGTGAACCGGATCGAGGTCACGATGGGTGCACAAAAGCCGGCAAGGCCGCGGCTGACCTACATTTCGCAGCACATGGCCTCGCTCCTGAGGACGGGCGATCAATGGCAGCTGCCCATTGTCACTAAAAACCGCACGCGCTTTCGCTGGCAGGTGCCTGCCGGCTATGCGCTTCTGCACGCAGACGCCCAGGAGTGGGACCGGCTGGGCGACGGCTCGCTCTACGGCCATGCCGACTCGGATCGTACCGTGGTTCTGCAAAAGCTGGATGATGAGCGCTTTGCCATCTCCCGGGCTACACTGCCGGTCGAAAAGGTGATCTCAGAGAAAAAGCGGGCCCGCATCCTCGTCCGCAGCAACGGCCGCGATGAGAACACGTTTTCCTTCCGGGCCGGGTCGGCTCCGCAAAAGATCACGTTTCAGAACCAGCCGGCCGCCGCTTCGCTCTCCGGCAAGGAGCAGATCATTACTCTGCCGAAATTTGACGGAGAGGCCGAAATACAGATTCAATTTTAGAAATAGTGGCCAGAAGCCGGGGGCCTTGTGGATCATGACTGTCGGCCCTGCCCGGCTCGCCCGGGCAGGGGCTGTTACTCTAACGGCTGCCGGGTATCCTCAGGATAACCCCGTAGAAGGAGTCCTATGAAAAAGCTCACCCTGCTTTCCCTGCTGCTCTTCTGTGCCATCATGGCCTGCAACAAGCCGGCCGCAAGATTCGAACCGCTGATGGACTGGGGCCACTGGCGGCTCGGCCAGAAAGCCGACGTAGATTTTTTGCAAAAGAATAACATGACGGTCACCTTTGGCAACGGTGCGCCCAATTTTGAGACCGTCAGCCGTGCCGAATTCAACACCAAGATGGAAGAGGCGAAAGCCTTCAACAAAAAGTATCACGACATGGGCTACATCGTTCTCCGTTATCTCTCCACTTCGCTGAACGGGAGCACGGCCACGCCTGAGGATCAGCCGCAAAAGGAGCAGATCCATCTCCTCAAGTTCTATAACGAGGCCTGGGAGGAGTATCAGGACTATGTCGGTCCCAAGCCGCCGCCGGAGGAGGACCCGACCCACTGGATCATGGTTCAGGCCGACGGGCAGTTCCCATTTTATCGCTACGCCCCCTATGGCAGGGAAAAGACGCCCGGCTTTGAATTCTGGGGCTGCCCCAACAATCCCTGGTATGTGCGGATGATGGAGGGGCGGGTCCGCGCCCAGGCAGAGAGCGGCATTGATGGTTCCTACGTCGACTGGACCCATATCGCCGGCGGCACCTGCTACTGCCGCCACACCCACGAAGCTTTTGTCGCCTGGCTGCAGAAAAACCTGCCGGCAGGGATCGGGGAGCAGAAATATGGCCTGAGTGACTATAGCAAGGTGACGCTGCCGAAAAACAGCAGTGAAAAGTTCTGGATGGAGTGGCTGCAGTTCCGCGGGCATTCGGTCGCCGATTTTCATGGCCGGCTGCTCAAGGCCGCACGCGAGGTGAATCCTCATTTCCAGATCGCCGGCAATGTCTACGGCGGCTTCGGATATGGACCGATCGCCTATGATGCCGCGGGCAATTTTGAGCTCCTGGGTTCGACGGACACTTTCCTCTACTCCGAGATTCAGGAGTATCTGGACAGTGCGCCGCGCAAGAATGAGCAGGGCATCAAGATCACCAACGGTCCGGCGCTGAAATTTCTCGCTGCCGCGTCGCATGGCAAGCCGGTCATTGTCTACGCCACCGAGATCACACCGCCGATTTTTCCCAATCCGACCGACCAGGCCCTGAGCGCCATGGCGCAGATCAACATCGCCGAGGCTGCCGCCAATCATGCGATCTTTCGCGAGAAGCGACTGACGCCGGAGGGCGCGACCAGAATGTACGATTTTCTCGCCCGCCACGAGCCATATCTGCTCGGCGCCCAGCTGCGCAGCAACATTGCCGTTCTCGCCTCCCTGAACCAGTACCTGGCCGACGAACTCTCCTTCGCCTTTATCAGTTCGCGCGTGCTGTCGGACCGCGGCGTCGCCCATGATCTGATTGTCGAAGAGGACCTGCTAAACGGCACACTCTCACGCTATGATCTGGTCCTGGTGCCTTACATCCCCCTGCTCAGCATCGAGAAGCAAAAGGCGCTGGTCCGCTACGCCGAACAGGGAGGGGTGGTGCTGGTGATCGGTGCGAGCGGAGAGAAGGACCAGTACGGTCTGCCCCAAAAGCAGAACGCCTTTCTTTCGGCGCTCCAGCTCGACACCTGGCCGGCGGAGTATACCGAAATCCGGGCCGGCTCCGGCCGGCTGGCTCTGCTGCCTCTGCCCATTCCAGCCGACCGGTTTCTGGTGCCGGCCAAGGAAAAATCCGAATTCACCACTTTCGGCCCGTCGATGGCCAACCTCTTTGCCGACATCCCCGAGGCGTACACCCGCGGACGGTTCAATCCGCCTCTGCTTGAAAATCTCTCCACCGCAGCCGACAAGATCGGGCAGCTGCTGGATAACCGGATGACGCGGCTGGTCACCAGATCGCCGTATGTCGAGGTCACCACCATGATGCCCGAAGGGAAAAAGCACGTGCTGGTGCATCTGGTCAACTATGATGTCACTCTCGATGGCGTGATCACACCGGCGACTGATCTGGGCATGCAGTTGATGATCCCGGAAAATGCGCGCGTCGCGCGGATCTCCTATTCGGGCGATCTCTCCACGCTGCAGCCGGTTGAATTCACCGTTGATGCCGGAGAACCGCGCCTGGTCAGCTTTACGCTGCCGGAGGTTGAGGTCTATGGCCTGGCGGTGGTTGAACTGGAATAGTCGCTTTTCAATGCGGAGGTGTCGATGAAAAAATATAGGCTGTTCTTTCTGTCTGCCGTCCTTTTGTTCGCCCCGGGCTCTCCGGCAGCGGCGCCGGCGGCTGACTATTATCAGTGCATCACCGTGCCGCCCTCCTATGCCTACCATCTCTCCGGCAGAAGCGACCGCGTGCACGGCTACGTGGTCAAACTTCCTGAAGCGGGCCGGTTGGGTCATGCCGGTCTGGCCGTTCTCGCCAGCGGCATCGACGGCGGTGAGGGCTATGTTACAGTCAATGGCGATTCCATCGTTCTGCCGGCCCTGTGGGGTTCTGCAGGTTCGCAGAGCGATAAAAGTGCAAAGAACGCCGAAGGCAAAGAGGGATGGTACTCCTTCAGCAGTGGTGACGACATCATCGGCAAGATCGTCATTCCTCTTCGGGCCGGCAGCCTGAAAGAGGGGCTCAACGAGGTCATCTTTTTCAGGGATCCCGGACAGGACGGCTTTGAAGTCATTGATGCGCGGATCGAGACCACCAGCGCAGCAGCGCCCATGGTGATCGGGCAGACCTATCATCTGCTGGCGCGGGGCAAGCCCTCCTCCCTCTCCGATTTTGATTATGTCTTCAATTACAAGGGCGAAAAGAAGCGGCTTGAGAAAGACATCCCGGAGTGGCGGCGCCGCGGCAAGGTCAATTTTTACCGCGCCGGCATCGACTGGGACCACCTCGACCGGATGTTTGAAATGTTCAGGGAAGCGCGCATCAATGATGTCGCAGTTCACATTCCTGCGGATCCCGCCGGTGTCGAGTACCAGCGCACCCGGGCTTTTATCGACCGCTGCCATGCCAGCGGCATCAGGGTGACCGCTTTCAATTCCCTCGGCAGTCTCGGCTACCGTGATGTGCTCATGCGTCCCGAGCTGGAAAAATGGATCAGCCGGGATGAGTACGGCGCCCTGCGCTGGCGCGGCGAAAAGGGCGGCAACTATGCAGCTGATCTGCAGAATGCGGACTATCGCCGCAATGCCCTGCTCACCCATGCGGCCGTGCAGATGGATGCCGGCGCCGACGAGCTCTATTATGACTGGGCGATAGGCGGCACCGGCGATGTGCTCGAGTTTTTCTCCGAGGTGCGTCAGCTGGCCAGGGAGAAAGGGATCAACATCTCCATTTTCGGCAACTGCAAGGGCAATATTCTGGCCGACGAGGTGTGCGACGAGACCAAGAGCGAAGGCACCACTGAGGCGGGGGTCTGGGACGGCCGATGGGTGCACAACATCGCCCAGGCGCGCTTTTACTATGCTTCCGGCGATGGCGTTAAACCTTACGAGAGCAAATATGAGGGTGCCGATCCCGGCGTGCCCCACCCCGGGGCGCGCGATATTCGCGAGGGCATGAAGTACGGCTGGCGCAAACCGATCGCCGAAGCCTCGGCCTTCCAGTCCCACTTTGCCATCGCTGAAGCGGGCGACAGGATGGTCGACGGCTGGGTGCACAAGAACAACCCCCTGGCGATGGAGGTTTGGGGTCATATCAGCCGCTACATGACCTTCCTGCAGGAGCACCAGGAGTTCTACACCGAGGTCGCCTGCGTCAGCAAGGTGGGCGTGGTTGCGCCGCCGCATATCCCCAGTTTTGAGGTCTCGCTGGCCAGGGAGAGTCTCTATAATGCCCTGGTCGAGATGAACATCATGTACGATGTCCTGCTGCTGCACCGGCTCACGCCGGAGATGCTGGCGCCCTACAAGGCGATCATCATTCCCAATATCCCCTGGATCGAAGAGAGCCAGATGGCCGCCATTCAGGCCTACAAAAACGCCGGCGGGAAGATCTTCACGATCGGCAGCACCCCGCCGCTGCGCGACTTGGCGGACCTCGCCGCACCGGCCGCGCTGCTGGGCAAACTCGGTGAAGCTGCGGCTCGTGAGGAGCTGCGCGGACAGATGGCGGCGCTGGAAGGAGCGCCCCTGATCACCCTCACCTCCGCCCCCTATGTCGCGGCCAATGTGGTGCGCAAGCGGGGCACGGACCGCCTGGTGATTCATTTTGTCAATTACGACAAGCCGCTGCGCGGCGTCCGGGTCAGGCTCAACCTCGAGGAGCTGCCGGTCAAGCTCAACCGGAAAAAGGTGCAGGGATTCTCTCCGGATCTCGTCCAGCTGCCGCTGGAGCAGCTCTCCGTCAAGGGCAAAGTCCTCGAATTCACACTGCCGGAGCTCGATGTCTACAACGTGGTGGTTGTGAACTAAAAACCCGGCATAGGAGGGAGATCGAATATGCGTCTGGCAAAAATGTTATTCATGATCATGCCGGTTTTGCTGCTCTGCGCCGGGTGCCATAAGGCTGAACAGCCCCTGACCGGCTCGGCAGCCGGCGGAAAAGGGGCTGTCGCATCCGGCGATGAGCAGGCCACGCGGGCCGGCCTGCGGATGCTGCAGCAGGGCGGGAATGCCGCCGACGCCGCGGTGGCGACCCTGCTGGCGCTGAGCGTTAAAACCATCGGTGCCTTTTGTTTTGGCGGGGAGGTGCCGTTCATGATCTACGAGGCCCAAAGCGGCCGGGTGGAGGTGCTCAACGGGCAGGGGGGAGCGCCACTGGACCCAAAGGCGATCGACTGGTATTTTGCCCATGGCATTCCCGGCATCGATATCCAATCCGCCGCGGTGCCGGCGGTAGTCGGTGTCTGCGTGACGGCGCTGCAGCGGTATGGCAGTAAAAGCTTTGCCGAGGCCGCGGCACCGACCCTCGAGATTCTCGATGCGGGAGGGCCGGCCTGGTATCGTGATACATCGGATGGCGATACGGTCTATGTGGAGCGGGACTGGTATGCCGATCTGGCCGGCACGATCCGCAAACTGGTAGAGGCGGAACAACAGACCCGGGGAAGCCGCCAGGAGAAACTACAGGCCGTGGCGGACCGTTTTTACCGCGGCGACATTGCCGACGATCTGGAAAAATGGTACATCGAAAAGGGCGGCTTTCTGCGCAAAACCGATCTCGCCGCACATGAGACCCTGGTCGAGGAGCCGGTCACCATCAATTACCGGGGCTATACGGTATGTAAATGCGGGCCATGGACCCAGGGGCCTTACCTCCTGCAGAGCCTGCGCCTGCTGGAGGGCTATGATCTGCCCGCAATGGGTGCAAACTCGGCCGATTATGTCCATACCGTCACCGAAGCGATGAAGCTGGCTCTGGCCGATCGCGATGAGTATTACGGCGATCCCCGTTTTGTCGAGGTGCCGCTCGAGCAGCTGCTTTCCGACCCCTACACCACGCTGCGCCGGGGGCTGATCGATTCCGGTCATGCCTCCCGTGAAATCCGCCCCGGCGATCCCTATGCAATGCGCGCTCTGCTCGAAGGCGGCGGGCGCGCCCACCCGGCGATGGGCGGAACGACCATCTGCACCGTCGCCGATCGCTGGGGTAATGTGGTGGCCTGCACGCCCAGCGGACTGGCCAGCAAGGCCGGCAGCGGCGGAACAACCGGGATCACGCATGGCACACGTCTGGTCATTTTCAATACCTGGCGCGGCCATCCCAACTGCATCGAACCCGGCAAGCGGCCGCGCACAACCCTGACGCCCACGCTGGTGCTGCGCGACGGCAAACCGGTGCTCGCGATCAGCGTCGCCGGCGGCGACCAGCAGGATCAGGCCGCGCTGCAGGTCATCCTCAACGTTGTCGAGTTCGGCATGACCGCCGAAGCGGCCCATGCTGCCAAACGGTTTTCCACCAGCCATTTCATCGGCTCGTTCGGCCAGGACCCGCCCCGCATTGCCAGCCTCAGCGTGCACAACAGCCTGCCCCCCGCGGTCATCGAGGAGTTAGGCAAGCGAGGCCACGAGGTCAAAACGACCGCATCCAATCCGGGCGGCGTCGCCATGCTTGCGATCGATACGGCGAGCGGCCGCGTATCGGCGGTCGGCGGACGCGCCGGCGCCATTGAATGATCCCGGGGAGATGAGAGTGCGAGCCGGAAGAAGGGTTGTTACCGCATGTCAAATTCACCGGTTTGATCATTATCTGTTGAAAGCAG
>Ga0116157_10000698_pt1 | contig 34166 bp, 31 predicted proteins | sample AD_UKC048_MetaG_FD_89882 | JGI IMG/M metagenome (GOLD analysis project Ga0116157, IMG submission 89882) | Active sludge microbial communities of municipal wastewater-treating anaerobic digesters from USA - AD_UKC048_MetaG | ecosystem: Engineered > Bioreactor > Anaerobic > Digestate | place: USA... | reverse complement strand
TCGCGGTTGCAGAGTGTGTTTCGCGCATCGGTGGCACCAGACCCTCCAAAATCGCGTTTTTCGGAGCGCGGTTTTCCTTTGAGCCTGCATGTTTCACGCGGAAGCGTGAAATATGCAGGCTAGTCGCTGCCCCCTCAGACCCAGCACCCCGCCCCTCCCAAGCCTCAAATCCTCCGAACTCCGCCTTCCCACTTCAAAACTATCACTCAATCCATCCGTCCGGCCACTTCGCCTCCCGGATGCTGCGCGGCAGTTCGGCCGTGGGAACCGAGACCCAGGGCAGCGCATCGACCTCCGCCAGCCACGAACTGCGCCTCGCGGATTCGTGTGGCGACTTCCGCGCCTTGGCCATCAATCGCTCGTCCGAGCCCAGCCAGCACCCGTGATGAAATATCCCAACCTCCGGCGGGCACGTGATGAACCCAAACGCCTTCGCCGCAAAATCCGGTAGGCGCAATATGCCCAGGAGCTTTCTCAGGCGATGCTCGTTCCACGTCACCTCTCTCAAATGCGTGAATCGGACGCCGGGCTTCAAAAATCCAAACTGGCAAAACCGCACGACGTTCGATGGCAGGCGCCGGTTCCAAGTCCGCAAGTAATTGCATCCCCACACCCGCATGCCGCGCGGCCGGGACTTCCGGAGGTGCTCCAAGATCGCTGGCACCGTTTCCGGATCATAGATCTCATCCGCATCCACGACCCAAAAATAATCTGGCGGCTCGTGGAAATTCCGGATCTCTTCCGGCGGACAGCCGTGGCTCTGGACACCCTTGGCCGGCCAGGCGGACAGCGCGCCCATTTCCGAGTTCAGCGCCGGGGACTGGTCCCGCCATCGGCGCAGCACCAGATGGATCTTCCCCTCGGGATCCGGAAAATCTGCCGCCGTCTGAAGCATCCGGTCCGGGGTCACGCGATTCCCATACCAGTCTCTGTCGTACTGCGTCAGCACACTGATCCCGCAGCAGAATGGGTACAGCGTCTGCAACAGAGGCGTGATGAACACCTCCTCGTTCAGCGCCAAACATATGACATGGACACGCATAGCCTTCCCCCTATCCGGCGGAGATCCCATCCCGCTTCGGGCCTGCGCCGCATCCGCCGGCTTGCACCTGTGCTTGCCGTTCCCGCGGCCACGCGAAAATATTCAGCTGGTCCCGAAGGAAATACCGTTCCCAGTCTTCGATCTCGATGACCGCCATCCGCGCATGCTCTTTCTCGTCCCACGACACTTCGTACCGGTACCCGCCACTTCCAGGCGATCCCCCCTCGAATGCCGCGAACCCCACCCCGTAGTCCAATTCCCGCAGCAATTCAAAGATCTTTCCGAATCCCTTGCCCTCGATTTCGCGCAGCCAGCTCTCAAACACCAGAAATGGTCGTTGCTCCGCGATCACATCCCGCGCGCCCGCCAAGACCTGCCACTCGTGCCCCTCCGCATCGATCTTCACAAAACTGGGCGCCGGGAGAGTGCTGTCCCAAAGGGGCCTGGTTTCCACCCGGATGCCCGATTCCTCTTCTGAGACGCGGGCCTGCCCGCTGTGGATGCCGTCGGGAATCGCCATGCGACACACGCCGGCTCTCTCGGAAACGGCCGCGTTCACGCACGAGATCATCCCCTCGAGTCCGGTGGCCCTCACCAGATCCCGCAGGTCCGAGAACGAGCCTGGCATCGGCTCGTATGCGACGACCTTTCCCCGAAAACCGGCCCGGCTCGCCGCATAGAGGGAAAAATATCCCCAATTGCTGCCCACATCGAAAAAGGCATCCTCCGGCCCGAGAAACGAATCGATCAGGCCGCGCACCTCCGGCTCGTATCCCGCGCTGAACTCTGGAAGGAACAGGCTGTGGAACTGCGTGTTATTCGCGTCGAAACTCCAGACGGTCTCCCCGCCCTCTCGCTGGTACAGCGCGCGCCCGTGCTGCCTCACGCCATGCCGCTTGAGCGCGAAGAACGTCCTCCTCGCCGCACCCTGCTTCAACCGGTGCCACAGCCCCATCGGGGGACCGCCATATCCATACCTGTATAGTCGCGCCGCCCACGGCATCGATAGCACACGGAACGGTTCGCGCCGCGTGACTTGCAGAACTCCCACGATCTTCACTCGTCTTGTCCCCTTCTAATTATCCCCCGGCACCGGCAATCGGGCGGCGCCTATCCCCCGTGCGACCTCTTTCCTTCCGCCACGCCGACATCCCACCAGGAATCCGTCAGTCCGGCAACGCCTCCCGAACAGCGTCGAACAGATCGTTCGCGTCTATAGCTCCGCGGAAATCACAAAACCCCTCGTGATCCTGCGCCCATGCCTCACAGCTCGCCCGGGGCGGAGTCAGATGCAGGGCATTCGCATTCGGATTCCCCCAGACCTCGGCGCAGAGATAGCGCCTCTCGCAGAAGGGCGATACCGTCCGCGTCCCAAGCGCCGCGGCGATGTGCAGCGGTCCGGTCGATGGCGCGACCAGGAGATCCATCTCGCCGATGAGCGCCGCCAATTGCCGCAGCGTCAATTGGCCTGTGGTATTGACCAGGCGCGGATCCCGCGATCCGGCATCCCAATCCTCCGTGAGACGCCTTTCATGCGCTCCGCCCGTGACGATGACCACGCTCTCCGTCTCTGCCAGCAATCGCAATGCGAGTCGCCTGTATTCCGACGGCGGCAGGTTGCACGTGTTTCCCCCGCTGCCGGGATGAATCCCGATCAGGGGCCGCCGGTCGGGATTCTTTTCACGGACAAAGCCCTGCGCCCAGGCCCGCTCGTCATCCTGAACGATCCAATCCAAAGCACTTCCGTCATCGGCGTACCCCAGCGCCGCGGCAAAATCCAGGTGGGCCTCCGCGTAATACCTCGGCACGTCGGGCAGGCCCGTCCTGACTTGCCGGAACCCACAGACGCGAGTCCAGATCCCGCCCCCAGCCGTCAATCGATATCGTGCGCCCCCCAGTAGACCGGCCCAGATAAGACTCCTGGATGACGGAAAGGGGAGAATGTAGACACCGAATCCCTGTCGCCTGATCCACCCCGCGAATCTTGAAGGCGAGCGATCGACGTCACCCCCGACATCCTCGATCGCATGGCACGCCGCGACATGCGGATTGCCGAACAGCACGGGCTGAACGGCCCGTCGGCACGCGCAGGTTACGGAGGCACCGCCCTTGGCCAACGCCCGGATCAGGGGCGTCATCAGCAAGACGTCCCCCAAATGATCCTGCCGCACTAGAAGGATCTTCACCATCACTTGCCACCCCCGTGCGGGCTCCGCGGTCCCTCCCGCAACCCGTGCAACAAACGCCGCGCATGGATCCTCAACAAACAGCCGATCCACCTTGGCAAGGGCCAAGTTCTGTTGGCCGCCTTGGCCCTGTCCCGTCCCAACCGCGACCAGACCGTGTCCGCCGCGTCATGCCCCACGAGTCGGTAACCCCCGCGGATCATCCAACCGACTATCTGCCTGATTCGCGGATTGATGTATCGATGGCCATGAGTCTCCACGACAATCACGTCGGGCAGGCTTTTCAGGCGGCTGATCACCTGCCACTCCGCCCCTTCGATGTCACAGAAAAGCAGATCGATGGTGCCGTCGTCGATCGAATCGAACGTCACCGCCGGCACAGTTTCCGACCCCGCTGCGTCACCCGCGCCCGCGGCCCCCGCCGGTGCCTCGCTCGCCGTCACCGTGTGCGACGACGCACCGCGCGACACCAGCAAGACCGAGCCCGGCTTGTCCGCGATCGCCACGGCATGGATCACCACATTCGACCGGTCGCCATAGGTCGCCCGAAGACTCTCCACGGCCGCCGCCTGGGGTTCGATGAGTTCCACCCGTGCGCCCGCCTCGATGAATCGCTTCGACTGCGCCACCCCCGCCTCATACACCCCGACCTCCACGATATGCCGCGGTTGAAAACCAGCCGCGCACAATCCATGGACGATGTCTGGGGAGGTCATGTCGCCCCTGTTCTTTCTCGGTCGGCAGAGGTCACGCGCCCTTGGCCCTGGCCATCACGCAGAGATCCTGTTCCGGTCGATTGTGCGTGAACGGAATACAGGCGAGCGGATGGAGCAACCCGATCCTCCGGATGTCCCCGAAGGTGCCACCCTTGCGCAACAGATGTTCCAGGCCCGTGAAATCATAACACCATTTGTGCTGGTCGCGGTGAGCGCGCGAACCAGCAATTTCTATCTCCGGGCTGTACCCGAAACTGTGCGCGAAGACAGAGAAATAATAACTGCCGGGGGCATCGGGCGGAATCCGGCCCGCGGCGAAACCGCGGAAGCTCTTCAGGAGTCCAAAGGCGTGCCCGAGATAGGCCCGCGCAAAGAGATCCAGGTCGGGCACCGTGATCAACAGGACCCCCCCCGGACTTAATAGCCTCTCGCAATTCGCGAGGACCCGCGGGCCCTCTTCCAGACTGAAATGCTCAAATACATGCTGCATCCGGATCAGATCGAATTTTCCGAGGCTCGCAAACTCCCCTTCCGCAAGATTTAAAATGTCTGCCTGATGGCAGCGACTTCGAATGGCCGGATCGATGTCCGTCCGCACCAGCCAGTCGAGGTACTCGAACCCTTCCTCAAACCGATCCCCATTGCCAACGTCCAGCCAGCGGGTCCGCCTTTCAGCGATCAGCTTCTTCTTGAGTCCCATGGGGCCCGCGCCCGGCGTCTCCCGCCGAAACCACCAGGCGAGCTTCACCTCGATGCGCCGCCAGAACACGGCCAACCATGACAGGGCGCGAGTCATTCCCTTCTCAACTCCCAACAACCAACATTCAACCACCAAAGTCCACGGATTCCGAACCCCCGCTCACTTCGCGACCTTCGTGGTTAGGTCTGGTGATTAAACATCGAAAAGCACCTAAATCCCCATGCTCATCCATGATTCCAGACTCTAACGACGGCATCGACGGTCCTTCCCAGATCAAAACCCTTCACGAGTTCGCGGCATCGCGCCGCCAGTGCTTCATGGTGCCCCATCGTATGGGCAATGCTCTTTGCCAGGGCATCTGTATCCCCGCAGGGGTAACTCAGCGCGGGATCCACGGGCACCACCATATCCTCCGCACATCCGCAAGCATCGCTGACCACGCAGGGCAACCCGCAGGCCATGGCCTCATTCACCACGAGCCCCCACGTCTCCCCATGATCGCTGGGCAGCACGAGGCAGTCCGCCGCGGCGTAGGCGCGCGGGATCTCGGTCTGGTTCAAGAAGCCGGTGAAAGAGGCGCGAGGGCGCGCCTTAAATTCGGAGCTCGGAATTCGGAAATGGAAGTTTTGATTCTCTAAGTCGAAAACCACCTCGCACTGAGAGCGCAAGACATCGCTGAGTTCGCCACTACCCACGAACAATAGGTGTGCCGTTTTCGGAATTCGAATTCCGAACTTCGAATTACCAAGTCGCCGCACCGCGGCGACGAGGTCCATGGGCCTTTTCTTCGCGATGAACTTCCCACAGAACATCACGCAGAAGGCGTCACCGGGGATTCTCCAAAAATTTCGAATTTCGAATTTCGAATTTCGAATTTCCTCCGCCTGCGCCGCGAAGCGAGCGTTGTCCACGCAATACGGCGCCATGTGGAGGCGATCCCCCTGCACGCCCATGCCCTCGTACATGCGCCGGTTGGCCGACCCGATGCAGAGGAAGTGATCCACGCGGCGGAAGAGTTGTCCCAAAACCGCGCGGCGCAGCCGGCGCTTCCACGCGGGTCGCGGCGCCATGTCGTTGCTCTCCCCGCGCAGCCACACCGATGCCCCGGCCGCCGTCACCTGCCGCACCGCCTGCCAGTAAGCCGCCACCTGCCAGCCCTGCAGCCAGACCGCGCGCACGCCCTTTTCGCGAATCATTGGCCCCAGCGATTCCGCCAACCGCACGCCCCAGAATCGATTGACGTCCCAGTTCTCATTCACCTTCAGAAACCGATGCGGGTAGCCCTTTAGCGGATCCACATCCCAGGCAAAATCCCTTCCGAACTCCTTGTCGGGTGTCACGTCCGCCCCATGCCGCGTCAGGAACCACACCTCGAAAGGCACTCGGCCATCGGCGGCCAGCACCCTCCAGAGGGGAACCTGGTATTGGATGGGGTGGGTGGTCAGGATGGCTAACACAGGTCGAATTTCGGATTTCGAATTTCGGATTCTGGGCTTCGAATTTCGGATTTCGGAAGGGGAAGAAACTCAGCGTCGGCGCAGCTTTCGGCCGATGGCGCAGAAGATCGCGAGCAGCTCCGAGGCTTCCGCTTTCATTTCCTCAATCATGCCTTCGGATGCGACCATCTTCCTGGAGCAGATTTCCATCCAATATACCGTCTCGGACGCTTCCTTCTCGCAGAGGGCAATCTTGTGTTTGAAGTCGTCGCGGGATTCCGCCCGATTCGCCTCCCTGTAGTTCGCCCCGACCGATGTGCTACTCTTGAGAAGCTGCTTCCCAATCACATCCCGCAGAATTCCGTTCCGGATCCCTGAAACCAATCCAACGACGTCGCAAGCAAACCGCAGTGTCCTTTCTTCGAGTTCGTTCTTTCCCATTTCCTATCCCTTTTATGTTCTATTCCCATTTTCCGCTTTCCGAATTCCGAATTCGGCGATCGCCTCATTTAAGATGACTTTCCAGCGGTCCCCATACGCCCCCCACGTGAACCGCTCCGCGGTCGTGCGCGCGGCCGCACCCATCTCCGCCAACCTGCCCCGGCTCTCGATGCACCAGCGCATCCTCGCCTCACGACTATCGACGTCTTCAGCAGAAACCAGAGACCACACCCGCCCACCAAAAACCTCCTTTCACTTCACCGCCTCAAGACACAGTGCAAACTCATTATTTCTTGACGGATCCTCCAGAACCTCGATGTCAGGGATTCGACTATCATGACACCCCTTCCTGAGAACATCGCGGAATCCCGCCCATTCGAATACAGCTCGGAGAGATGCCTCGTCGTATGCCCACCTGTGGTAATGCACGCTCAGCCACGAGAGGAAAGGAAACCTCAGCTCCCAAGGTTTCACTCCATCGCCATAATTATTGATTGCTGCCAGATCGGGTCGCGAATCGAAAACGGAACCATCGAACAGGCTTTCGAGAGAAATCGGGGAACATTGGCCACGCAAGACCGAGTTTGTTCCGTCCGGGACAATGATTCGCAGTATTCCGCCTCGCGCTAAAATCCGATAACAATCCTTGACCAGCTCAGCCGCTTTCCGCAACTGAAGATGTTCCAATGTGTGCGAAGAGAATATGGCATCTACGCCGCAAGGCGGAAATGGCAGCGGTTTTGCTAGATCGTAGCATAAGATCCCTTCGGGCCACTTGCCAACCCTTACGGAAATCGCCCGCAAGAGCGAAAAACGTGACAGACGCGCTGAAATCGAAAAGTCGATGGAAAGCCAGCCCGGAAGAACAAATGGCCCAGAGCCCAAGTTCAGGCAAACTGGCTGATCATCCTCGCGGACTCTAGCCACTGCTTTGGCTTCCCCAATAACTCGACTCTTCCCCAGTGTCTCTTCCCTGCTCATCTCTACACCTTCTTTCCTAAGCGGAATCGTATTTTTGTGGCGCGCTGGTGAGGTCGATTGCTCCCTCGAGAATCTCCGCCCACCTCTCTCCATACGCCCCCCATGTGAACCGCTCCGCGGTCGTACGCGCGGCCGCACCCATCTCTGCCAAACTGCCACGGTTCTCGATGCACCAGCGCATCTTCGCCTCCAGCGCGTCCACGTCGCCGGCCGGAACCAGAAACCCGTCGCGTCCTTCGCTGATGAAATCAGGCCCGCCCGTGGCCTCGGTCGTAATCGCCGGTAACCCGCTTGCCATCGCCTCCAGGATCACCAGACCAAAACCTTCGAAGAGACTCGGGAACACGAACACGTCGCAGTCGGCAAACAGCCGCGGGAGTTCCGAGTTTGGGACAGATCCCCGGACCGAAAGCCCGGGCAGGCCGGGGATCAGCTTTCGGACGTCGGGCGCCGCCGGTCCCACGAGCCGCAGCTCGGCATCCGAGGATTTGAGCCGCCGCCATGCCTCGAGCAGCAAGGGCAGGCCCTTGCGCGCCTGAAGCGCACCGACGAAAATGAATCGCAGTGGCCGATTCGCCGCGTCGCGATCGCCCATGCGGAAGCGCTCGAGGTCCACGCCATAGGGATTCACACGGATCTTGGCGCCACCCACCCCATGCTCGATCAGGGTCCTCCTCGTGAACGTGCTCGCGACAACGATCCGTTTGGCCTGCGCATGCTCCTCTCGCTCTCCCGCCAGCACATCCGCTCGGCGCACCTGATAGGTGTCCGACCAATCGGGATAGCTCTCGGCCAATGTTTGGTGCAACCGCTCCCTCGCCAATGGGTGCGCGATGCTCTGGTCCAGTATGAAAGGAATGCCGAGCGCGCCGCACCGTTTCGCAAGGATCCAAGAGGCGGTGTCGAATCCGACGACGGCATCCGCCCCGGCCAGGACGGCATCCGGTATCCCCCGCTGAAATGCGGCATTGCGCCGCCAATAAAGTTCCTCGCCCCCGCCCAACCAAGACTTCCACAGGAGGGCCCACAGCTCAACCGATGCCAAACACCGAAGCTTCGCGGATGGCACACCCGCCAGCGCACGGCTCGACAGCTTCCTCCGAATCCCGGCTGAGGGAATAGACGTCCGCAAGAATCTCCCAAGGCGAGAATCCGCCGGATAGGCGAATCCGGTCCAAAACATCTCCAAGAGGCCCAGGCGTGACAGTTCTGCCGCAAGCCTGAACGCGTGCTGCGTCCCGGGATGGGTGACGATGACCCTCATGTCCTTTCCCGACTAACCATAACCTTCAGGTGCTGTTCGCGGGCGCGGCTCATGCCCCAACAACCCAGGATTCGGGCCGGGAGGGCTTTGGACTGCGGTGGCAGAGCCCCGGATCGGGGCAGCGCCACCGCTTTGGCAGCGCGCGAAGCGCGAGCCGTGGCCATCGACCTCGGCCTCGGCCGAGGCAAAAGCGGTGTCGTCGCTTCGCTCCGCCACCGCAGTCCAAAACGGCCGCGCCCAAACCGATCACGATGCGGACCTGCCAGTTTCCCGCACGCCGCCCGGGCTCAAGGGCCTCGGCCCGGACCTTGCCCGCCGACCATAGCGACGCCACGTCTCCCACCGAACAGGCGCCCGTGACACCACCAAGCCCGGAAATTCCAATGCGATCCGCCACAGGCCACTTAGGCAGGGCCGCAGCAATCGGCGCCTCAGCGAAAAGACCAGATGCCCCATCACCTTCGCGGGCAATAGCCATGGCAGCGCCACCGCCGGCGCCCTTCGGCACACGAACACCAGATCATTGCATACGCCCGAGGCGTGCTGGCCCTCCGCGTCACGCGCCATGTCGCTCTTGTCGTGCCAGACATGCGCGCCCGGCAATAGGACGACTTCGTGCCCGGCATCCAGCAGTCTCAGGCAAAGGTCCTTCTCCTCCGATCCGTACCAGCCCGGACCCGGGGCATACATTCCGGCCTCGCGCACTGCGCTCATCCTCAGCATGTGCGCGCAGCCCTGAAAGGTGTGCCACGGACGCGGCGCGCCACGCTCGCGCTTGACCTCGCGCCCCGGCGAGATCACGTCAAAAGCCAGCGCGCCAATCCGCGGATCGGCGGCCATGGCCGCCACCCCGACGGATATCGCCCCGCGATCGAGGAACCACGCGTCGTCGTCCAGGCCCACGAACAGATCGGCATCGCACGCCATCATCAGCCTGTTTCGGGCGACCGGTATCCCGAGGCGGCGCTCGGAGCGCTCCCAACGGACCGTCGGAAAATCTGCGGCCAAATCGGGCGTCGCATCCGCCGAGGCGTCATCCAGCACGCGGACAACCTTCGCGGCGTAATCCTGATCCAGCGCCGACCCGATCGCGCGCGGCAGGATCGCGGCACGGTCGCGCGTTACAATGCCAATGCAGACGGACGGAGACATTGACCCACCTGAAATGGCTAAAACTCTCAGGCCGACACTCGCAGGAGCCTGCTTGCAGGCGACGCCATGCGCGAATCGCGCGCAAGCGCGCTCCTACACCGGGATCCTCATGCCCGGGATGCCCCCTCCGCGGAGCATCGGATCATCGCAGCTTTCCACTCCGAGAAACAGATCAGCCTCCAGAGGAACTGCAGGTGGCGATCCTCCAGTCGCGCCGCGCATTCCTCCCAAGAGCGACAGCCGCGGGGCAACGCGATCGGATCGAGTTCCCCGCGCTCGAATCGCTCGCGCGCCGTTCGTGCGACATCGGCGAGCGGCCCATTCAACCACGCCCTGAGCGGCGGGGTGAAACCCCTCTTGGGCCGCTCGAACAGTTCTGGCGGCACGCGCCGCGCGAGGGCGCGTCGCATCAGGGTCTTGGATTTCCGCTTGCCCTGGTCTGCTCGCGAGGCCACTGGCAATGACAGCAGCCACGAGGTCAATTCGTGATCCAGAAAGGGTTCCCGGAGTTCGAGTCCCACACTCATGCTCGCCCGGTCGGCCTTTACCATGAGATCGTCGGGCAGATAGGTCGCCAGGTCCATGCGGCATGCCCAGTCGAGCGGATCCGGCACATCGCCCAGCGCCGCGGCGGCGGTCTGAAAGTGGGCGATGACGGCTCCCATCGACCCGCCTCGCACCGGGAGTGCCGGCTGATCCTGCGGTCGCAGGCCCGTACGAAGAACCATCCAGCGCTCCACGCGGTCCCGTGCCGCCAGCGCCCACCCCCGATACCGGCCCTCAGGACCAAGGTATTGCACGACCATGGCGGCGGCGTTGCGGACTGAGCTCGGCCAGCGACCCGCGCGCTCCAGACGATGCAGTGCCCAGTGCCACGGATACCCGCAGGCCGTCTCGTCCCCCCCATCCCCGGAGAGCGCGACCTTCACGTGCCGCCGGACGCCAGAACAAAGGGCCACCATCGGCAGCGCCGAGGAATCTGCGAACGGTTCATCGTACACCCGCCAAAGCCGGTCCCAGACGCCCATGACATCCGAGGCCCGGATCTGAAACACCTCGTGCTTGCCGCCGACGTGGGCCGCGATGGCGCGGGCGAATCCCGATTCGTCGGCCTCGGCCTCCTCGAATCCCATCGTGAATGCCGTGACGTCTGTCCCGCCGACCTGCCGGGAGAGGGCGGTGGCGAGGCTCGAGTCGATGCCACCGGAAAGCAGGCTTCCGACCGGCACGTCGCTGATGAGCCGGTAGCGGAGGCTCTCCTCGGCCCGCCGCTCGTACTCGTCGCAAAGGGCGCCGGGATCTTCGCCCCCGCCTTCGCCGGCCGTCGGCACCTCGGCGAGCGTCCAATAGGAACGTTCCTGCAGGACGGGCGACTCACCCAAACCACATCGGATCTCGATCCAATGACCCGGGCACACCTTGCGATAGCCCTTGAGGATCGAGTGTGGCGCCGGCACATAGCCGAGGGCAAAATAGAGCCGTGCCGCATCCGCATCGATAGCGGCGTCACCCCCTCCCGGCATCGCGCGGAGCGCGAAAAGATCCGAGGCGAAACGGACGTCCTCACCCGACGTCCGATACGTGAGCGGTTTCACACCGTACCGATCGCGCGCCAGCAGCAGCCTGCGCTCCGTCGCGTCAAACCACGCGAACGCAAACATGCCCCGCAGCCGCGGGAGACATTCGGACCCCCAGACGCGCAGCGCGTGCAACAGGACCTCGCTGTCGCCCGTCGAGTGGAACACGATGCCGCGGCCCTCGAGTTCACGGCCCAATTCCCGAAAATTATATATCTCCCCATTATAGACCAGCCAACCGCCGCGCCCGTCGCCCATCGGCTGCGCCGCGCGCTCGCTCAGGTCCAGCACGGCGAGCCGCGTGTGGCCCAGCGCCCAACCCTCGCCCAGCTCGAGGCGCAGATCATCCGGACCCCGTGGCCGCAATGCATCGAGCGCGGCCCCGAGCCGCGCCCGCGATCTCGGCGAGGCGTCTACCTCAGGCGAAATCCAACCGAAAAAACCGCACATGGTTCTAGCTCGAAATTTCAGGCGGCGTTCGCGGGCGCGGCTCGTGCCCCGACCCAGGATCCGGGCCGAGAGGGTTTTGGACTGCGGTGGCAGAGTCCGGCAACCGCCGGACGGCGCCACCGCTTTGGCAGCGCGCGAAGCGCGAGCCGGGACCATCGGCTTCGGCTCCGCCGGAGGCAAAAGCGGTGACGTCGCTTCGCTTTGCCACCGCAGTCCAAAACGGCCCCGTCCTAGAAAGTTTCACCCTGAACAATCCGGCGCGTTCGCGATCAGATCGGCCCCGCCAACCGAAACCCGAAGCGCCGCTCCAATTCACCCAGATCCGTCACGATCTGCCGATCCACGAGGCGCATAAGCCGCCACGTCGCCATCCGCATGGGCCGCCGGTACGACAGGGCCGATGGCGCGTGACATATCGCGCTGAGCACCGCCGGCAACCACACGACCGCCATGCCCTTCCGCATAAAGAAAAGCGCGCTTCGAACCAGTTTTGACAACAGCACCAGCGGGATCATCGGCAGGGGGTCTCTCATCAGCGCGCACAGCAATTGGCTGCGCAACCCGAAAAAGTACTGGTCCCGCCGCGACCGCCCCGTCCCGGCCCACTCGTGATACATTCGGACGCCACTGACTTTCTTCACGGGCCGCCCTTGGTCCCACAGCGCCGAACAGACATAGGTCTCCCCCCCGGAACGAAAGAACAGATCCGGATAAAACCCCACCCAGTCCGTGAACACCTGCCGGGGCATCATCGTGAATCCCGTCGTGAATTCCCTGAAGTAGCGATCCGGCCCCTCGACCGGCACCTCGCGCGGCCCCTCCAGATTGCAGGTGACCGCCCCGAGCGCCGGCTCGTCCACAAAGCAATCCAGCAGCCTGGACAGAGCGTCGTCCGCCAGGAATCGCGCATCGTCGTCCACCGTCATGATGTAATCGCCGGTGGCGTTGGCGATCGCGATATTGAGAGCGGGGAAAAACCCGATGTTGCGGTGGGTCCGGACCATGCGGACCGCCGGGAATCGGGCCGCGATTTCCGATTCCACCGCCGGCTCGCCGGGATTCAGCACCACCACGATCTCCTTCCGGTGATGATCCTGGCGGGAACACGACTCCAGGCACCGGAGCAGCAGCTCCCGCCGCCCATGGCTGACGCACACGATGGAGACAAGGGGCGCCTTCATCTGCACACCGTGCGATCAAAGCGATTCAGAAGGAAAGCCGACACAAAGACCGTCATTTTAACCTCAAACAGAGAACCAAATCCCCTCCGTTACCTCTGTTCCCTCCTGTTCAAATCCCGCATCACACGCACCGAGGCCCGCGCACTTCCCAACAGGAGCGAACAGCGATTCCCCCATTCCCTCGTGAGAGGAACCACGAAGGGCACGAAGCGCACGGAGGGCGCAAGAAGCCTATGGGTTCCCCGCGGTGGTCCGGCTTCGTGTACTCTGTGGTGAAAATCCGTCCCACCGGTGCCCGCGCTGTCCAATATCCATCCCACCGGTCACTCGCGTCGTCGCACGACGCGCGCCGGGGTGCCGACTGCAATGGCGTTATCCGGGATATCCTTGTTCACGATGCTGCCGGCGCCGATCACCGCGCCCCGGCCGATCCGCACGCCGGGCAGGATCACGGCGTGTCCCCCGACCCAAGCCTCCTCACCGATCACCACAGGCGCCGGTCGCATCGGCTGGTCCATGACAGCCCTCCCCGGCTCGAAGGAGTGGTCGGCGTCCGTGATGTAGCAGTATGGCCCAAACATCGCCCGCGGCCCCACCTCGATATGCTCGTGGGCATCGAAGATGGTGTAGCGGTTGACATAGCACTCCCGCCCGAGCACCAGCTTGTCGGGCCTCCGTTCCCCGCTGCACAAGAGCACGACGCCGTGATCCAAGCCAGCGCCTTTCTCCAGCCGGATGTCCTCCCACTGCCGGGGGATGCGGATGTCGCGCAACCAGCAATAGCCCTCGATCCGCACGCCGAGGGCGCGATACCAGAGATTGCGCCGACGCGAGGCCAGGCCACCGCCGATGCGCACACACCACTGAAGGATCGATCTCATAGGGAGTTTTAGAATGCGCCCAGCCTAACCACGAAGGGCACGAACGGAAGGGGCTTCCGCCTCTGGTTACGCTCACTTCGTGTTCTTCGTGGTTAAAAAATCCACCAGCCTCTAGCCCTGGCCGCGCGCCCCGTTCCCCGCGCCCAGAATCCGGAAGATCCCCCTCAGTTTTCCCCAAACAACCGCGGGCAATCTCGCCCAACCGCTTGCCGAGCGAAGACCCGACGCGATTGAAAACAATTCCCACGCGACGAGCCTCGAATAGTCACCAAACCGCTTCATTCCCCGGATTCTTGTCATGATGAAATGGCGATTGACTAACTCCATGGCGGCACCGCGCGCGACTCCCAATCTGCCCCGTCCCGCACCGGTGTCATGAAATATGCGGGCCTTGCGTGCGCTCGCCAATCGCCATTTCCGCGCGACGGTCAATGACAGCGCGAGATCCTCGCCAAGCGAATACCCGATGAAGTGCGGATGAAACGGCGGATCTGGCAGGGCCTCGCGACGATAGAGGGTGACACCCAGATTGAGCCAATCCACGGGCGACACCTCGGGCAGATCATCGCGACTGTCGGGCAGGAAATTGAGTCCCGGCCCAATGCAACGTCCCGCATAGCTGGGCAGCCGTGCGCCATTCAGCCAGGCATAGAACGCACCGCTCACCCGGCCCGGGGCATGATACTCCTGATTGGTGATAACCGCATTCACGCCGCCGAGCCCGGGATCGCCCGAGATCGCATCCCAGAGCGCCCGGAGGCACCCCGGCTCCAAGACCACGTCATCATCCGCAAACAGGATGAAGGGCTGCGTCGAGGCGGCCACCCCCTCGTTGCGCTGGCTCGCCGCGCCAACCTTCTCGGCGCACCGATGCACGCATCGGCCGGCGGCGCCCCCCGCGGCGGCGCAGAGTTCCCGCGTCCTCGCATCGCGCGATGCGTCCACCACCACCATCTCCGCGAGGGCCAGCTCCTGCGCCCGGAGGGAGGCGAACAGGTTGGCCAGCTTCTCCGGCCGATCCTTCGTCGCGATGACCGCCGTTACAGGTATTTTCATTCTTTCGTGCCAGGACGCAGGGGCGCCAAGAGACCTTGAGAGAATTCGTGCTTGTTCGTGTTCATTCGTGGTTCTTGAAATACGCCGCCAGCGGATCGGGCACGGCCATGGCCCGCAGCATCGACTTTGCCCGCCACCACAGGAATCGCGACAGTGGCACCGATGGCATGCGGACACCGATATACCCCAAGCTCTCCTCCAGCCGCGCGGCCCTGCCAGAAATCCGCGCGACCTCTAAGAGATCGGGCAGAAGTCCCGGGCCATACCGGCGCCAAATCTGCCGGTGCAGCCTCTGGCGCCCGCGGGAAAGCGCGCGCCGCGGGCCGGGCTCGATGGCCAATCCCTCGCCCTGCGGCGCGGACCACACCGCGAGCGGCTCCGCCGCGAAATACACCGGTTCCTCGATCTGCAACGTCCGACAGTGCTCCTGTAAAACCGTGTCCTTCACGGACGGTCCCACCCGCAGGCGGCTCTGCGCGTCCGTCCGCCAGAACAGTGCCCCGTTGGCGACGCCCAACCCAAAAAAGAGCCGCGCGTGGAGCGCGCGCGGTTCCTGGCGACCTTCGGCGTACAGCGCGCCCAGTGTGGTCTCTCCGCCGATGGCGCCGTCCCGCCAGATGCACTGATTGCGCATGAGCAGGGAGCAACCCGAGTCGGCCAAGGCACGCAGGTTGGCCTCAAGGCATGTGGGCAGGAGCCAATTGTCATCCTCCAAGACGCAGGCAAACGCCCCTCCCGCCATCGGCCCCTCGGTGAACGCCTGATCGATATTGCCCGCGGCCCCGAGTGGATCGCGGTTCACCGCGTATCGGATCCGCCCGTCCCCCAGCGCTTGGACCACCGCCTCGCCCTCGCGCTCAGACGAATCATCCAGCACCAGCGCCACCCATTCGCCGTGCGTCTGCGCGATCAGGCTTTGCAGCGCCCGGCGCAACCATTCCGGCCGACGGTGCGTCGGAACCCGAATTTCGCACAAGTCGGAGAGAGTTACCATGGATTCTGCCCCGCCGGACCCTCCGTCCTCCGGTCAGACTCGATCATCCGCCACAAAGAGGCCCAAGAAACACGAAGATACGAACCCCCTCTACGACTCCTGTGCCTCCTCGTGGTCATCCGTCCTCCCGTCACTCGCGATCATGCGCCACGAAGAAGCAAAAATGTCACTATCGCACCGCTACGTCCTAGATCGCATCGAGAATGTACTTTTTAATATGGAGTTTTGGTGCTCCGAAGTTGACCAAGAGACCATGTTCGATTCGCGAACACCTGAGGTATCCAAGCAATTGTGTAACGTGATCGTCTGTCACAAGTCGACACGCCTTGAGTTCGACAATGAGCAGCCCTTCGACAAAGAGATCCGCAAAGAACTCGCCCAAAATCATTCCATCCGCATCCCTGACGGTTAGCGGCCATTGCTGAAGAACATCCAGTCCCTGCTTGCGTAGTCTGTGCGCCAGTCCGTTCTCATAAACTTTCTCCATGTGTCCGGAGCGTAGATACCGGTGCAGTTCAAAACTCGTCGTACGGATCACATCACACAGCTGATTAATGTTTTCCCACCCCATACCCTATCCTGATTTCTTCGTGCCTCCTGTGCCTCCTTGTGGCTGTTCAATCAATAGCATCCCATGCGCCATGCGGTCTCGATCACGCGCGGGAGCGCCTGCAGCTTCCCAACGAGCGACGGCACAAGAATCCGCCGTCCCAGGGGCGTCCTCAGCAGCGACAGCAGCATGAACGCCTGATAGGCGGCGAACCGAAGATGATCGCCCGCGCCGTCTTTGCCAAGCACGCGCGCCATGATATAGTGCCGCCCGACCATCTCGATCGCGGCGAACTGCCTCGCCCCACACTTGATCTCACCCTTGACCCGATCGTGATAGACCCGCGCACCCCGCATATTGGCCAACCGCCAGCGTCTCGCGACGACCAGCGACAGCGCCATGTCCTCGACAAGGGAATAGGCCTTGAAAAATGGATCGAATACCGGATCCGGCAATGCCTCGCGCCGATACATGACGCAGGTCGTCGGCGCCCAGTCGATGGGCGCAATCTCCGCACGCCCCGGCGCATCCCATGACAAGAAACCCACGGCCGGGCCGATGCACCGGCCCGAGAAATCATCCATGTCGCCGCCGTTCAGCCACGCGAAGAACCGCCGACTGATCCGCCCGAGGGGGTGATATTGCTGGTTGGTGATGAGCGCGCTCGCACCGCCCAGTCCCCCATCCGACGCCAGGGCCTCATACAGCGCCCCCAGGCACCCCGGCTCCATGACGACATCGTCATCCGCAAAAAGTACAAATGGTTTAGACGAAAGCGACACCCCCTGATTCCGCTGCGCGCCCGCGCCACGCTCCACGGCCCGCGCATAGGTCACCCGGGCCGCGGAATCCTCCGAGTTCTCGCAGAGCGCACGCGTCCGACCATCGGACGACGCGTCCACCACCACCAGCTCTGCGGCGCGCCCCTTCTGTGCCCACAGGCTCGCGAGCAGATTGGCCAGCTTTTCGGGCCGATCCCCGGTCGCGATCACGACGGAAACGGGAATGTCCATGCTGCAGAACGGCAAGACTCTGGAGATGCTCAGCGCGGATCCGCCTTCCCGGCGCCCTTGGGCCGACGCACGGCCGCGACGATGCCCTCTCCCGAGGTAGCCGTCGTTTCATCGAGCATCACGGAGGTCGTGAATCCCTCGCGCGAGAGCATGTCGAGTGCGCCCCGCCATGATTCCCGGTTGCCGTGCCACTCGAGGAAGATGGCCGATCTCTCGGGCAGGATGGGCATCAGTCTCGGCAAGAGCTGATGCTCGGCGCCCTCCACGTCCATCTTGACAATCAACCGCCCGGCCCGCTGTCGACCGACGAGATCGTTGAGATCGACCGTGCGCACGCGGATCGAGTCACGCACTCCGTTTTCGACAAGTGCGCCGCGAAAGCTGTTCCCGGAAAAGTACGCCCATCCCTCCTCAAGTGCCGCGGCCGCGGGAACGAGTTCTGCGGCGATGCCATTCTCGCTCACGTGTGACGCGAGGCGGTCGTAGTTGTCCGGATTCGGCTCAAGGCTCACGATTCGCGCTGACGGAAACGTGACGCCCGCCAGACAGGTGAAGAAACCGACATGGGCCCCGCAATCCACGACGACGTCGGGCTCGAAATCCACGATGTCCAGAGGATAGTGGCGCCACAAAAACACCGCCTCGAAGGTGATGAAATCATCGAAGTGCCGAAACCGCACGCTCAGCCGCTTTCCCGCTTTGCCCGGCACCGCAAATTCGTGCCACGATTTCAGGAGCGCACTCCACGTGGGCGCCATGAGCCGATTGTGAAGCGCGCCGATGGCGGCCCATCGCATGCGCGACGGCAATGAGACCCCCAGTGGCGAAAACGCGATCATGCGCGATCGCGCATTCCCCGCCTTTTGCGCCAAGATTCTTAGGATGTTCTCCGCCATCGGCACCTCACGTCCTCGCCTGAGTCCCCAAATTCAGCCAGCATTGCCATGCGCGCGCCGGATCATTGGCCAAAGCGGCGCGTTTGCGCGCCGCACTCCAAAAACTCCTGCCCCTCGCGTCTTGGAGTGCGGCGGCGCCGCCGCCGCTTTCCACGGCCGGCAGAGCCGGCGTTCCGCCCCCTGCCAAAGCGGTAACGTCGCTCCACTTTGCACCGCATGAGGACCAGGCATTTTCATTCCCGGTGGTCCGGCAGCCGCCGGATGGAATCTGACCCGAAAACTCAGACATCGAATCGTAGGAGCCTGCTTGCAGGCGACGCGCATCGCGCGCAAGGGCGCTCCTACGAGGGACACCATGCCCGCATCGCGCGCAAGCGCGCTCCTACGTCCCATTTTCACCCCAGGTGGGGCCGCTAGCCGTTCGCGCGCGCCCCGCCCGCCGCGATCGCATCCTCGATCCCCGATTGAAAGGCTCGGAACAGAACGTCGTGCGCAAAGGTCGAGCGCGCCGCATTGAGGGCGGCATCGATCAAGGACTGCCTCAAGGCGCCGTCCTCGCGAAGGGCGGACACCGCCCCCGCCAGCGCATCCTCCGAACTGGGCTGATCGACCCACATGGCGCGCCGGGGAGGACCCGCGGCCCAGTTGGCGGCGGCGCTCCCCCGCGGGGCAAACAGTAGAATCGGCAGACCGAAGGCCGTGTATTCGGCGAGTTTCGTGGGGAACAACAGTTTCCCGTTGAGCCCGATCAGGTGATCCACGATCGCCACCAGGACATCGGCTGACCGGCGGATGTGCGCCGAGATCTCGCCCGCGGGCACTGGATCACGGACCTCGATCCCCTTGTGGCCGAACCGCGCGTCCTCCCGGAGCCGGGTCGCGGCGGCCGTATAGATGATGAGGTGCGCACCCCGCTCACCCAAGCAGCGGCCGAGTTCCGCGAGTCGATCGACAATGCCATCCGAGTGGATGGAACCCGCGTATAGAAAATTCATCGGGCGTTGGCCCCGCGCGTCGGCGGGCGCCGTCATCCCGATCTGCGCGCCCATCGCCAAGCCGGGATAGAGGACCCGCGCGGGGACCCCGCAACGCTCCTCGTACTCGGATGCCATCTCGGGGCTTACACAGAATCGCACGGCAGTATCCCGATAGAATCTCTTCAGCACCCGCCCACGCCACTGCCCGAACAGAGGCCTCAACTGGTGTAAATCTGTCACGGCCTCGTCGTGGACGATGAGTGCCAGCGGCAGCCGATGACGGCGCGCCGCGCCCCACGCCCGCGCCCAGCCCGAGCCGTGCCATACGGTCACGATCACCTCCGGCCGAAATCGCCGGATAGCGCGATCGACGGCGGACGATGGCAGCCACGCGCGGACCGTTTCAAAAAGCCCGATCGCCCCCGCCAGTCGCGTCCGCATCAGCCGCGCCCAGGCCCGCCTCACCACGATCCATTCGGCCGCGGAAACCGGCGGGCCGTCCGGCTCCACGGAAACCACGCACAGCCTTTCGCTCGGGTGCGTCTCGAATAGCCGATACAACAAGAGGCAGCCGCCGTACGAGTTCGATGGGGCCACGTCGCCGATGTACATCAGCCGCCGAGGCGGGCATTCGTGTTTATCGGCGCTCATCAATCAACACGAATCCCTTTCGGATCACCATCCGTGTGCATTCGTGTCTATCCGTGGTCCGCTTTCTCCCGCAGAGACGCAGGGACGCAGTGCCGTCACGTCCGCCGGGAGGGCCCGCGGCCTGAGCGTGTCTCAAAACCTCTGAACCGTGCCGCCTGGCACAGGCGGCCTACAAATTTAGTAGGGCATCTCTGTGAGATGCCGTGCATTGTCGCGCGCCGCACACCATTGGAAGTCCCCTCTATTATCAGATGGGCATTGATTGTTGGGTGTTCCGTGTTGGGAGTTTGAGTTTTGAGACAGCCTCGCCTCGCGGGCCGGGTCGGCCCAGGAACCGCGCATCCGGTGGGACTCATGCTTCACGCGCCGACTCCAACCACGAATGGACACCAATCAACACGAATCCCCATCCAGCGCCTTGAACAGGAGGCAACAGAGATAACGGAGCCATTCGTGTGCATTCGTGTCTATTCGTGGTTCGCTTTCTCCCGCGGAGACGCAGGGGCGCAGAGAGTTCCACCTGGTATCCCCACCTTCTCCCAACCCGCGCGCCATGTGGCCCGAGCCGCCTCGACCGACAATCGCGTCGCCACCAGGCGCCGCGCATTCGCCAGCACGCGTCGCCGCAGTCCGGGGTCCCGCACGGCCTCCACCCCGCGTCGCATCGCCTCGGTCGCGGGCGACGTGACAACCACCGCGGCATCCTCCGGCGCGAGGTAATCCACCATCGCGCTGTCGGACGGCCCGATCGCCAGCGTCATCGTCCCGCTGGCGAGGCACTCGGACATCTTGGTCGCGATATTGAAATGCGACATGTTTGCCAGCGCCTCTTTGAAACTGATGGGCAGCAGGACGGCGTCATACTCGCGCATCTTGGCCACCACGTCCTCGGGGGCCGCGGCGCCGCGCGCGCTCACGCCCGCCACTTTGATCTCCTCTGGGAGATCCTGTCGTGACCACACATCGAGGGTTGCGCGACGCGGGCTCACGGCCGCATTCACGAAGGCCTCCAGAGCATCGACCTGCCACGGCCCCACGTGCCCGAAATACCCGCACCGGATCGGGCCACCCCCCGACGAGATATCCCACCGCGGTTCCCCAACGGGGTCCGCTGGACCGAACAGGACCGTCGCTTCCACGCCAAACCTCTCCCGGTAGAATCTCCCGAGCGCCGGGCTGATGACGAACACGTGTGCCGCGCCCTGCAGGTGCGCCCGCATCAAGTCCTCCATCTCTGGATCATAGCGCCACGAATCACCCTCTCGCCGCAGGCAGTGGTCGTCCATCATCCACGTCACATAGGGAAACGGGTTTCCGCGGCGGATATCCCCCAAGATCCGAGGAACGAAATCCCCCTGGGGGCACGCCAAGCATCGGACCCGATCCCTCCCCCGCAGCAGCGCCCGCATCCGCACTGCCGCGCGACGACAAAACGCCCGCCTCAGACCCGGACGCCTCGCCAAACGATCCGCCATCGTGCACCCCAGCAATCGACGGCACCAGACCGTGTCCGGCCAGAAATCGATCTGCACTGACCTCGGAGCGAAACGCCGGGCCGGGGGCGCCTGCCGCGCGAATCCACCCGGATGCACGAACAGATCGAATGCATCCAGATCGGAACCCAACACCCGCTGCAAGGTCAGACCGCCGCCGTGGCCGTCCGAGACCGCCATTTCTGAAAAGAGAAGGTTCACGGTCGCGAGTTCTACGTCAGCCTTTGCAACCCCCTCGATTACTGCTGTGATCGGCCGACGGCCTCGCGGGCCGCATTTAGGAAGGCCTTGGCAAATCCGCGGCGCCGGCCCGGCAGGGCCTCACGTGCAGCGGTTTCGAGCGCCTCATCCGGTCCTGCCTGCCATGTTTCCCAGACGCGCGCCAGGCAATCCGCTAGGCATTCGGAATCGTTTGGATCGAAATAGACGGCGCCGGGAGGGTTTTGCTCCCGGTGCACGGCAAGATCCGACAGCACCGCGCGTTTTCCCAGCGACTTGCACTCCTCGATCGCGGTGTTCCAGCCTTCGAATCGCGAAGGATTCAGCACAGCGACACTCTGCCGCATCAGCAGATAGACATGATGGTGCGGGACCAGCCCAAGGAAAGCGACCTGATCTCTGACGCCGAGGCGGGACACGAGTTGGATCAGGTCAGCAAAGTGCATGGGGGCCCTGTAGTCGTTGAGAAGGCCGGTGCAAACCACGAAAGGTCGGATCCGGCGTTGGTGCAATCGTTTCAGCGCTTCAAACACAGCACGGTGATTCTTGTGCACCCAAAACTGGTTGGGCAGGTACAGAAAACGCTCCGGCAGATGATACTGACGGCAAACCGGCGACGGATCGTTCTTCATGGCCTCGTCGGGGACGTGTGCCACAAAACGGAGGACGCGCGCCTTGGCCGCCAGTTGCGGATCGAACGCCCGGAAGTCGCGTAAGGCATCCTCGCTGCTCAGAAGCACGATGCGGGCGTTCCGGGCAGTGTTTTGAAACCAACGATCGCGGAACGCCCTGTCCTGATCCGAAAAGAAGGCCGGAAGGTGGACGTGTTGAAAATCCGGTATCCACCCGATTCGCGGCACACGCGTAGGGGTGTCCACAAAACGGCTGAAAAAGACATCCAGGTTCAGGTCCAGGCAGACGCGCTCGATGGGTCCGGGCCACATGCGGTCGGGCACACGGCCCAGCCTGCGCAAGTGTTCCAGCGCCCAAACCGGGCTCCATCGGCGGGGCGGTGCGGCGATCCTCGCGCCCCCGGACAACCCACGGAACTGTTCCCACGCGGGCTCCGGCAGGCTCGCGGGCCGCAGGACGAGTGTCGTCGCGGATTCCGGCTCGAAGTCGCGGAGCGCGGAAAGGAGGTTCACCAGATAGGTCAATCCTCCCGTCCAGCCTTCGCCCTGCATCCATTCGAAGCCGATGCGCATGCGGGAATCGGACCCGTCACCATTCACGAGGCACCTCCGCCGGTGGCCTCGGCCCAGATCTCGCGCAGAGCCTGCGCGAGCGAACGCCTGGGATAGCCCGGCACGAGCGCCTGGATCTTAGCAATGTCCGCAAGCTGGCAATGCCGATCAACGCGCCGCTTCAGTTCCGGCCGCTCATCGATCTCGACGGCCTCGCCAATGGTCTCGCCCAACAATCGCACGACATCCGCCGCCGAGTATTCCGTGCCGGATCCCACGTTGTACACTCCGAACGACGAGGGGAGCGGAGCCTCGGCTAGCGTGGCAAAGGCATCCGCGACATCCTCGACATGAACGAAATCCCTGCGGGGTGACGTATTGCCCATGGCAATCCGTCGCTTGCCCGCAACGAGCTGCGCGACCACGTCTGGGATCAGATGGCGGTTGGTTTCCCTCGTGCCCACAGTGTTGAACAGCCGCACCACTGCCACCTCGGGAAGGCCCGCCCGATGGGCATACGTCATCAGCTGCTCCCCCGCTGCCTTGCAGATCCCGTAGATGTCGCGCGGCCGCACCGACATCGTTTCCGCCAGCGGGCCCTCAAGTATGTCGTATACCGCGCCGGAGGACGCGAACACCAACCGCCGCACGCCCGCGGCGCGGCAGGCATCGGCCACGTTCTGCGTGCCCTCGATGTTCGTCCGCAGCGCGAGGTGCGGCTCGTTTTCGCACGTGGGGATATGGTGGATCGCCGCCAGGTGCACAACCGCAACCGGTCGCCACCGCACGACCGCTTCGGCCAGATCCGTTCGGTCCACGATGTCGCATCGCCCGAACGTGACGCCCGAACAAGCAGACACATATTCCCGACGACCCGTTGCAAGGTCGTCGAGCACGTGCACGGTCGCGCCACGCTCCGCCAGCCGTTCCACCAGGTGGCTGCCTACAAATCCGGCGCCGCCAATGACCACGATGTTGCTCATAGAATCCCGCTCCTGCCGGGTGTGCCATCGCCGCACGCGGCCTTCAGGGGGTCCGCGACTTCGACGACGGGCAATGGGTCTAGGATGTCCTGCTCCTCCCTGCTTGAGAGGAAGGCGAAGCTCCCGTCAGGATGCCTCGACTCCTGAAACTGCAGCGGCCGGAAGGCCTCGTGGCAGGTGCGCTTGGGCACCGACGCGGGGCGGAGGTCGCCGCGCACAAAAAACGCATTGTTCCCGTACGAATTGCACCCCACCAAGTCGAACCCCTTCGCGTGCCCAAGCCCGCACAGCGCTGCCAGCGAGGCCCCGTAGTAGATCATCGAGCGATGCGCCTTCGCCCGTTCGAAATCCGGCCGGTACGGCACCACCACCGCACGGTCCGGACCGAAACGCGCATTATATTCGATCGCGACGATCGCGGGTCGCACTTCCTCGACCGCCTTCCACACCCAGTAGTCGTTCCCGTCAATGTCGATCGACAACAGGCCGATGGGCCCGCTCATCCCGTTTGCCCTCAGCAAATCGTTGATGTTCTCCGCCGTCACGAACGCTTGCGCCGCGCGCAGCCGCCGCGTCACCGAGATTGCGTCCGCACGGATCGACGCCACGTGCCCCTCGCTCCCGTCCATCACAAGACCCGACCAGTAGTCGTTCAGCAAAAGAAACCGCGTGTTCGCCTCCGTGTAGTCTTCGACCCCAAACTCGACGAACGTGCGCTCCCCCACCGGTACCTCGCGGATCAACCACTGGATGATCCCGTCGTCACCACCCTGCGAAAACACTTGGAACTCCCACCCCTCTAGTGTATTTACCCCGGCTGTCACCCGAGTTGCGACTGAGAGGTTGCCCAGGGCGCACCGCAACAGCTCCGTTTGCCGCTGCCGAACACGCCCCCCCGCCGCCACCTGCCGCAACAACCGCACGTGCTCCATCAACGCCCGAGGCCAGGAAAAAGGATTCATCGAGTCGCCCCAGTTGATCCCGAAATCATCCCCCGTCGGCCCATCACGTCGGCCTCTGCGGACCGGTGCCCAGCATTTCGCGGACGTGCGCCTTGGCCAATCGTCCCATCCCACCCAGCATCGTGCGGACGGTCCGCCACTCCCATCCACACGAGCATGGCACACGGATCCAATCGAAAAATCCAAGGCGCCCTCGATAGACCGTGAACAATCGGTCGAGCACCTGTTGTTCCAACATGTGATTCAGTGCTGCCTTGAGTTCGTGCTGCCGCACAGATGACAGGGATTTAAAACCGCGTCTCTGCGTGCATTGATCTTGAAACCATCGCTTCATGTCCCTGGCCGAACGCGCGACATAGTGCCACGGGCACGCCAGTCCCACGCTTTCCAGATACACCCGGTAGGAAAATGTCACGGTATTGTCGAAAGCGACGAAACCTTCCAAAGCCAGCGCCAGAAATGCCGCGTTGTCCGAGTTGTTCCCAGAATATAAACTTGGGAATCCTCCTGCCTCCCGAAAAGCCTTCGTACGAACCATCATCGACAATAGGGTTTCCGATGGGAGGCGGCGCAACCACAGCCAATCGAGAACCACGTCGATGCCGGGGTACACTCCCGAGTTCCAACCGCCGGCTTGCCTCTGGACGGTTCCGATCCTGTCAATGACCAGATTCTTCCCGAAAGCGACCGCGATCTTGGGATCCTGATTCATGAGGTTCGAAAGCCTGCGTACGTAATCGCGCGAAAGGCAATCGTCGTCAGACAGGAGCATAAAATATCGCCCGCGCGCCAAGTTCAGGCACTGGTTCCAGTGCGTGATGATATCGACGGTCTCTGGATTTGTTCGCGCGACAATGCGGTGATCGCGCCTTTGAAACTCGGCAACGACTTTGGCGGTATCGGCGCTCGATCCATTATCGGAGACAAGGATCTCAAGCGATTCCTCGTTCTGCGCCGTGACACTCTCGAGGGTCGTCCGGAGATACTGCGGGCGATTCAGTGTCGGCACCACTAGGGTGACGTTCAATTCTGTTTCTGGCATATCAAGCGCGCATGCCGACGGCCCGACCGCGGAGGACACAATCATCGGTCCAAAAGTACTTCCACTGTCCAAAACGACCAGCCATGACGAGCACGGAGTCCTGCGGAACGGGTTTGGCGGCGGACCAATCCGTTAGAGGATGGGTGTCGCTTGGTTCACGCCGGAGCCCGAAAGGTTCAAGCGCCGACCAGATCGTCTCCAATGCAGCGGCTGTTTCGCGAGTGAAAATGACGTTCGCCCAGGGGACCCTATGGACGGAGGCACGAATGTCGCGGCTTCCATTCGGGCAGAGGTCGGGACAGAGGAGGCCCATGACTGTTAATTCGTCAACCACCTTGTCGCACAATGTCCCTTCGCGGCAGGGCAGGGGTCGGTGGCGGCTGAAATAAACTTCGACCTGAACGCCGGTGTGGCCTTCCAGAGCATTGCATGGGGAAAGGCGCTCGGTGCAGTTGATCCGCGTGGAGAGCAGGTCCTCGTCATAAACGTAGATCCAATGCTCTGGCCTCTGGGTGGGATGAGGCGCGGTGGCCTCGACAAGCCACACCGACGAGCAGTCCAGCGCCCTTGCTGCCTCACGGGCTGCATCGGGCAGGTTACCGCACATGTCGATGAAATTGGGAACGGGGAGAGTGTTGACGAGGCGCTCGTATGCAAGAATTCGACCGTCCGAGGTGCAGACGCGCTTTTCCCGGAGATCGATGCCGACCACTTCCGTTTCCATCTGGATGCGGGCGCCTTCGGCCAAACGGGATGCGAACGCCTGATACCCGCCGCGCCGCGGATATCGGACGTGCGTGATGTAGTGCGTCTGGCGGTCGAGCGGCGCGCGGGCTCCTGCCAGAACCTCTTCCTCCGTCGGAAAGAAGAAGCGCTTCCCAATCCAGTCCAGCCCGAGCCGGTCGGGATCAACAGTCCAATACTTCCGTGTGTACGCGGCAGGAAAAGTGCGGGCGAACACCGGCCCCAGGGCCGCGTCGAGCCATTCCGCGTAGTTCGCCGGCACCCGCATTGCCCGCCTCCGCCGTGTCTCGAGAAACGACTCGATGCAACGGGTCCGAAGAGGTTCTGGAACCTGGTACATGTTGGATTGCGCGGGATGATCAATCCATCTGCCCCGGAACCAGTTCCCGATGCCGACCGGATACTCGAGTAACTCCTCGCCGACGGCTTCCGCAAACACCCCTCGGACATAATCATTTTTGGTGAAGGAGACGTGTGGCCCCTCATCCCACGTGAAGCCTTCCCGTGTCCGAGTGTGAACATGACCAAAAGCATGGGAAGCCCGTTCCAACAACAGGCACCGTTCGTGGCCCAGATGATACGAAACCGACAGGCCAGCCAATCCAGCCCCTAGGATAACGGTCATGGCTGCGTCCCAATCCCGGCGTCGATGCTCGGCGAACGGAACGGCGGTTCGCCGGCCTCGCAGATGGCACGAATGCGGGCCGACACTTCGGGGACATAGCGCATCACTTCGCCCGGCCGATAGGGCAATGCCCCGATAAGCAACCGCCCCTTAGCACCCCAGTGCCTCCACCAGGATTCCGCAAAATCTCGCAGTGTTGCCGCGCGCCCGGTTCCCACATTCTCGACCAATGGCTGGCCTGGTTTGATATCCCGCCACGAACATGCATCAAGAAATGTTCGCGCCACCGATTCCACCGGAACGAAATCACGGACCTGTCCACCTTCCGTCATGGGAAAGTTCTTGTCGGCATGTGCGGCGGCGCGAAGCGATGGCCAGAAGTTTGACGGGTGCTGTCCTTCGCCGAAGGCGTGGAAGATCCGCAGGCAGACGAGTTCCATAGAAAACGTCCGAGCGAACCCGAGGGCGCCGCTCGTGAAGAGGTGTTTCGAGATGGCATAAGGGCCCCGGGGCTCACAACGGCCGCTGGATGGAATCTGGCACATGGTTTCGCCGGCAGCGCCATATTCCTGGCAACTCCCGGCCACAACGATCCGAGCCACCCCATGAAGGCGCGCCCTCTCCAACAGGTTGAGGCAAGCGGTCGAATTCGTGCGAATCGCATCTGCCCATGTCACTTCCTGAGGGCTCACTCCGACCGCCGAAAGCACGATCAGAGCATCCGACCCTTGTAGGGCGCTTGCGTCGAAGGATTCCAGTTCGCCGTCAACCCACCTCGGTTCCTCGGCGATCTGGACTCGTGGATGAGAACCGGGGCGCCGAAGAGCGACGACATCGTGTCCCGCTTCCAGGGCCACGCGAAGGAAGTGGCTGCCGATGAAGCCGGTGCCGCCGGTGACGAAAATGCGCATGCCGTGGGAGGTTCTCAGGATCGCTTAACGAAGGTGCGGGCACAGCCGACAACTTGATCGAGCTGATCCGATGTCAAACCAGGAAACGTCCCAACGAAGATGGCGCCGTTCATTATGCGGTCGGCCCCAGGGAGAAGCGAAGCGATCTCAACACTCTTGAGTTTGGCCGTGTGGGAATTTGAAAGATGGCGGACGCGAAAGGCCCCAGCCCGCTGACGCCGGAGTTCGACGAACGCCGGTTGTCGGGCGAGGTTCCCACCGAAGAGCGCGCGATTGCCGATCTTCCGCGCATCGAGGTGGCGCGCGAGATCGAACGGCGTGAAGGGCGCCGTTGGCCGGACGAGCAGCAGGAACCCGAACCACGAGGGATCGCTGCGGTGCCCGGAGTTGTCCCAGCTGAAACCGGCAGGCGTCCATCTGGTGGCGTGGGTCGGCAAGTGGAATTCGAAGAACTCGTCGAGGTCGGCCATGCCGCGGCGCAGGTATTCCCAATTGGTGCGACGGGCCTCGACGAAGGCGGGGAGGCGCTTGAGCTGCTCGCGGCCGATGGCGGCCTGAATGTCGAGGGGTTTGAGGTTGTAGCCGAGGTGACTGTAGATGTACTTGTGGTCGTAACCCTCCGGGAGTTCGCCCAGCTGCCACCCGAAGCGCTTCTTGCAGGTGTTGTCCTTGCCACTGGCGCACCAGCAGTCCCGCCCCCAGTCGCGGAAACTCTCCACGAGCACTTTGAATTTCATGTCGCGCACGACATTCACCGCGCCCCCCTCGCCCATCGTGATGTGGTGCGGGGGATAGAACGATTGCGCCGAGAGATCGCCAAATGTGCCGGTGAGTTGGCCGTCGTACGTGGAGCCAAGCGAATCGCAGTTGTCCTCGATCAGCCACAGGTCGTGGCGCCGACAGAAGTCGGTGACCGCCGCCAGGTCGAACGGGTTGCCCAGCGTGTGGGCCAGGATCACGGCCTTCGTTTTTCCTTCGACGAACGCCCCCTCGAGCTGATCGGCACGCGCATTGAGCGTGATCGGATCGGCATCGACGAACACCGGCACTGCGCCCACCTGCACGATCGGCGCCACCGTGGTGGGAAATCCCGCCGCGCACGTGATCACCTCGTCGCCAGGACGGAGCCGCCTGTCGCGCGGGATCTTGTGGCTCGTCAGTGCCGAGACGGCCAGCAGGTTCGCCGAGGAACCCGAGTTCACCAGGATCGACCGCCGCACGCCGAGGAATGACGCCAGCTCATGCTCGAAGGCGTCGCCCTCGGGACCGAGCGTCAGCCAGAAGTCCAGCGTGGCGGAAACCGCGGCCTCGACCTCGTCCTCGGTAAACACGCGCCCCGCGTAGGGCACAGAGAGGGTCGAGGGCCGAGGGTCGAGCGCCGACATGTCCGCTTTGAGGCGGAGGGCGTCGTCGCCGGGCCGGTTGGCAATATGGGCCTCCCGAGAGAACTTTCTCGCATCAAGCCGAATGATGGCTTTCCTCACTGCCAGGACGAACGCGGGCTTCACGCGGACCGCCAGACGCCGGGCAATGGACAGCCGCACTTTGAGAACACGGTCCGTGCGGACATAGGATTCCTTTGGCAGCGCGCCTTCCTCGTAGTCCGAAGCCCCGATTGGAAGAGAAGCCGGATGGACTCTTGACGATGTGACCATGGCCACATCGATATCCCCAAGCGCATCAGCCTCTGAAAGGATCAGGGCAGGGCGTATTTTGGCACGATCCAATGCCGTGTGCGGCCAATGGATTCGGCAAAATGTTCCGACAATCGACATTGTGTGAGAAGGGGCAGGAAGACCAACCGGGACGGCGGTCAGTCGCGATCGATCAGGAGTCGATCCAGACTGTCTCCCCAATCCTCGTCGTCCTCTCGGAAGACGCTATCGAGCTGAGCTGCCTCCCAGACATTCGGGGGGGGATTTCCAGCCATCATTTCGTCCTTGGTATAAAGAACAAGCCGGACGCCCTCTGGAATCTGTGCCGAGGCATCCAAGATCTCGAGGCCGCTTCCTTTCTTTATGACGGTGATGCTCACGAGATACAGTACTCCCAGATCTGCCGGCACGTCAATTCGGCGGGGTCAGCGCCCGCATTCACCCCGCGGTACCATTCGACGGTCCTGCGGATCGTCTCCGAAAAATCCCAGATGGGACTCCAACCCAGCAGATGGAACGCCTTCTCATGGGCAAGATTCAGGAGGCCCGCCTCGTGCGGCCCAGTCGGATCGGAGCGATCCTCCCACGTGCCCGGCCAATGCCTTAGGATCTCTTCGACGACCGTCCGCACGGTCCGGTTGGATTCGGGCCTGGGCCCAAAATTGAAAGCCCCGCGCAATGCCGCGGTCGACGATTCGCCCGCGAGCCGCGCCGCGAGGAGAAGATACCCACCCAGGGGCTCCAGCACGTGCTGCCAAGGCCGCGTCGCAGCCGGATTGCGCACGGGGATCGAGGCATTCGCCGCCAGCGCCCGAACCGCGTCCGGCACGATGCGGTCCTCGGCCCAGTCGCCGCCACCGATCACGTTGCCAGCGCGGGCGCTCGCGAGCCGAACGGGATGCGCCCCCGGGAAAAACGAGCGGCGCCACGACTGAACGGCCAGCTCAGTCGCAGCCTTGCTGGAGCTATAGGGGTCGTACCCGCCCAGCGCGTCCTCCTCCCGGTAGGCGTGGACCCACTCACGGTTCTCGTAGCACTTGTCCGTCGTGACGATGACCGCGACACAGGGCCGATCCACGCGGCGAATAGCCTCTAAGATCTGCACGGTGCCCATGACGTTCGTCTCCCAGGTCAGGGCTGGCTCCGCGTAAGAGCGCCGCACGATCGGCTGGGCCGCTAGGTGAAAGACGTAATCCGGCCTCGACGCCTCAAAGGCCGCGCCCACCGCCGCCGCATCACGAATGTCTCCCCGGCGGTCCTCCATCCGTCCCGAGAGGTCCAATTGCTCAAAGAGCGACGGCCGGGTCGGCGGCTCGAGGGCCAGACCCGTTACCCGAGCGTTCAATGCCAGCAGCCATTCGCAGAGCCAGGAGCCCTTGAAGCCGGTGTGGCCCGTCACCAGCACGCGGCGGCCGTGAAAGGCATCGGCCATTGAAGAATAAACACTCACTGTCAGGACTCCCGATTGGACGGTTTAGACCACACCTGCCAAGGTGCCGCCCCCTTGGCCCAGAGGCCGTTGAGGAAATTGAATTCAGCGAACGTGTCCATGGGTTGCCAGAATCCTTTGTGGCGGTACGCCACCAACTCGCCGTCCACAGCAAGACGCCGGAGCGGATCCTGCTCGAACATGATCTCGTCGCAGTTTTCGAGATAGGAAAACACGCGTCGGCTCGCTACGAAAAACCCGCCGTTGATCCAGCCGCCTTCCGCCTGCGGCTTCTCGTTGAACTCCGTGACTCGACCATTACTCTCCAGACCCATTTCACCGAACCTTCCCGGAGGATGGACCGCTGTCACCGTCAATATCTTCCCGTGGGTCCGGTGAAAACGGATGGCTGAGGAAATATCGACATCGCCCACGCCGTCACCGTAGGTCATCAAGAAATCCTCGTCCGAACCTAAGTACCGCTCAATCCGCTTGATGCGGCCTCCCGTCATCGTCTCCTCGCCGGTGTCCGCCAGGGTCACCCGCCAGTCGTGCTCCTCATGGGAGTTGTGAAATTCAACGGAGAGATTGTCGCCCAGCGCCAGTGTCACGTCACAGGTGTGCCAAAGGTAGTTTCGAAAGTAATCTCGAATTATGTCCCCTTTGTATCCTAGGCACAGGATGAAATCCCGATGCCCGTAATGGGCATACATCTTCATGATGTGCCAGAGGATCGGGCGATTTCCTATCGGCACCATCGGCTTCGGTCGATACTCCGTCTCCTCGCGAAGACGCGTCCCCTTGCCGCCGCAAAGTATCACGACTTTCATGTTGTTTGAATCTCCAATTCTTTAAGCATCACATTTTCAAACATCACGCTTCCCCATGCGGGGTGCCAGTTGGCTGCCCAAGAGTGATCGCCGCTGATGGGGGAGACCTCGAAGACTGGGACGCCGATGACAACATCAAAGTCCTGCCGGGAGCCGCGATGGCCGCCCTGGCCAACGCTAAAGCCTATGTAATAGGTGCCCGGGGCCAGTTTGGCGTCATTGATGGCGAGGCGGAGGGTTTTGGTTTCTCCTGTGGCCAGGTCGAAGGTGTCGGCGGTAAAGAGGGTGCCGACACAGGTGGAGTCCATGCGGAAGATGCTGGAGCCGATGCTTAGGTTATGGAGCGTTCTGCGCGCGGAGATGCGGAGGTCGAAGGCGATTGGTTCTCCGAAATTGACGCAGCCCTTGTCGTTGGTGTCGGCGAGGCGTGCATCCAGAAAACGGGCATCACAGGGCATGCCTGGGAGGCGAAGCGCGTCGAGATCCACGCGGGCGGCCTCTTTCCGGGTGTCAAGGTAGGCAGTCACGGCCTGGGGGGTTTTCCCGAGGAAGCGGATGTTGCCACGTTCGAGGAGGAGGGTCGAGGGGCAGAGGTTGCAGATCGCCCCCATGTTGTGGCTCACGAAAAGGACCGTGCGCCCCTCGGCGCGAGAGACGTCCTGCATCTTCCCGAGGCATTTTTTCTGAAACTGGATATCCCCCACGGCGAGGACCTCGTCGACGATGAGGATCTCGGGCTCGAGGTGGGCGGCGACGGCGAAGGCGAGGCGCACGTACATGCCGGAGGAGTACCGTTTCACCGGCGTATCGAGGAACTTCTCGATCTCGGCGAAGGCCACAATCTCGTCGAATTTTCTTTCGATCTCCCGGCGGCTCATGCCGAGGATCGTGCCGTTGAGGTAGACATTTTCGCGGCCGGTGAGTTCGGGGTGGAAGCCGGTGCCCACCTCGAGCAGCGAGGCGACCCGGCCACGGATGCGGACCCGGCCCTCGGTGGGCTCCGTGATGCGGGATAAAATTTTCAATAACGTGGACTTGCCCGCGCCGTTGCGACCGATGATGCCGAGGACCTCGCCGCGCTTGACCTCGAAGCCGACGCCCCTGAGCGCCCAAAAACGCTCTTTGGAGGAGGGCAATGCGGGCGCCGGCTCTGCCCCCCGGCGCAGCGCGCGCAAGGGGCGCGCCACCGCCTCGACAATCTCCTCGCTGAGGCGGCGGTAGCTGGGCCCGCCCCTCTGGTGGCTGATGAGGTAAGACTTGCCGAGGTTCTCGACGGAGATGACGGTGTCAGGATTCATGGTGCGTGGAACTTAGATCGGCGAGGGATCGCCTAAACGCGGCTTCAACCACGAAGGACTCAATCAACTCCCTCGCGAGAAAACCGTAAGGCATCCGTGTTCATCCGTGGTTCCTCAATGCGCCCGCCCTGGTGGGACGGGGTTCCACCACGGATGGACGCCGATGGACACCGATGCCTTCGCCGAGCACCCCTCCCCATCCGAGTTCATCCGTGTTCATCCGTGTTCATCCGTGGTTGCTCACAGCGCCCGCCCTGGTGGGACGGGGTTCCACCACAGATGGACGCCGATGGACACCGATGCCTTCGCGGAGCACCCGTTCCCCATCCGAGTTCATCCGTGTTCATCCGTGGTTGCTCACAGCGCCCGCCCTGGTGGGACGGGGTTCCACCACGGATGGACGCCGATGGACACCGATGCCTTCGCCGAGCACCCGTTCCCCATCCGAGTTCATCCGTGTTCATCCGTGGTTCCTCAATGCGCCCGCCCTGGTGGGACGGGGTTCCACCACGGATGGACGCCGATGGACACCGATGCCTTCGCGGAGCACCCCTCCCCATCCGAGTTCATCCGTGTTCATCCGTGGTTCCTCAATGCGCCCGCCCTGGTGGGACGGGGTTCCACCACGGATGGACGCCGATGGACAC
>Ga0116157_10000691_pt1 | contig 34363 bp, 27 predicted proteins | sample AD_UKC048_MetaG_FD_89882 | JGI IMG/M metagenome (GOLD analysis project Ga0116157, IMG submission 89882) | Active sludge microbial communities of municipal wastewater-treating anaerobic digesters from USA - AD_UKC048_MetaG | ecosystem: Engineered > Bioreactor > Anaerobic > Digestate | place: USA... | reverse complement strand
TTTCATTGCGCTGATTCGGGAATAGAATACGTTCTTTATCAGATTAGCTTAAGTCCAGAACCAACTATCTGCACTTCTCCAGCCAATTCTATTTCTGGAACTGTTAACGGGGATAGTTATTATAGCTTCGACACAACGGTTTTTAACACTAATAATGATTGCGGAGTAGGAACCATCGTTACTGCTTTGGGAGATTTTAATGGGTCTGTGAGAAAAGTTCAGATACAATATTAATTTTTATGAAAAAGATTGAAGCCAAACAGAGGATTGCTAAATTAAAAGAATTTATTAATTATCATAGGCGCCTTTATCATGTTTTGGATAAGCCGGAGATTAGCGATTCTGCTTTTGATGCTCTTAAGAAAGAGCTTTTTGATTTAGAGCAGGAATATCCAGATTTAATTACCTCTGATTCTCCTACACAAAGGGTGGGCGGAGAGCCCTTGAAAGCTTTTGAAAAGTTTGAACACAAACAACCCATGCTTTCTTTTTTTGACGCTTTTAATCGAGAAGATATGGATAATTGGGAGGTGCGTAATAAAAAAATTTTAACAACCGAGGAAATTAAAAAAATTAATTATTATTGTGAGCCAAAATTAGATGGTTTGGCAATTGAATTGGTTTATAAAAATGGAGTTTTGGCTATTGGCGCAACTCGTGGAGATGGTAAAATCGGAGAAAATGTTACGCAAAATATTAAAACTATACAATCAATTCCTTTAAGATTAAGAAACACCGAAGAGGTTTTGAAAGAGTTGGACCAGTTGGGTTTGAAAAAAATAGTCAAAATCATTAAACAAAAAGGAGTTGAAGAATTAATTGTAAGAGGTGAAGCAATTATTACTAAAGAAAATTTTGTTAAAATAAATAAAGAAAGGGAAAAAGAGGGCTTGTCAGTTTATGCTAACCCTCGCAATTTGGCAGCTGGATCAATCCGTCAGTTAGATCCAAAAATCGTAGCTCAAAGAAAATTAGAATCAGATGTTTATTCTTTAATCACTGATTTGGGTCAAGAAACTCATAGCGAAGAGCATTTAATTTTAAAAGCTTTTGGATTTAAGACCAATAATAAATACAATAAGATTTGTAGTGATTTAGATCAAGTTTTTAAATATTACGAACATCTTTTTAAAATTAGAGATTCTTTACCATACGAAATTGATGGTGCGGTTGTATTAGTTGACAATAATAAAATTTTTAAAGAATTAGGAGTTGTAGGAAAAGCTCCGAGAGCAGGCATTGCTTTAAAATTTGCCTTAAAACAAGCCACAACTATTGTGGAAGATATTTTAGTTCAGGTTGGACGCACAGGTGCTATGACTCCGGTCGCAGTTTTAAAGCCGGTAAATGTAAATGGGGTTACAATTACTAGAGCCACCTTGCATAATGAAGATGAAATTAAACGTTTGGGATTAAAAATTGGAGACACGGTAGCGGTTGGACGGGCAGGGGATGTGATTCCAGAAATTATTTTGGTTTTTAAAGAATTAAGAACTGGCAAAGAGAAAAATTTTGTAATGCCTCAGAAATGTCCAGATTGCGAAGATAAACTTATCAAAAAACCGGGAGAAGTAATTTGGTATTGTCCTAATCCAAATTGTTTTAGTCGAAAAAGAAGATATTTAGGTCATTTTGTTTCTCGGGGTGCCTTTAATATAGATGGAGTGGGCCCAAAAATAATCAATCGATTTTTAGATGAAGGATTAATCTCTGATGCCGCTGACTTATTTGATCTAAAAGAAGGAGACATTTTTCCATTAGAAAGGTTTGCCGAGAAATCATCTCAAAAAATAGTAGAAAAAATACAATCTCGAAAAGAAATCACCTTAGGAAGATTTATTTATGCTTTGGGAATAAGAAATGTGGGCGAAAAGATGGCTTACGATTTAGCTCAAAAATTTAATGATTTAGAAAAAATAAAAAATCTATCAAAAGAAGATTTAGAAAAAATTGCGGATATTGGACCAGTGGTTGGCGATTCAATTTATACTTGGTTTCATAATAAGCACAATCTCAATTTTTTAAAAAAATTATTAGACAAAGGAATTGTAATTAAACATAATAAAAAAAGAGGGGATAAGTTAAAAGATAAAACTTTTCTTTTAACCGGAACTTTAGAAACACTAAGTCGCGACGAAGCTAAAGAAAAAATAAAAGTTCTTGGGGGAGAAATATTATCTAGCGTTTCAAAAAATCTTAATTATTTGATTGTGGGAGAAAATCCTGGTGGAAAATTTGATAAGGCCAAAGAATTAGGGGTAAAGATTTTAAATGAAAAAGAATTTCTGAAAATAATAGGATAGAACTTAGAATATAGAACTTAGAATATTTGTCCTATGTTCTTTATTCTGGGTCCAATGTTCTTGTTTTAAATATATGAACTTTTTAGGGAAATTACAAAAATTTGACTGGGTTTTATTTGGTGCTTGCAGTGTTTTGGTTATTTTTGGGCTGGTTTCTTTATACAGCTCTTCTTTTGGTGGAGATTATTCCAATTTTTATAGGCAACTTATTTTTTTCATTGTTTCTATTTTAATAATGTTTGGAATGAGTTTTATGGATAATAGGATTTTAAGGGAAAATCCTTTAATCTTAATTTCTTTTTATTTTGTATGTATCCTTTTGTTGATCGGAGTCTTTTTCTTTGCTCCAGAAATTAGAGGCATCAAATCTTGGTATAGAATTGGTCCTGTTTCTTTTGATCCAATTGAACCAATGAAAATTATTATTATTTTAATTTTGGCAAAATATTTTTCTCATCGCCATATTGAGCTTTATAACCTAAAACATATTTTTATTTCTGGTCTTTATCTTGTTTTGCCAATTATCTTAATTTTTTTACAGCCAGAGTTTGGCTCGGTTGCAGTATTGTTGGCTATTTGGATTGGCATGCTTTTGGTGTCGGGAATTAAGATTCGCGATTTTATAATCTTGGTTTTAATTTTTGCTATTTTAACTGGAACAGTTTGGCAGTTTTTCTTAAAAGATTATCAAAAACAAAGAGTTTTAAGCTTTGTTGCTCCCCAAGAAGATCTTCAAGGCACGGGTTGGAGTCAAAATCAATCTAAAATAAGTATTGGATCGGGAGGTTTATTGGGTATGGGCATTGGAAAAGGTCCCCAAACTCAATACGGATTTTTACCCGAAGCGCATACAGATTTTGTTTTTTCTGCTATTGCCGAAGAAACAGGATTTTTAGGCGTTTCAATTCTTCTTTCTCTTTTTGCTATAATTTTTTGGAGAATTTTTAAAATTGCTTTTAGTGTCAATTCTAATTTTTCTCGCCTTTTTGCTTCTGGATTGGCAATTGCTATTTTCTTTCATATGACCATAAATATAGGAATGAATTTAGGAGTGCTTCCTGTGATTGGATTACCCTTACCCTTAGTTTCTTATGGAGGAAGTAATCTTTTCTTTAACTTTTTGGCTTTAGGAATTTTACAAAACATGAGAATGACGGATACGTAAATAAGGGATATGGGCTATGGGATATGGGCTAGGGGGTAAATATTTAAGATATTTTAATAAAAGTTGGCGAAGCCAACTTCTATGGCTTATCCCTTATCTCTTAGCCCCTATCTCCAACACTTAAAGCTTTATGTTTTTATAAATTTTTGTTATACTATGATTAATATAAAGTCATTCATTAAATCATTATTATGGAAAGTAAAGACAAAAATAATATAGAAAAAGGTTTTAGTCCAGAAAAAATAGAGAAAAGTTTTGAGACAAGAAAAGAAAGCATTAAAGAATATAAAGATATAGAGGCCAGGGTTGCTGAAAAAGAAAAAAAAATCCCAAACCCGGTTTTGACTAAAAAAAATAATGCTAAAGAATTGGAGCAGAATGATAAGATTAGCCCAATTTTAAGTAAAAAAATGCAATATTTTTTAGATATTGCCGAAGAAAAAGGATTATCTTTTGCAATTGAAGAAATAGAAAAAGAAAACGATGCCTTGCTTTTAGATTCTTTTCACGATGCTTTAGTCAAAGAAAAATTATTTGAACAAATCTTAAAAAAGAAACCTGCCTCCGCCAAAGGCTACGGCGAGGCGAAGAAATAAAAATTATGGAAATTATTTATCCTGAGAGCCCAATGTTTTACATTTCTGTTGGTTTGGGAATTTTAATATTTATTTTAATAATTGCTTCTTTTTTTATTGGTAAAAAAAAGGATCGTCTCAAAACAAGCTTGGATATGTCTTTATTTTTAATTAAGATTCCAAGATATGAAAAGATGGAAGGGGAGAAGGCAGATATTAAGCTTGCAATTAGAAAAATGGAGCAAATTTTTTCCAATTTTCTTTATTTAAAAAACAATAATCTCGCTTCGTTGTTTTTTGGAAATAAACAAAGGGCGGTTTTAGAAATTGCTTCTGAGTTTGGCGGAACCGATATTTCTTTTTACATTGCTGTGCCTAATCAATATGCCTCATCTTTATCTAAATATGTTGAAGGTGCTTATCCTGGGGCAATCGTAGAAAAAAAGCCAGAAGATTACACCATTTTTGAGCCAGAAGTGAATGTGGCCACATCTTATATCCAGCTCAAAAAATCGTTTTTTTTACCTTTAAATACTTATAATAATTTAAATACAGATCCAATAGAGGCAATTGCAAATTCTTTAACCAATATTACTCCAGAAGAAGGTGCAGCGATTCAAATAATTATTCGTCCTGCCGATCCAGATTTAAAAAGAAAGGGAGATTTAGTTATTTCGCAATTGGTTTCTGAAGGTAAAGAATTAGAATCAGCGATTTCTTTTGCAAACGGAGGAGAGTGGACATCTTCTATAGGCGAGTTGATCAAGCCAAAAGAAAAAGATTTAAACCAACCGAAAGAAAAAAAAGTTGACGACGCTACAATCGAAGCATTAAGAGGAAAGCTAAAAAAACCCTTTTTTGAAATTAATATCCGTTTGATTTCTTCGGCCAAATCTTTAGATAGGGCTGAAGAAATTTTACAAAATATGGAATCTGGATTTTCGCAGTTTCACTCTTCCTATAATAGTTTTTACTCCGTGCGGGCTAAGGGTGGTTGGACAAAAAAAATAACCTATGATTATATTTTTAGAAATTTTAATAATTCCCAAAAAGTTATTTTAAATAGCGAAGAATTAGCCAGTATTTATCACTTGCCTTTAGCACACGTAGAAAGTCCTAATATAAAATGGGCAGGCAGTAAAGAGGTGGAGCCACCAGTAACCTTACCTCCGTCTGGGGAAGTTCTTTTGGGTAAAACAATTTTTAGGGAACAGCAAAAAGATGTTTATATCGCAAATGTAGAAGACAGGCGCCGACATTTTTACATTGTGGGGCAAACCGGTGTGGGTAAATCCGCTTTTTTAAGCGAAATGATACGTCAAGATATTCTTAATGGCGAGGGAGTTGGAATAATCGATCCACATGGAGAATTAGTAGAAGATGTTTTAAAAATAATTCCAGAAAATAGGGCTGGGGATGTTGTTTTATTTGAACCCTTTAATCTTGATAAACCTTGTGGCTTGAATATGTTGGAATGGGAAACGCCGGAACAGAAAGATATGGCAGTATCAGAAATGATTTCTATTTTTTATAAATTATTTCCTCCGGAAATGATTGGTCCTATGTTTGAACACTATATGAGAAATGCGATGCTGGCAGTTATGGCTGATAAGAATAACCCTGGAACTTTAATAGAAATTCCGCGTATTTTTACAGATGATCATTTTATGGAAAAGAAGCTAGAGAAAGTGGCGGATCCTTTGGTAAGAAATTTTTGGCTTAAAGAATGGAAGCAAACCACTGGTGCAACTAAATCAGATATGCTGGGCTATGTTATTTCTAAGATTGGCCGATTTGTAGAAAACGAAATGATGAGAAATATTGTGGGTCAGTCCCGCTCCGGTTTTAATCTAGGGGATATTATGGATAACAAAAAAATATTTTTAGCCAATTTAAGCAAGGGCCGAACAGGTGAATTAAACAGTTCGCTTTTGGGATTGATCTTAGTTTCTAAAATGCAAATGGCAGCCATGAGACGTGCAGAAATAGACCCAGAAGACAGAAAAGATTTCTATCTTTATTTAGATGAATTTCAAAACTTTACCACAGATAGCATTGCTACGATTTTATCCGAAGCTAGAAAATATCGTCTTAATTTAATTTTGGCTCATCAATATATGCCACAATTAACGGAAAATATTAGAAATGCGGTTATTGGTAACGTGGGAACCATTGCGGCTTTTAGGATTGGAGCAGATGATGCCGAGTTTTTAGAAAAACAATTTTCTCCAGAGTTTAATAAATTGGACTTACTTAATTTAGATAATTTTCAGTTAATTATTAAAATGATAATTAACAATAAATTATCATCTCCATTTAAAATTAAGACCATTCCACCAGCAAAAGGCGATCCAGAAATGGCAGAATTGATTAAAAAGTTATCTAGTGGAAAATATGGACGCCCCAAAGCGACCGTTGAAGCTGAAATTATGGCCGTGCTTAACCTAAGTTGATTTTTCAATTACCTAGGTTATAATAAAAGTATAAACAAGCTAAACAATAAATTTATGGCAAGAAAAAATAATATTGAAAAAGGGCCAATAAATGAACCCATAGATGAATCAAAAGATAATGAGCAGTCCTTAGAAGAGATAATTAATAGCGTCAATATGAGGCCAGATGTTGTTAGTCCAATAGAAGAATTAAAAAAAGAATCCGAATTAAAACAAGAAGAAGATAAAATAGAAGCGGTTAAAGAGAAAGAAAGAGTAAGTAAGGAAAAAGAAGAGAGAATAAATTATGCAGAGAGGGGAAAACTAACCAAAGCCGAAATGGCAGAAAGAGATGCTCAGGCAAAAAAATACGAATCTCCAACAGAGTCCTTAGAATTTGGAACAGAACAAGAGCAATTAGATTATTTACAAGAAAAAGCAAGATACGAGGATATTAAAAAAGAGAGAGAATATAGATTAAAAAAAGAAACACAAGCATCAGAAGAACCAGAAATAGTATCAGAAAAAAAGGAGGAACAAAAAAAAGAAGTTTTAGAATCAATACAAGAGGTAGCTAAACCAGAAAAAGAGCCACAAAAACCAGAATTTGGAGAAAAGAAAAAAAGAGAAATAGAAAAAGGAATCAATAATGCCCTAGATAGTTTAATTCAATACGCAGAATCAATGACGCAGGTGGAATCAAAATCTTCTTTGCAAAACTGGGCAGAAAAATTATCATATTATAAGAATTTAAAACAAGAAATAGATTTGGATAATTTAAAAGAAGCGGTGAAGAAGGTAATGAAAGAAGTAAATGCTTTGGCAGAATTAGAAGAGCAAGAAAAAAATGAGGATAAAAATTCTAGTAAGTTACAAGAATTAAGAATAAAGGATATTTATGAAAAAGGAATAATTTTAGCAGAAAAAACACATGACCGTAATTTTAAAAAAGAAGCCAAAGATAAAATTTTAGAAAAATTTAAAAAAGGAGAATATAATTCTGAGGAACTAATTAATGAAAGAATAAAAGAATACGAGGAGGAGTTTTCCCAAGGACTTTCTGTGCCAGAAGACGGAATTTTAACAAAAAAATATGGTTATACCATAGAAGAATCAAAAAAATTCTGGGAAAATTTATGGCAAGGCAGAAGATTAATTTATAAGGATAAGTGGGGAAAAGTTGTTTTAGAAACAATTCTTGTTGATGAAAAAGGAACCAGAGGCAGAAGAAAAGACCTAAAAAATATTTTAGCTGGCGAGATCAGGAGAGAATTAGAGAATGAATATTTTGACAAAATAGATCAGGAGATTTATAAACATGAAATCAATGAATTTAAAAAGCTTTTAGGCGAAGATGGTCAAATTAAAGAATCATTAAAAGAAGAGCAATTAGAGCAAGATAATTTATCTGAAATAACAAAAGAAAGAGAAGAAGCTGGCAGAAGAGGGCTTTCGGAGAGGCTTTCTGGAGATAAAGAAGCAGAAACTACCGAAATTTCTGAAGAAAAAAGAAGCAAAAAAGGCCCTGTAGCTAAAACAAAGAAGGTTGATATTATGGAGGTTGATATAGAAAAAGCCAGCAAATTAGTAGAAGAATTATACAATCCCAATGAGACTGGTTCGGGCAAGGCCGAAGCATAAAATTAAATAAAATCAATAAATTGCGTTTTTTAGACAAGGCCATGGCTATTGATTTTGGCTATCTCTTGACAAGTTTTTAGTTTATTGATAGAGTAAGTTAACTTTCAAATAAATTAAATTTGCTAAATTGATTTTCCAATTTTTATCTTTTTTTAATTAACTTTTTGATTTCCCCCAAAAATAAATAAGCAGGGTATTTTTTTGTTTGAAATGCCTAGTTTTTTTTCTAATTATAAAATCCGCCTATGAAAACTAAAATTAAGGACTTCTCTAAGAGTAAGATTTCCTATCCTTTGCCAAGTTTAATCTTTTTACAGCAAGAAAGCGGAAGGCAGTTTTGGGAAGAAGAATTGAGAGATCTTTTTGCTGAAGCTTCTCCAATCAGGGACTATACTGGCAAAGAATTTGAGCTATATTTTTTGGATTATAAATTGGGCAAGTCAAATTATCCCTCTGGATACGAAGCTAAAGAAAATAACGATTCCTATGTTGCTCCCTTAAGAGTAAGAACTAAGCTTGTTAATCTTAAAACTAAAAGAGCTCAAGAGCAGGAAATATTTTTTGGTAATTTTCCTCTTTTAACCGAAAGGGGAACTTTTGTTTTAAATGGAGTAGAAAGAGTAGTTATTTCTCAATTAATCCGTTCTCCTGGAGTTTTCTTTCCCTTAAGTATTAATCGAGGAAAAAGATGCTTTGGAGCCAAATTAATTCCCAATAGAGGATCTTGGCTTGAATTTGAAACCGAAAGCTCAGATGTTATTTCTGTTAAAATAGATAGAAAAAGAAAAGTTCCAGCTACAACCTTATTAAAAGCTTTGGGTGGATATAATGACGATGATATTAGGGGATTATTTTCAGGTTATGAAAATAAAGGAGTAAATTATATTGAAGAAACTCTTAAAAAAGATCCAGCTCAAAATCAGGAAGAGGCCCTATTGGAAATTTACACTCGTTTAAGAAGTGGAGAAATGGTAAATCCAGATTCTGCCAGAGAGCTTATTTTTAGCATGTTTTTTAATTTTGATAGATATGATTTTAGCAAAGTTGGGCGTTGGAAACTATGGTCACGTCTACCAGAATTAAAACCTAAAAAAGATAGAGAAATTAAAAAAGAAGATAGAATTTTATTTGTAAGCGATATTGTGGCGGTTCTTAGAGAAATTATTCGTTTAAACGATGATCCTTATTCAAACCCCGATCAGATTGATCATTTGGGCAATAGGCGAGTAAGAACTTTATCAGAATTATTATCCAACAAATTAAGAATTGGTTTAGCCAGAATGAGCAGAATTATTAAGGATAGAATGTCTATTTTGGAACACGAAAACGTTTCACCCATGCAATTGATTAATCCAAGGCCATTTTCTGCTCAAGTTACTCAATTTTTTACTGCCAGTCAATTTTCTCAATTTATGGATAACACAAATCCATTATCAGAGTTAGAACACAAGAGACGTTTGACTGCTACTGGTCCTGGAGGATTAACTAGAGAAAGAGCTGGTTTTGATGTGAGAGATGTACAGCCATCCCACTATGGCAGAATTTGTCCAATTCAAACACCAGAAGGTCCAAATGTAGGATTGGTAACGCATCTATCCCTTTATACTCGTTTAAATCCATATGGATTTTTAGAAACTCCTTATTATAAAGCAGAAAAAGGAAAATTAACAAAAGAAATTTATTATTTGGATGCGAACACAGAAGAAAGATTTAATATTGCGCCAGCCAGTATCAACACAGATGATAATAATAAAATTATTGATGATAGAGTAGAAGCTAGAATCAAAGGTGAGCCAGGAGAAATTGAAAAAGAATCAATTGACTATGTGGATGTTTCTCCTCAACAATTTATTTCGGTTTCTACTTCGCTTATTCCATTTTTGCAAAACGATGATGCTAACCGTGCTCAAATGGGTTCTAATATGCAAAGACAAGCAGTGCCTTTGGTTAATCCAGAGCCACCACTTGTAGGTACAGGCATAGAATCGTTTGTGGCTAGAGATTCTGGTCAATTAATTACTGCGATTGAACCAGGCAAGGTTGTTAAAGTAGATGCTACAGAAGTAAAAATAAAAGGCGAATCAGGCACTATCTCTTACCCAGTTAGAATTTTTGATAGAACAAACCAATATACCTGTTTCCATCAAATTCCAGTAGTAGAAATAGGAGAGACGGTTAAGAAAGGAGATATTTTAATTGAAGGAGGATCTGTGGCTGATGGAAAATTAGCTTTGGGAAGAAATCTTTTAGTTTCTTTTATTTCTTGGAGAGGAAACACTTTTGAAGACGCAATTGTTTTATCCGAAAAGATTGTTAAAGAAGATATTTTCACTTCAGTGCATATTGAAGATTTTTTCTGTGACGTTAGAGAAACTAAACTAGGACCAGAATTAACTACTTCTGATATTCCTAATGTAGGAGAAGATAAATTAAAAGATTTAGATGAAGAGGGAATTGTAAGAATTGGAGCCGAAGTTGGACCAAACGATATTTTAGTTGGTAAGATTTCTCCTAAAGGTGAAACTGATCTAAGCCCAGAAGAACGTCTTTTGCGCGCTATTTTTGGAGAAAAAGCTAAAGAAGTAAAAGATACTTCATTGCGCTTAGAACATGGAAAGAGAGGCCGTATTACAGATGTAAGAGTTTTTACTAGAACAGAAGGATATGCTTTAGAACCAGGCGTAATAAAAAGAATTAGAGTAAGAATTTCTGAAGTTAGAAAAGTGCAAGTAGGAGACAAATTAGCTGGACGTCACGGAAACAAAGGTATTATTGCCAAAATTTTACCAGCCGAAGAAATGCCATTTTTAGAAGATGGCACACCTGTAGACATTGTTTTAAACCCATTATCAGTTGCTTCCAGAATGAACTTGGGGCAGATTTTAGAAACTCATTTTGGATTAGCAGTTAAAAAACTTGGTTATTTAGCTGCTACACCTTCTTTATCTGGTGCAACCGAAGATGTTATTAAAGAAGAATTAGAAAAAGCTGGTTATCCAAGAGATGGAAAATTAACTTTATTTGATCCAGAAACAGGCGAGGCCTTACCAGAAAAAATTACAGTTGGATATATTTATATGATGAAATTAGGCCATATGGTGGAAGATAAAATCCATATGCGTTCTATTGGACCATACTCTTTGATTACTCAACAACCATTAGGAGGAAAAGCTCAATTTGGAGGACAGAGATTTGGTGAGATGGAGGTTTGGGCTTTAGAGGGATATGGAGCAGCTTATACTCTTCAAGAAATGTTAACCATTAAATCAGATGATGTTTTGGGTAGAGCTGCCACCTACGAATCAATTTTAAAGGGCGAAAAAATTAAGAATCCAAATATTCCAGCTTCCTTTAATTTATTATTAGCAGAATTAAAGGCCTTGTCTTTGAATGTAATTATTAAAGGAAAGGTTGAAGAAGAGGAGCCAGAAGAAAGGATGTATAAATAATAAATAATTTCAACCATATGTTTGTTTCTAATTTAGAATCGCTAAAAATTAAGCTCGCTTCTCCTGACGAGATTTTGAATTGGTCTCATGGGGAAATTACTAAACCAGAAACTATTAATTATAGAACTCAAAGGCCAGAAAAGGACGGGTTGTTTTGCGAAAAGATTTTTGGACCTACCAAAGATTACGAATGTTTTTGCGGAAAATATAAAAGAATTAGATATAAGGGAATTATTTGTGATCGTTGTGGAGTAGAAGTAACCAAATCTTCTGTGAGAAGAGAGAGAATGGGGCACATTAAATTAGCAGCTCCGGTTTCGCATATTTGGTTTTTAAAAGGATTGCCTTCTAGAATTGGAACAGTTTTAGGATTGCCAGTTCATAAGGTAGAAGAAGTGGTTTATTTTATTTCTTATATTATTACCAATGTAAATGAAGAATTAAAAGAAAGAATTTTAGAAGAAATTGAAGAAGAATTTAAAAACAAAACCAAGGAAATAAAAAACAATATCAAGACCTCTAGCGATTCGGAAAAAGTAAAAGAAAAGAAATTAGAAAGTAGTTTAGAGCAATTAAAAAATTCTAAAGACAAAGCCAAGCAAGAGGTAAACTATTTAAAACCAATGCAGGTTTTAACTGAATTAGAATATCACGAATTATCTCTTAGATATGGAGAAGTTTTTGAAGCAGGAACAGGTGCAGAAATTGTGCAGGATATTTTTAAGAAGATGGATTTGGGTAAAGAAATCAATAAGATTAAAGTGGCTGCAGAAAATAAAAAATCAGCAGAAGAGAAAAGAATGCTTTTGCGTCGCCAAAAATTGCTTCAAGAAATGAAGCAAGCCGGAATTAGACCAGAATGGATGTTTATTAATGTTTTACCGGTTTTGCCACCAGATTTAAGGCCAATGGTTCAATTAGATGGAGGTAGATATGCTTCTTCTGACTTGAATGATTTATACAGAAGAGTAATCAACAGGAACAATCGTTTAAAATATTTATTAGAGATCGGAGCCCCTGATGTTATTGTTAGAAACGAAAAAAGAATGTTGCAAGAAGCAGTTGATGCTTTAATAGACAATAAAATGAGAAAAGGAACTACTACCCAGGCCTCTACTGGTGGTCGTAGACTTTTGAAAAGTTTGTCCGATATGTTACAAGGAAAGCAGGGGCGATTTAGGCAAAATCTTTTGGGTAAAAGAGTAGATTATTCTGGTCGTAGCGTAATTGTGGTTGGACCAAATTTGAAATTAAATGAGTGCGGTGTGCCAAAAAAAATGGCATTAGAGTTATTTAAACCTTTTGTGATTAAAAAACTTTTAGAAAAAGAATTAGCTTTTAATGTTAGGGGAGCAACTCGTTTGATTGAAGAAGAAAATGATGATATTTGGGAGGCCTTAGAAGAAGTTGTTAAAGAAAAATTAGTTTTATTAAACCGAGCACCCACTTTACATCGTTTGGGAGTTCAAGCTTTTAAACCTATTTTAATTGAAGGAGAAGCTATTCGTTTACACCCATTAGTTTGTACTGCTTTTAACGCTGATTTTGATGGAGACCAAATGGCTATCCATTTACCTTTATCTGATGAAGCACAAGAAGAAGCTAAAACAAGAATGATGAGTAGTGTTAATTTACTTAAACCCTCAACCGGAGATCCAATTATGATTCCAACCAAGGATATTGTTTTGGGTTGTTATTATCTTACAAAAATAGTAGCTGGTCTTCCCGGAGAGGATAAAATTTTTGCTTCTTCAGAAGATGTGTTGATGGCTTATAATTTAAAAATGATTGATTTGCGCGCTAAAATAAAAGTCCGTTTAGAACAAGAGGGTGATTTTATTGAAACTAGTGCTGGTAGAATTATTTTTAATCAAGTTTTACCTACTAATTTTGCATTTCAAAACGAGCAGATGGATTCTAAGGCAGTGAAAAGAATGATTAATAAGATTGTAGATGTTTACGGTAATGAAGCAGCCGAAACCTTAGATAAAATAAAAACATTAGGATTTAAATTTGCTACTCGTTCGGGTATTACTTGGGGAATGGACGATTTAACCGTGCCACAAGAAAAAACCAAATTAATGGAAGAAGCAGAAGAAAAAATTAAGGTTATCGGAGATTATTTTGAGAAAGGGCTTTTAACTAAAGATGAAAAAATTAATCAAGTAATTGAAGTTTGGAAAAAAGTAAAAACAGAGATTGAAAAATTAGTTCCGAAAACAATTTCTGTAAACAGTCCGGTTTTTTCAATTGTTGATTCTGGTTCTCGAGGAAGCTGGTCTCAGCCAGTACAGATGTGTGGAATGAAAGGATTAGTAGCCAACCCAGCTGGAAAAATTATTGAGTTAGCTATTAAAAATTCTTTTAAAGAAGGATTTGATGTTTTGGAATATTTTATTTCTACTCATGGTGCCAGAAAAGGTACAGCCGATACCGCTCTTAGAACCTCTACATCTGGTTATTTAACCAGAAGGTTAGTAGATGTGGCTCATGATGTGATTGTAACCGAAGAAGATTGTGGAGACACAGAAGGATTAGTAATGTTTAGAAAAGATTCAGAAGAAATTAACCAAGATTTTGTTTATAAGATTTTTGGCCGAGTATCTTTAGATAAGATTGTTAATCCCGAAAATGACGAAGTTTTAGTAAAAAAGGGAAGTATAATTGATTTGGGCGTAGCTCATAAAATCAAAGCTTTAAATATTCCAAGTGTGAGAGTGAGATCTCCAATGACCTGCAAATGCAAACGTGGAATTTGTCAAAAATGTTATGGTATGGATTTGGGTTGGAAGAAAATGGTTGAACGTGGCGAAGCAGTTGGAGTTGTAGCGGCTCAAGCAATTGGTGAACCAGGAACCCAATTAACAATGAGAACCTTTCATACCGGAGGTGTGGCAGGAGAAGCAGATATTACCAGGGGTTTACCTAGAGTTGAAGAAGTTTTTGAAAAAAGAGCACCCAAAGGAGAGGCCGAAATGTGTTTAAAAGATGGAAAGGTGGAAAGCGTGGATGAGAAAGAAGGGATTATTAAAGTTGCTGTTTTGGCCAATAAATCAAATAAAGAACCAGAAACAAGTGAGTATAAAGTATCTCCTAATACAGAAATTTTAGTTAAAGAAGGGGATGTTGTTAAAAAAGGAGATTCTTTAACTGTTGGTTCCCTTGATTTAAAAAAATTAGCAAAACTTTTAGGTAAAGAAGCAACCCAGCTTTACATTATTAAAGAAATTCAGAGAGTTTATGTTTCTCAGGGTGTTTCTATTAATGATAAGCACGTAGAAATAATTGTGAGACAAATGTTTTCAAGAGTAAAAATTAAAGAACCCGGAGATAGTATTTTTAGCTTAGATGAGGTTATAAGCCGAGCAAGATTACTCGAAGTAAATGAAGAATTAGAAAAAGCTGGTAAGAAAATAATCGAAGCCGAAGAAATTGTTTTGGGTGTAAGTAAGGTTGCTTTGGCCACAGATTCATTCCTTTCTGCTGCCTCTTTCCAAGAAACATCTCGTGTTTTAATTGAAGCGTCTTTACGTGGAGAAGAAGATCTTTTGAGAGGATTAAAGGAAAATGTGATTATTGGTAAATTAGTGCCAATTGGTACTGGTATAGATAAGGCGAAGAAGTAATGGATCAAGCGATAAGCGCTATGGGATATGGGATATGGGATGTGGGATGTGGGATATGGGATATGGGATATGGGATATGTACAAGCATTAGAAGCGGGCATTTTATTGCCCGTTTTGTTTTAGGTGTTTTTAGGTAATGTTAAGGGGTCTTACCCCTTAACATTACCCTTAGCATGGGTTTGATTTTTTGTATTTTTTGTTTTGGATTTTTTTAACTCCCTTATCTCTTAACGCTTATCCCATATCCCATAATTAGAGTTGCGGTTGGTTTAGCAGTATGATAAAATGATTACATAATAAAAAATATTTTTAATTTTTGTTTTGCTATGAAAAAGAGAAAGGCCCGCTCTGTTGCTTCAAAAAAAAGAAAAAGTGAAATTAATCCAATAAGAGTAAGTAATCCTCTTTCTGGTTTGCCAGAAAGAATTCAAAGGTATATTCTTGCAGGAGTTTTTTTTCTTTTAGCGATTACTATTTTATTTTCTTTTACTAAGGGTGCTGGATTTGTTGGTGCAACTTTAGAACATTTTCTAAAATTAATGATTGGCTATGTAGTTTTTATAATGCCGGTTATTTTTGCGGTTGTTGGGGTTGTTCTTCTGAGAGAAGAAGAATATTTAAAAGATATAAAAAATTCTTTAATTATTGCGAGTATTGTTTTTTTGATTAGTACCGCTGGAATTTTTGCTTTGGCAGAATTGAGAGCTGATAAAATTTTAAAACAAAATTTTGTTTGGGATCATAGCGGCCCTGGAGGATGGATTGGTTATATTATCACTTGGCCTATTTTTAGAGGTTTTGATTTTTGGGTAACTTTCTTTTTATTTGTTTTATCAATCAGTATTTCTATTTTAATAATTTTAGACCCTTTCCTTAAAAGGTTGGCAGAATTGAGAGAGGAGAGATTGGAAAATCCAAAAGAAAAAAGTCCTAAAAAAGTTTCTAAAGAATCGACAGCTTTAATAGAAAAAATGAAAAAAGAAGCCAGAGAAAAACTACAATCTTTGGATATGAGAAAAAAGGAAATCGGTTCTTCCGAATTACCAGCTATGGAAAATAAAAAACCGCAAAAAGGTTTTGAAGAAAGGAAGAAAGAAAATTTGGAATACAAATATCCTCCTTTGGAATTATTATCTAATCGAACTGGTAATTCAGAGGGAGGGGATATAGAACTTAATTCTGCTATTATCAAAAAAACTTTACAAAACTTTGGTATTCCAGTTGAAATGGACGAAGTTAATGTTGGCCCAACCGTAACTCAATATACTTTAAAGCCAGCCGAAGGAATAAAATTAAGTAAAATTACAACCTTGCAAAATGATTTAGCCCTAGCTTTAGCTAGTCAGAGTATTAGAATAGAAGCCCCAATTCCAGGCAGATCGTTGGTGGGGGTAGAAATACCAAATCGCAAGAGAGCAATAGTTTGCTTACGAGAGGTTATGGATAATAATGACTTTAAAACTTCCTCAGCTTCTTTATTAATGGCTGTTGGAAAAGATGTAATGGGAAGAGCTTCTTTCTCTGACTTAGGAGAAATGCCGCACTTATTAATTGGTGGAACAACTGGTTCTGGTAAAACAATTGCTCTAAATGCAATCATTATGAGTTTGTTGTATAGGAACAGTCCAGCTGAATTAAAATTAATTTTAGTTGATCCAAAAAGAGTGGAGTTTCCGGTTTATGCTTCACTTCAGCACTTAATGTGTCCAGTAATTTACGATGCTCAGCAAACATTAGTGGCTTTAAAGTGGTTAGTTGGAGAAATGGAACGCCGATTTGTTGTTTTGGCTGAAAATAAAAGCAGGGATATTGGTGGATATAATTTAAGGCAAGAAAAAAAAGGCGAAGAAAAGCTACCCTATATCGCTTTGATTATTGATGAATTAGCTGATTTAATGAGTGTAAAAGGTAAAGAGATAGAATCTTATGTGGTGCGTTTGGCTCAAATGTCTAGGGCTACTGGTATCCACCTCATTTTAGCCACTCAGAGGCCATCAGTAGAGGTTATTACGGGTTTAATTAAGGCAAACATTACTAGTAGAATTGCGCTTAAGGTGGGGTCTTTAGTTGATTCTAGGACTATTTTAGATTCATCGGGTGCAGAAAAGCTTTTGGGTAAAGGAGACCTATTAATTATGAGTAAGGAATACAGTAAGCCAAAAAGAATCCAATGTCCTTATATTTCCGAAAATGAAATTAAAAAAGTAGTTACTTGGCTTGAAGAAAATAACAAACCATCAGAAATAGAAGAAGGTGAAACTAATTATATTGATTTGGGTCAAAGCGAAGCAAATTCTCTTTCAGGAGAATTACAAAAAGCCATGGAAACACCAGAAGCACAAATGGATTCATTTTATTCTAAAGAAGATCCTCTTTTTGAAGAAGCTAAAAGAACGGTTATTACTTCTCGTAAAGCTTCGGCTTCATTATTACAAAGACGTTTAGGGATTGGTTATGCCCGTGCTGCACGTTTAATTGATATTTTAGAAGAGCGGGGGATTGTTGGCCCAGCTGATGGGGCCAAGCCACGAGAAATTCTTGTGAGCGACGAAACCGAATAATAGCAAGCGGTTTCGTTTAATCGTTTGCTTGATATAGTAAATAGGTTTGGTATAATAAAAGAGTAATTATTTAATAAAATAATCATGGCCAGAAAAAAAATAGACGATAAAGAAAAAATAAATTTAGCGGAAGCGATTTCTGAAATCAAAGAAAGATTTGGAGAGGGTTCGATTATGAAATTAAGCGAAGCGCAAAAAGTAAACGTAGATGTAGTTTCTACAGGTTCACTTTCTATTGATTTGGCCCTGGGAGTAATGGGAGTTCCCAGAGGAAGAATTGTTGAGATTTATGGAGGAGAAAGTACGGGTAAAACCACGCTTTCTTTAAATATTTTAGCCGAAGCTCAAAAAAAAGGAGGAGTGGGTGCTTTTGTTGATGCAGAACATGCTATGGATCCTGATTATTCAAAAAGGATTGGTGTTAATGTTGATGAACTTCTTATCTCGCAACCTGATTCAGCAGAACAGGGATTACAAATTGTGGAAACATTAGTGAGAAGCGGAGAAGTAGATGTGATTGTAGTTGATTCTGTGGCAGCTTTAGTGCCCAAAGCAGAAGTTGCTGGCGAAATGGGAGAATTACAAATTGGATTGCAAGCCAGATTAATGTCACAAGCCCTGAGAAAATTATCTGGTATTGTTTCAAAAACCAAAACCATTATTATTTTTATTAACCAAACAAGGATGAAAATAGGGGTTATGTTTGGTAATCCAGAAACAACTCCAGGCGGTTTAGCTTTAAAATTTTATAGCTCTGTGAGAATAGAATTAAGACGTATTGCCCAAATCAAACAAGGGGATAGTATTATTGGAAACAGAATAAGAGCCAAGATTGTTAAAAATAAAGTAGCTGCTCCATTTAAAACTGCTGAATTTGATATTTACTACAACGAGGGTATTTCCAAAATTTCGGAAGTTATTAGCCTTGGAATTAAAAATGGCTTAGTTAAAAAATCAGGAGCATATTTACAATACAAAGATGAGAAATTGGGACAGGGGATGGAAAAGGCCAAAGAGTTTTTGCGAGCCAATCCAAAACTATTAAAGCAAATTAGAGACGAGATAATTAAAGAAGAAATGCTTCAAGCAAAAAATAATAACGCACCCATAAAAGAAGAAAAAGAAACCCCAGCCGAAGCAGAAGAATAGGGTTTTAGGGATAAGCGATATGAGATATGGGAGGGATAAGGGATAAGGGATAAGGGATAAGGGATAAGGGATAAGGGATGAAGAGTGCTTATATTAATTCGTTCGTTCAACGTAGTTTGTCAATAAGCTTTGGACGAAGGCGAGGCTTTTTGAGGATAGACTTTGATTTTTATTAAAACTAAAAAGTGGACGGATGTCCACTTTTTTCTCTTATCCCATAGCCCCTATCCCATAGCCCTAATTATTTATTTTGCTACAAAGGGTAGAAAAGCCATAAAGCGAGCTCTTTTAATTGCTTCGGCAATTTCTCTCTGGTGCTTAGAGCAAGTCCCAGTTTTTTTCTTTGGTTTGATTTTGCCTGATTTAGAAATGTATCGCAACAAAAGAGTGGTGTCGTGAAAATTTATTTCTTGAATATTTTTTTTGCAGAAATAGCAGTACATAAAATTTAGTTAACTTAGTTTAAAAGGGAATATCTTTGATGTCGATTTCTTCGCCATCTTCGATTACAGGAATATCTTCCTCTTCTTCCATTTCTTTTTTATTATTTTTAGCTGATTGTGGTTGAGAAAATTGTCCCGAGCTATATCCTTGACCAGAAGCATTACTGCTTTTTGGCCCCAATTGCATTCCTTCGCCAATTATTTCAGTAGTATATTTTTTAGTGCCAGTAGTTTTATCATCCCAAGATCGATTTTGTATTCTTCCTTCAATCAACACAAGCGAACCTTTAGTTAGGAATTGTGAAGCAATTTGAGCTAATCTTTGCCAGAGAACAATTCGGTGGAATTGACTGTCTTCTTGCTTTTGTCCGGCTTTATCTTTCCAAACTCTATTTGTGGCTAAAGAAAAAGTGCAGACATTTTGTCCAGAAGGAGTAGTCCTTGATTCTGGATCACTCGCTACTCTTCCCAATAAAAATACTTTGTTTAGGTTCATATATTTTTTACCCTGTTAAATAATTTTACTTCGTAAAATTAAAATTTTAATGAAGTTAAAATTTTATTTAACAGGGTGAACCCGATTAAATAATTTAACTCAGGCGAACTTATTTTATTTATTAATGACCGGGTTTACCCGGTTAAATAATTTTACTTTGTAAAATTGCGATTTTAGCTTTGGCTAAAATCGGATTTAACTGGGGCTATTCTCCCAACATTTCGTTTAATTTTTCTTCCACTTGTTCAAATTCAACTTTCTGTTTATGTGGTTCGTTAGCTTTGGATTGGGTTTCAATTTTATTGGCCTCATCCTCTGCTTTGGCAGTAGCCACTCTTTGGCGAGATTTTTTAATTTTAATCTCTTCTTTTTTTAGAATTAGATGCCTAAGCACGTTTTTGTTTTCCTTGATTTGTTTTTCAATTTCAGAAACAAGGGTTTTTTTAACAACCTCTTTCTTTGGATATAAAGTGACAAAGGAAAACCAGGCCTCTTCTTGCTTTAAAATAGGATAGGCAAGCTTTTTCATTTCTATCTTTCTTTCAGAGCTGATTTTTCCATTGTTTTGTAAGAAAGATTCAAGCTTAACTATTTCAGCATTAGCTTCTTCGGCCGATAGTTTAGACGATAAAAGCACGTTTATTTCGTAAAATGACATAGCGTATTATTTAATTTATCTTTGTCCTTCAACTCGCTTATTGCGAAGGCGAGCTTTGTGAAGGGTTAACAAGGTATCAATAATATAGCAATTTTATAGGTTTTGGTCAAATCAAATAAGGGATATGGGACAAGGGATATGGATTTCGATATTTGTCTTTTTTTAGCAGTTTGTGGTAAAATATATTTAATATTAAAATTTTAAAATTAATCAAACATAATGATAAAAAATAAATTCGGATTTAGCTTAGTAGAATTAATGGTAGCTGTGGCTATTTTAGCACTTTTAAGCCTTATAGTAGTAAATGTGATGACTCAGTCCCAGGCGCAGGATAAGGCAGATTTATTAAAAATTAAAATATTCGCTGGTACTATTAAAAATAAATTAGCTCGAAATCTTGTAGGTGATTGGTCTTTTTTTGAAGGCACGGGATCGTCTATTTCAGATGGAAGCGATTACAAGAATAATTTTTCTTCTTTAAATGGAGCAGATTGGGTTACGGGTGATAATTGTATTGAAGATAATTGTTTAAGTTTTAATGGGACTAATACTGATTATTTAGAAAAAAGTGCACCGGAGGGAATGCCACTGGGGCAAACCGCTAGAACCATAGAAGCCTGGATTTATCCTACAAATGTTAATCCCGGGGGTGTAATCGTATCTTTAAGTGATAGCACTGGAACTAATGATGCTTTTATTTTTATGGTATATTATTCTTCGTTTTATGCCACTACTTTTCTTTTTACAGATATAAATAATGCTAGTAATAATCTTTCTATTACGGGAACAGAAATACCGTTAGTTAATCAATGGAATCATGTTGCTCTTCTTTTTGACGGTGCTAGTGGTTACCAATATTATTTAAATGGAGTTTTGAAAAAAAGTGGATCTTTTACCACAACGATTAACACTTATAACAATGGAAGCGATCTAGCTAATTTAAGATTGAGTATTGGCAGGACAGCAGACCCTGCTTATGAAGCAATATCTTATTGGCCGGGTAAAATTGATGAAGTAAGAATTTATAATTCAGCGGTTGTTTTATCAGAAATAAAAAATCGATATCTTGCAGGTTTAGAAAAACTATTATCCAAAAAAGAAATAACACAAGAAGATTATAATCAAAGAATAGGTGAATTAGAAAAATCAATGGCCAGTAAATAAATTTTAAAACACAAATCTCGTAATAATTTTACGGGATTTTTGTTTGTTGATTTTTTTATTAGAGAACTTCTGTTTATTTATAGTCCCACTTCGCTCCTACGGAGCTACGCGGGATACCACTCTCCGTTACTATTAATGATGTATTTGCTATTGGTGGTGCTTGCACCGCGAAGCCCTGAGTGTTAGCGAGGGGCGGAGTGGTGGATAACTCACTATTGACAAAAATATTTGGGTATATTATAGTATAATTACAATATTGGAGGACAAAGACATGCACAAAGGAAGATATTATGGTATCGGTGATTTCGAAGCAGGACATTTTCCAAGCGAAAACGGAACAATGGCAGCGAGATTAAGGCAAAATCTTGAAGAGTGGGGAGCCCAGATGCCCACATATGGACCTCTCCCACCTTGCCAAAGTCCCTGATCATATCCTGGTTTTACAAGCATGATTATCTCAAGTGCTTGTAAAACCGGGTGCAAATTCTCTAAATAGGATCTCAAAACAGAAATCAGCAATTCGGAAGGCTGTTTTTTTGTTTAAGAACTTTAAAGCTCGCATTTGAAATGCGAGCTTTAATTAGTTCTTAACAACCCGGTTAAACAATTTTGCTCTGCAAAATTAAAATTTAAGGTAATCCTTAAATTTTATTTAACCGGGTAAATTTAACCGGGGTGTATGTTGAGATAGTTAGGGGATTCTACCTTCGGGGTGTCCTACAGTAGACGTAATATATCGATTTTTTAATTAGTGCTTTCCAATTCGGTGAAATACCAGAGTTAAATCCAATTTAAACTTCATTTTCGATTTAAAATTATTTAACCAGATTAAGCTCAACTAAATTTAAAAAGACCCTTTTGAAGGGTCTTTTTAAATGGTTGAAGCTAAACTTCAATAATCACGGGCAAGACCATAGGTCTTCTTTTAGTTTTTTGAAATAAGAAATCTCCAACTGTATTTTTAACATTATCTTTAATGTAGGTCCAATTAACTACTTGTCCAGAGACAGTGGCTTTTTCAATAGTTTGAATTACTTTTTTTCTAGTTTGATAAAGTAAATCTTTTGACTCTCTTAAATATACAAATCCTCGCGAGATTATATCTGGCGAATCTTGAACCTTGCCAGTTCTTCTATTTACTACAGCGATAATAACAAAAATTCCATCTTCAGCCAGCATTTGTCTGTCACGTAAAACAATTTCACCCACATCGCCAATTCCTAATCCATCTACCATAACATATTCCGAGGCCACTTCGTTTTTAGTTATAAAACCTTTTTCTGGGGTGATTTCTATTATTTTACCATTATCAGCCAATAAAACATTATTTTCTGGAATACCACATTCTTGTGCTAATTTAGAATTAGCAAAAAGCATTGAAAATTGTCCGTGAATAGGCATAAAGAATTTTGGTTGCATTGTTAAAATCATTTCTCGCAATTCTTCTTTTTGCGCATGTCCACCAGCATGAATATCCATCATTTTGTAATGGAACACGTTGGCTTTTTGTCTCAAAAGATCGTCTTTAATTCCTTGTACAGTTCTTTCGTTGCCAGGAATAACAGAAGAAGAAAAGACCATTGTGTCTCCAGGTTTAATCGTGATAGAGGGATGTTGTTTGGTTACAATTTTCATTAATCCCGCACTTTCTTCTCCTTGTGCACCAGTGCATAAGATAGTTACATTTTTATCTGGTAATCCATTTACATCTGCCACCTTTTTTAAAAGTGTTCCTTTTTGTGTTTTTAAATATCCTAATTTTTTAGTCAATTCTACATTGCTTTTCATGCTGTGTCCGATAAAGCCAACCTTACGCCCATATTTTTCAGATAAAGTAACAGCTTGTTGGATTCGATTTACAAGCGAGCTAAAAGTGGCAATAATAATTCTTCCTTTGGCATTTTCAAAAATAGTTTCCATATTTTCAAAAATTTGTTTTTCTGAAAGCGAATGTCCTTCTTCTTCGGCGCCAGTAGAATCAGACATTAAAACCGCAATGCCTCGTTTACCAATTTCTTTTAGTTTTTCAAAATTAGTTGGTAAATCATTAACTGGGAAATTATCAAATTTAAAATCAGAAGTATTTACGATATTGCCCACCGGAGTTTTAATAAAGATACCCAGGTTGTCGGGAATATTGTGATTCTGTCTAAAAAATTCTATCTCAAATACCCCTAGTTTTATTTTTGAGCCATCTTTTACTTCGGTAATGTCTAGTTTGGGATGTTCAGGAAATTCTTCCTGTCTTTTGATAATAATACCTCTAGATAAAGGTGAGGCAAAGATCGGAGGATTACCAATGCGGTGAAGGATATACGGTACTGCTCCAATATGATCGTAATGTCCGTGAGTTATCAAAACCCCCTCAATATTTTTATATTTATCGTTTTTTAATAAATAAGAAATATCTGGAATGATATAATCAATCCCGGGCATATCTTCTTCTGGCATTCTAAACCCTACATCCATAATTAAAATAGAGTTTTTGTATTCTAGTAAGGTCATATTTCTGCCAACTTCACCCAGTCCACCCAAGGGAATTATCTTTAAGGATTCTTCATTTTGGGTAGCTGGAGAATGATCTTTTGGGGATTGGCGTTTTCCTTTTGAGTGATACGGGTGGTATTTTTTTTGTGCAGGCCTTCTCGGCTGCATTTTTTTTGTCTGTTCCGGTTTTTTTTCAATTACCGGATCTGTATTAGTTTGTTCCATAGTTTTTGCTATTTTTAAATAGCGAGCTTGCGTTTATCTAACAGATTTAGCAGTTGGCTAAATAGTTACACTGCAAGTTTATTTTATTTATTAGTTAGTTATTTAGTTGCTTTGTTAATTTTTTGTTAATTTCGTTCTGCCAGCTTGCGAAGAAAAATTATTTAGCAAGGTTCACCCTGTTAAATAGAATTTAAACTTTAGTTTAAATTCTGGCTAATTTCGCAAAGCGAAATTATTTAACAGGGTAAATTTATTTTAGAAAGTCTAAATTATCAGGCATTGATTTTAAGGGTTCTTTAAAAACAACTTTGGGAATATTTTTATATTCAGTATTTTTTATCCAGCCATCGGTAGTGAAATAATAGCAAAGCCCTTTTTTATTTTTTACAGTTGGGTAGTCAAAATCAGATTTGTCTTTTACCCAATTAGCCATTTTTAATGTTTCGTTAGAGTCATTAATTGTTACATGGGCATAATCTTCTGGCACAAGCACGCAATCTCCTTTTTTGCCCCTAACAGCATAAAAATCTTCTACTTCATCTTTTCCTTTTTGAAAGATAAATAATCCTTCTCCTTCAAGAATAATGTATATCTCGTTTGATTTTTTTTGGTGAAAATGCCCTAAGGTTTTGGTATATTCTTTACCCATTAGAAGTGGGGGAATAACCGTGATATCATATCTCAAATCCCCATCTTTTTTCAATTCACGATACATATAATAAAGAGCGGGATTATTATTTTTTTGTTTTTGTTCTTCAAGCCAGTCATTGTCAAAAATCACTTCGGGCATATCGTTTAAATAGCGAACATTGGGAGTGTAATTTTTGAGGTCAAAATCGTAATTTTCTGTGTTATTCATATTTATGTAATTTTATTTCGTAACTATCTATTTTACGGTCCAAATTCTTTTTTCTCCTATATACCAATTTTCTATTGTAGAGAAAATTTTAGAAGAATCAGCAATTTTATTTAAGTTAATGCCCTTTATTTTTTTATTAGCCATAAAAATATTATAAGGAGAATATAAGTAAATTGCAGGAGCATCATTAACTAAGGTGGTTTGAATTGATTGTAGGGTTTTTAATCTTTCTGGATTGAAAGGATCAGAATAGGTTCTTTGTTTTTCTAAAAGTGAATCTAATTCAATATTTTGATACAATGAAAAATTAAAACCAGGATCAATTACTTGTGAAGAATGCCAATAAGGAAGTGGATCTGGGATAACGCCTAATTTTTCTCCAAAAAGCAAGGCTTCGTAGTCTCTTTCTCTGATGACCCGTTTCATTTCTAATGAATCTAAAGTTTCAATTTCAATTTGAATTCCTATTTTTGCCAATTGCTCTTTAAGATTTTTAGCCACAGCAATTAAGGGACCATAATCACTTGTTTTTATTGTAAAAGATAAAACTGTTGTTTCGGCTGGCTCAACAAAGCAAACCTCGTTTAGTTTTTTAATGGTGGCAGCAGAAACCTTTCCAGTTCCATTGGTTAAGCCATTGGGAGTTAAGATTTCGTCTTTATATTTTTCTTGGAAAGCAATGACTGCGTTTTTGGTATCAGTTCCAAAATTACCGCTAACATTTCCACTTGGATAAATAGATGGATCTTGAGCCAAACATTCTTGAAGTTTTTTAACTTCTGCTCCAGAGCTACCAGTTTGCATTACTTGGGTAAATTTGAAACCAGTGCTTTTTTGTAGGGTTTTCTGTCTTACTCCGTCTTTGAGTGCGTATCCAGCATTATTTAAAAGTTCATCCGCTTTTTCCAAATTATAGGTGATGGCATTTTCTGGATTAGTTAGCTCGTCATAAAAATTAGGTAAAAGGGGTGAGTCAACTAATGTTCCACGCCCAATTAAACAGCTATCTATAATTTCTTGTTTATTAATAGATTCGCTAAGGGCCACACGGATATTCTTATCTTTAAAGATACCAGAATTGTTATTTAAAAAAATATTGAAATAGCTAGGAGATTGAAGAAGATATTGATTAAGGCTATTATTTTTTGATAAATCAAAGGATAAAGAATTTTCTATTTCAGCAGCATCAATCGCTCCCTTTTTTATAGAATTATACAAATCATTTTGGTTATCAAAGAAAACTATTTGAATTTTTTGGATATGAGCGGGCTGATCATAATAATTTTTATTTGCAACCAAAGTGATTGATTTTATGGTTTTATCGTTTTTTTGTTCAACTTGCGAAACCTTATATGCTCCAGAACTAACAGGAGACAAAAGATTGTATTGTGTATTGCTGGCGATATCCAAAACCGTGGCATTTTCCCAAATATGCTTAGGCATTATTTTAAGATTGGCCATTACTTCTAAAATTCCGCTGTAAGATTGTTTTAATTTAATCAATCCTTTGTATTCGGAGGTTTTTTCAATTTCTATGCCTTGCCAATTTGCGCGCAAGGGGCTCATAAAATCAGAATCTTGGACTAAGTGGATTGTAAAAATTACATCATCAATATTTAATTGTTCTCCGTCTGACCATTTTACATTTTCTTTGATAGAAAATTCTATGGTTCGTCCATTATCAGCTAGGTGATATTCTTTTATTAAATCCGGAACTAAATTTCCATTTTCGTCATAACCCATAAGTGAAGAAAAAATTAGTTCTGTTAAACTACGATCTATATCATAAGAATAAGCATAAAGAGGATTAATAGATCGTGGCTGGCCAACCATTCCATATTTAAAAGATCCAGAATCATTAGGAACAACAGTTGTGTTTTTGTGGTAAAAAGAAGTTATTAAAAAAATAGCAGAAGCCAAAAAGACAACAAAAGAAGTTAAGAAAAATATCCTTTCTTTTTTATTTAATACCTTTAAAAATTGAGCCCATTGATTTAATGAGGGCGATTTTTTTTTAAGGATAGGGTCAGAAATTTTTTGTCCCCAAATAGACATTCTTTATCTTATTTTACCTGTTTGCCACTTCTTTTTTCGTTTTTTGTTATGACGAAGTTAAAATTAAAGCAGCTCTAAAGTAAATAATACTTAATTAGATTTTTTTAAAATAAAAGATTAGCGATCGCAAGCCCAATAAAGGCGATAGTTAAAATAATTGTAATCCAAAGCAGATTTTTTTGGATACCGCGTCTAGTGCTATAAACTTCTCCTCCTCCACCAAAAGCAGAGCCAAGGGCTGTTCCTCTTTGTTGAAGAATAATAAAAACAATTATTAAAACAGAAGCAACTGATTGAATGATTAGTAAATTTTGATTCATATAAAGATTAATTTTCTTCTTTAAGTAATTTTGAAAGCAGTAAATCCGAGGCTGAAATAATTAAAGATGTCCAAAAGATATTTTTTATTCCATTAATTTCTAAATGGGTGGAAAAGAGAACATCTACTATCCAAACCAGAAACATAACGATAATAAAAGAAAAAATATTTAAAGTAAGTATCCTTAGGGGTAGGGTAATTAGATTTAATAATGGCTTAATGAAAAAAAACAATAAGCCGATAGCAATACCAGCGAGTATGATTGTTAAGATATTATTATCGTAAACGACCCCAGGGCTCAAGAAATATACAGCAATAGCAATCCCTGCAATACCTGCAATCGTTTTTACTATCAAGCTGTTCATGTTTTATATCTTATCAGAAAATACATTAATGTCAACCGAAAACACAAAGAGATATGGGTTTGGTATTTTAAGGATTATTTGCTATAATGTAAAAAATATAAAGAAGATTATATATATGTATACAGAAAATAAGATGATAAAAGATAAAAATAAAGCTGGTTTTACAATAATAGAAGTAATGGTCGCGATTTTAATTATTGCGCTCCTTTCCAGTATGTGGTTTTTTAGTAATGCTTTTTTGATTAATAAATCTATTGATGCCAAAGTTAAAACTTTTGCCCAGTCTGTTCCGGTTACTCTTTCTGGAAATTTTGTGGCTTATTGGAATTTTGATTTTTGTACCTCTGGTAGCGATATAACAGCATTTTGCTTAAGAGATAGTTGGGGAGCGAATGGATATAATGGAAATACGAGCTACGTGTCTTTAAGCTCTCCGGCACCAGTTGTGGCTAGTGGCACTAGCTGTGTTGATAATAATTGCCTTGTTTTAAATGGTTCTGGTAATTATGTTATTCCAATTAATCAATTTGCTATTGGTAAGAATATGACACTTTCCCTTTGGTTAAAAAGTTCTGATTACGACAACACTAATGGATCTGCTCCATTTTCAATGAGCAGGGGCACTCTTGCAACTACAAATTATCTAGGGTTTTATTTTCATAGCAATGTGATTAGCTGGTGCACGAGCGATTCAAGTTGTACTAATTTTGGAACTGCTACTTACCCAAATTCAAATTGGCACCATTTTTTAGTGGTTAATAATTATAATAATGGGAGTGGATCAATTGCTAAATTATATATTGATGGGGTTGCTTCTGGCACAGCCACTTATATTGATACCACAGCAGTAGACAATACTAGCAAAAGTATAGTTTTGGGTTATTTTTTAGGTCAGGCCAGTCCTTATTATTTTAACGGAAGCATAGACGAGGTCCAGATTTTTGATGGTGCCTTAGATATAAGCCAAGTTAAAGAAATTTATTTAGCTGGGTTAAATAATTTTAATAAATAAAAAAATGAAAATAAAATTCGCTAATCTTGTTTCGTTATTGATAATCATAGTTTCTTTTGGTATAGCTTTATATTTTTATCCACGCATGGGAGAAACGATGGTTTCCCATTGGGGGATTACAGGAGAGCCAGATGGTTATATGTCTAAAGAGTGGGCTTTGTTTTTCTTTCCAATTTTGATGATGGTTTTTACCGCAATGTTTTATTTAATTCCCAAAATTGACCCTTTAAAAGCAAATGTTGAATCATTTCGTAAATATTTTGACGGATTTATTATTGTTTTTGAAATCTTTTTTTTATACGTTTATATTTTAACAATTGCTTTTAATCTGGGATATGAGTTTAGTATGTTAACTTTGTTAATGCCAGCTTTTGCAGGCCTTTTCTATTATATGGGTATAATGATTGGCCAAGCCAAAAGAAATTATTTTATTGGCATTAGAACCCCCTGGACATTGGCCAATGATAAAGTTTGGGATAAAACGCATCGATTGGGAGGAATTTTGTATAAGCTCAGCGCGTTAATTTTTCTTTTGACAATCTTTTTGCCTGCTACTGGGTTTTTTCTATTTTTAACATACATCATTGGCTCATCTTTGTGGTTAATGATTTATTCTTATTTAGAATTCCGCAAAGAAAGCAAGATTTAGTTTTATTTTTTCTCTTCATTAAAAGTAACCAAGTTTGATTTTTAGTCATTAATATTAGCTAATTGACAAATTTTTTTGTTGGAGTTAAGATGTTGTCAATCAAAGTGCGAGAGCGCTAAATTTTAATAATAAATTATAATAAATATCAAAGATTATGAATATTAAACCTATTTCAGATCATATCGTTATAGAACCATTAAAAGCAGAAGAAAAAACTAAGGGAGGAATTTTACTTCCACAATCAGGAGAAAGAGAAAAACAAGAACAAGGCAAGGTGATAGCAGTTGGGCCAGGAAAAGCTACTGCTTCTGGAAAAATTATTCCAATGGAAGTAAAAGTGGGAAACATAGTTTTGTTTACTAAGTATGGTCCGCACGAAATTAAAATTGATAATAAAGAATATTTAATCGCTAGCCAAAATGATATTTTAGCAGTGATTGAATAATATTTTCCGGTTAAATAATTTTAATTAATCGGGTAAAAACAATAAATATATGGCAAAACAAATTTTTTATTCAGAAGAGGCCAGAGCAAAATTGAAAACTGGAGTAGATAAATTGGCTGATGCTGTTACAGTTACACTTGGACCCAAGGGCCGAAATGTTGTTTTGGGTGAAAGCTTTGGCTCTCCAACAATTACTAACGACGGAGTTACGATTGCCAAAGAAATAGATTTGGAAGACAAAATAGAAAATATCGGTGCGCAGATTGTAAAACAAGTAGCCGAAAAAGCCAATGATGTAGCTGGAGATGGAACAACCACTGCCACTCTTTTAACCCAATCTTTAATTAGAGAAGGGTTAAAAAATGTAACCGCAGGCGCAAATCCTTTGGCCCTAAAAAGAGGTTTAGAAAAAGGTGCGCTTGTGATTATTGAAGAAATTAAAAAAATGGCCAAGCCAATTTCAAATGAATCCGATTATGCCAGAGTTGCAACAATTTCAGCAGAAGATAAAGAAATAGGTGATTTAATTGCGAAAACCATTGTGGAAGTTGGCAAAGATGGAGTGATTACAATTGAAGAATCAAAATCCTTAGTGATGGAAAAAGAAATTGTAAAAGGATTGCAATTTGATCAAGGATATGTTTCCGCTTATATGGTTTCTGATGTAGAAAAAATGGAAGCCAAGCTCAATGATCCCTATATTTTAATCACGGATAGAAAAATATCTGCTATTTCTGAATTATTGCCCATTTTAGAAAAGATAATTGCTACTGGAGAAAAAGATATTTTAATTATTGCCGAAGATGTTTCTGGTGAAGCTCTTACAACTTTAATTGTTAATAAGCTAAGAGGCACATTTAATATCGTTGCTGTTAAGGCGCCTGGATATGGAGATCGTAAAAAAGAAATGTTAACTGATATTGCGATTATGACAGGCGGAGAATATATTTCAGAAGACCTTGGTTTAAAATTAGAAGATCTTGCTTTAACTTCTTTGGGCAGGGCTAGAAGTATTTTAGCTACCAAAGAAAAAACAATTATTGTGGAGGGTAAGGGCAAAAAAGATGAAATTGAAAAAAGAATATCTCAAATTAAAAATCAAATTGAAAACACAGAATCAAGTTTTGATAAAGAAAAATTACAGGAACGATTGGCAAAATTATCTGGAGGCGTAGCGGTTTTAAAAGTTGGTGCAGCTACAGAAGTTGAGCTTAAAGCCAGAAAACATAAAGTGGAAGATGCTTTGGCAGCTACTCGCGCCGCAATTGAAGAGGGGATTGTTCCCGGTGGCGGAGTGGCCTTATTAAGGTGTCAAAAATCTTTGGAAAACTTAAAATTAGAAGGCGAAGAAAAAATTGCTATCGATATTTTAATGAGAACCATGGAAGATCCGATTAGAAAGATTGCAGACAATGCTGGCAAGGACGGATCTGTGATTGCAAATGAAGTTAAAAAGCAATCTGGCGCTTATGGTTATAATGCACTGGATGATAAATACGAAACTAGTATGATTGAGGTTGGAATTATTGATCCAGCCAAAGTTGTTAGATCTTGTGTTCAAAATGCAGTTTCTGCTGCTTCAATGCTTTTAACTACAGAATGCGTGGTTGTAGAAAAGCCAGAAAATAAAACCTGTAATTGTGGAAATGAGCCCAATGCCGGTGGAATGGGCGGAATGTATTAAATAAAACATAGGAGATAGAATAAGAACATAGAACAAAATGTTTAGGGGCGAGGCCCCTAAACATTTTCTTTTTAGAGATAGATTGGTAGGTTGGTATTGATTCTTAAAGAATTTCTGTTATAATCAAAACATAAAGTAGAAACTAATACCAATTGATGGGTTATGGAAAAAACCACTCTTTTAATAGCAGTTATTTTGTTTGGAATTATTTTTTTAATAATTCAAAATATTTTTTCTATTGTAAGCAGGGTAAAAAAACAAACAAATTTTGCCCTAAGAGAGGTTGAGTATCAAATTAAAACTAGATTAATTGAAAAATTAATTCAAACCGGAATAAGTCAAAGTAAAAATATTCGTAAATACGGAGCAGTTGTTTTAAAGACAATCAAAGAACATTTACCTATTGATTTACCTGTTAAGAAAGTCAAAGTTAAAACCAAAACAAAAACAAAGGAATCTTCTTCAAATAAAAAGACAAGTAATCCCGATAAACTTTAAAATTATATTCAAAGGTTATTGGGATAAAAAATTAAAAAATAAGTAATAAATTAATTATATGGAAATAATTTTAACAGCCATTATAGTTATTGCAGTCCTCATTATAGGATATATCGTGGCTGTATATAATGGCTTAATAACAAGCCGTAACAGAACGCAAGAAGCATGGTCTGATATAGATGTTCAACTAAAAAGGAGATACGATTTGATTCCTAATTTAGTAGAAACAGTAAAAGGATATGCCTCACATGAAAGTGGAACTTTTGAAAAAGTTGTTCAAGCTAGGAATATAGCTATGTCTGCGCAAGGCATAAAAGAAAAAGCCGAAGCAGAAAATGTTTTAGCCGGAGCTTTAAAAACTTTGTTTGCTGTGGCAGAAGCTTATCCTGACCTAAAAGCTGCCCAGAACTTTATGCAACTACAAATGGAATTACGAGATACAGAGGATAAAATCCAAGCTTCTCGTAGATTTTATAACGGCAATGCACTTGATTTAAAAACCAAGATAGAATCTTTTCCTTCAAATATGGTTGCGCAAATGTTTAACTTCAAGCCAGTAGATTTTTTTGAAATAAACGAACCTGCTCAAAGGGAAGTGCCCAAGGTTAGTTTTCCCCAATAATTTTATTAAAGATAAAGTGTTAAAAACAGAATGAAAAATTTTAAGAAAACCATCATCAGGCACAAGAAAAAATTACGCAAAAAGTTTAATAAACTTAGCGATAAAGATCAAAAGAGAATGGGCTTGACTAAGAAAAAATAAGATTTAAAATGCCTGGCAATGCCAGGTGTTTTACTCTCAAATTAGATTATGGCTACATTATACGATCAGGCAAAAAATAATACTCGCAAAACTTTTTTATTGATTTCGTTTTTTGCGATTTTTATAATTTTTTTAGGTTCGCTTTTTAGTTATGTTTTAGATAGTAGCTTTCTTCTTTATCTCTCTGTGATTATTAGTATTGGAATGAGTGTTTCTTCTTATTGGTTTTCGGATAAGTTAGTTTTGGCAACTACCGGAGCAGTGGCGATAGAAAAAAAAGATAGCCCAGAGCTTTATCTTTTAGTAGAAAATCTTTGTATTACTACAGGTGTGCCAATGCCAAAAATTTATATTTTAGATGAAGATCAGCCCAATGCTTTTGCAACTGGCCGTGATGAAAATCACGCTGTTATCGCAGTTACTAGGGGATTATTAGAAAAATTAGAAAGAGCAGAATTAGAAGGAGTTTTGGCTCACGAATTATCTCATGTGCGCAATAAAGATATGCTATTGCAAACAGTGGTTGTGGTTTTGGCTGGATCAATTGCTATTTTGTCTGATTTCTTTTTACGCGCTAGATTTTTTAGTAATCGCAATAGAAATGAAAATTCAAGTCCAGTTTTTATGATTATTGCGTTGGTGGCAGCTATTTTAGCTCCAGTGGCTGCAACAATAATAAAGCTGGCCATTAGCCGACAGAGAGAGTTTTTGGCCGATGCTTCTGGCGCTTTAATTACTAGATATCCAGAGGGGCTGGCTAGAGCTTTAGAAAAAATAAGCAGAGATCCTAATAAAATGCAACGCGAGAGTAACGCTGTGGCTCATTTATTTATTTCTTCTCCCTTGAAGGGCGAAGGAGAAAATAGTTGGCTTTCAAAATTATTTATGACTCATCCGCCCGTAGAAGAAAGAGTAGCTGCTTTACGTGGAATAATGTTATCACCAGACGAGAATAATATAATCGAAAGTTATAATAAGTAATAGGGAATAATACTTAATTCTATAATACAAAAGAATGTTTGGGCCTCCGAGGCCCAAACATGGGTTGTTCATGCTTATTTTTTGAGTTTTTGAATTTCTAAATTTATTGGAGAGATGCAGGAGTGGTTGAACTGGCAGTCCTGGAAAGACTGTATGGCGAAAGTCATCGGGGGTTCGAATCCCCCTCTCTCCTCATTCCTATTTAAAAGACACCTTTTTAAGGTGTCTTTTAAATAGGATGTTAGAAAGTAGGGGATTCGAAGGGTTTTCGCGACGGCGAAAACCCGGGCCTGAAAAAACTTTAGCAAAAGTTTTTGAAGGCGAATCCCCCAACGTCGAGAGGGGGATTCGAACGCGGA
>Ga0116157_10000671_pt1 | contig 34876 bp, 32 predicted proteins | sample AD_UKC048_MetaG_FD_89882 | JGI IMG/M metagenome (GOLD analysis project Ga0116157, IMG submission 89882) | Active sludge microbial communities of municipal wastewater-treating anaerobic digesters from USA - AD_UKC048_MetaG | ecosystem: Engineered > Bioreactor > Anaerobic > Digestate | place: USA... | reverse complement strand
TGCAGCGTCCGAACGATGGCAGCACCTCGGCCGCGAACGCCCCTGCACACACCGATGTGATCATCCTCACGCACGACACGGTCGAGGGCAACATGAACCACGCGATCGCCCAGATGCAGTCGCTGCCGACGGTGCTCGCCCCGATTGTGCGCATCCGCAAGGAAGAGCTCAGTTGAATTACCTCAGTACCCGGGGTGACCGCACCCCGCGCGGCTTTTCCGACATCCTGCTTGAAGGCCTGGCGCCTGACGGCGGCCTCTACCTCCCCGAGTCTTATCCGAAGATCGACGACGCGACGCTGTCCCGTTGGCGGGGGCTGGCCTATGCCGACCTTGCGTACGAGATCCTGTCGCTGTACATCACGGACATCCCGGCCGGTGATCTGCAGGCGCTGGTTCGCAAGACCTACACAGCAGAGACATACGGCACGCCAGAGATCACGCCGCTGAAGCCACTCGACCGGGCAGCGTCGACGCCCGAGGGGGTCGACATCTATCTGCAGGCGCTGTCCAACGGCCCGACGCTCGCCTTCAAGGACATGGCGATGCAGTTGCTCGGCAACCTGTTCGAATACGAACTGGCACGCCGCGGCGAGAGGCTCAATATCCTGGGAGCCACCTCGGGAGACACCGGCAGCGCGGCCGAGTACGCGATGCGCGGCAAGAAGGGCGTCAATGTATTCATGCTGAGTCCGAACGGCCGCATGAGCCCCTTCCAGCAGGCGCAGATGTTCAGCCTGCAGGACGCCAACATCCACAACATCGCGATCGACGGGGTGTTCGACGATTGCCAGGACATCGTCAAGGCGGTGTCGAACGACCTCGATTTCAAGCGGCGCCACCACATCGGCACCGTCAACTCGATCAACTGGGCGCGGCTGCTGGCGCAGGTCGTCTACTACTTCGCCGGGTATTTCCAGGCCACGCGGTCAAACGACCAGCAGGTCAGCTTCGCGGTGCCGTCGGGCAATTTCGGCAACATCTGCGCCGGCCATGTCGCGCGGATGATGGGTCTGCCGATCCGCTACCTGGTGCTCGCGACCAACGAAAACAACGTGCTGGACGAGTTCTTCCGCACCGGCACCTACCGGGTGCGCGGCAGCGCCGAAACGCATGAGACGTCGAGCCCGTCGATGGACATTTCGAAGGCCTCGAACTTCGAGCGCTTTGTCTTCGATCTGCTGGGCCGCGACGGTGCGCGCACGAAGCAGTTGTTCAAGACCGAGGTCGAGCAGAAGGGCTCGTTCACCGTCAGTGACGATGAGTTCGCGAACACTGCGAGCTTCGGTTTCGTGTCGGGCACCAGCACCCACGCCGACCGCCTCGCCACGATCCGGGACACCTATCGCCGCTTCGGCGTGATCATCGATACGCACACGGCAGACGGCCTGAAGGTCGGTCGCGAGCACCTGGATTGGGGGGTGCCTATGCTGGTGCTCGAGACGGCGCTGCCAGCCAAGTTCGCCGAGACCATCGTCGAAGCCATCGGCGTGCAGCCCGATCGGCCCGCCGCGATGCGCGGCATCGAGGATCTGCCCAAGCGCTTCGTGGTGATGCCGGTCGATACCCAGGCGGTCAAGGCGTACCTCAGCGCCAACGTGTGACCGTTTCCCGGCCCGCTGACGTTCACCGAATGAAGGTCATCGGTTTCTGCGGCTATTCCGGTTCAGGCAAGACGACGCTCGTCGAACAGCTGATCGCTCTGTTGCGCGAGAAAGGGCTGCGGGTGTCGGTCGTCAAGCATGCGCATCACGCTTTCGACATCGATCATCCGGGCAAGGACTCCTGGCGGCATCGGCGGGCGGGTGCGTCCGAAGTGGTCGTCGCCTCGAATCGTCGGCTTGCCGTGATTCGCGAGTTCGCGGCGATCGCCGAGCCCACGGTGCACGAGTTGATCGCCGAATTGAGCTCCTGCGACTGGGTTCTGGTGGAGGGGTTCAAGCACGCCGATCTGCACAAGGTCGAGGTATGGCGGGCGGAAACCGGCAACCCGGTGCAGTATCCGCACGACCCGTTCATCGTTGCCGTGTGCACCGACAGCGCTACCCTGCCGGTGCCCACCGACCTGCCGGTGCTCGACCTCAACGACGTGGGCGCGGTGGCAAACTTCCTCTTGTCCGATTCGGCTCGCCATGAGTACCAACCACCCCACCTCGACTCCCCCGATCGGTGATGCCGCTGCGCCGGCCGCCCGTGCGCCGCTGCTCGGTCTCGACGAAGCGCTGGACCGCCTGACGCAGGCCGTCCAGCCTTTCGGCGTCGTGAGGGCGCAGCAGGTCTCCACGTTCGATGCGCTTGGCCGCGTGCTGGCGGAGGAAGTCCGATCGGTGGTCGATGTGCCGCCGGCCGACAACACATCGATGGACGGCTATGCGATGAGATGCGCGGATGTGTCTGCGGTCGGCATCGCCTTGCCGGTCAGCCAGCGAATTCCCGCTGGCGTGGCCGGGACCCCTCTGGTGCCGGGCACGGCTGCGCGCATCTTCACGGGGGCCCAGGTCCCGGCAGGTGCCGATGCGGTCGTGATGCAGGAGCAGTGCGTCGCGCTTGATGGCGGTGCTGTTCGCATCGATGCCATGCCGAGTCCGGGTCAGTGGATCCGCCGTCGCGGTGAAGACGTTCTCGCTGGTTCGGTCGTGCTGCCGAAAGGCACGCGACTGACGCCCCAGGCGCTCGGGCTGGCGGCGTCCGTGGGCGCAGCGAGCCTGTCGGTGGCGCGGCGCCCGCGGGTTGCCTTGTTCTCTACAGGTGACGAACTGGTCATGCCGGGCGAGCCCTTGAAGCCCGGTGCGATCTACAACTCCAACCGCTTCACGCTGCGCGCGCTGGTCCAGGCGCTGGGTTGCGACTGCACCGATTTCGGCATCGTGCCCGACCGGCTCGATGCCACCCGCGAAGCGCTGCGTCGTGCGGCGCAGGAGCACGACCTGATCGTCACCAGCGGTGGTGTGTCGACCGGCGAGGAAGATCACATCCGGCCCGCCGTCGAGGCTGAAGGTCGCGTCACGCTGTGGCAGATGGCGATCAAGCCGGGCAAGCCGCTGGCGTTTGGTGAAGTCAGGCGCGAGCCCTTGCGAAGCGGCGAGTCTGCGGATTCGGGCGCGGCTTACTTCATCGGCCTGCCGGGCAACCCGGTGTCCAGTTTCATCACCTTCCTGCTCGTCGTGCGCCCGGTGCTGCTGCACCTGCAAGGCGCAGTCGACTGGCAACTGCGGAGCCTTCCGATGCGCGCTGACTTCGACTGGCCCAAGCCCGACAGGCGTCGCGAGTTCCTGCGTGTGCGCCGCAATTCGAGTGGTGGACTCGACCTGTTTGCCAACCAGAGCTCGGGCGTGCTGACGTCGGCCGTGTGGGGCGATGGGCTGGTCGACAACCCTTCGGGGCAGGCCATTCGCTCCGGTGACATGGTGCAGTACCTCGGATTCGCGGAGTTGCTGTCATGAACGTGCAGGTGCGCTATTTCGCTTCGATCCGCGAGGTGCTGGGCGCTGGTGAATCGATCGAGGTTCCGGCTGGCGCCACGATCGGCGAGTTGCGTGACCGGCTGATTGCATCCAGCGCCGCCCACGCAACCGCCTTGTCGCGTGAGCGATCCCTGCGCAGCGCGCTGAACCAGTTGCTGTGCGATGAGTCCGAGCCTGTCGGCGCCGATGCCGAAGTTGCCTTCTTTCCACCAGTGACCGGCGGCTGAGCACAGGCCTGAGCGGGACAGCAGCATGAGCGTCAGCATCCAGACCGCCGATTTCGACCTGAGCGCCGAGGTCGCGGCCTTGCGTTCGGCCGATCCCGGTGTCGGCGCGGTCGCCACCTTCGTCGGCTGTGTGCGCGACCGCAACGATGGCAGCGGCGTCAGCGCGATGGAACTCGAGCACTATCCCGGCATGACCGAGAAGTCGATCGAATCGATGATCTCGGCCGCCCGGAGGCGCTTCGACATCCGCGCCGTGCGCGTGATCCACCGTGTCGGCCTGCTGCAGCCGCAGGATCAGATCGTGCTGGTGGCGGTGGCCTCCTCACATCGTGGCAGCGCATTCCGGGCCTGCGAGTTCCTGATGGACTACCTGAAGACGCAGGCGCCGTTCTGGAAGAAGGAGAGCACTCCGGAGGGCTCACGCTGGGTCGATGCCCGGGTCAGCGACGACGAGGCGATGGCGCGCTGGCAGCAGGGCGAGCCTGATCCGGCCACCGAGCCAGACCGATGAACCAGTCCGTGCCTTGGGCGCAGTTGATGGCCGTGGCGCTCGGATCGGCAGTCGGCGGCGTGCTGCGCTGGGCGGTTCAGCTGTGGCTCAACGCGCGCTGGGCCGGTTTCCCGCTCGGTACGCTGGTGGTCAACTGCGTCGGTGGCCTGCTGATCGGGATCGCGCTGGCGTGGTTCGCCAGGACGCCGAACGAATCGATGCGGCTGCTGCTCGTGACGGGATTCCTCGGCGGGTTGACGACATTCTCGGCATTCACCGGCGAGTCGCTGACGCTGCTGCAGCGTGGCGACTTTGGCTGGGCGGTGGCGCACAGCTTCGCGCACCTGGCCGGCGCACTGCTCTGCTGCGCCATGGGATTCCGCGTTGCGAAGACGCTGCTGGCCTGACCGCCCTGCCGGGCCGGTCCTTCGATGAGCTACTGCGCAGGTTGGAAGCACAAAGGCTCGGTCTACCTGCTGGCCGACACGGTCTCTTCGGTGCAGATTCCGCCGCGCAGGCAGCAGATCAGCCTGGGTGAGCTGCTGACCGAGCATCACGATGAGCCCATCGAAGAGCCCGCGTTGAAGCTGGTTCGAATCGCGCCCGGTGCGGTCGCAGCCTGTACCGGCGATGCCGGTTCGGTGTCGCGACTTCTCGAATTCCTCCAGGCCAACCATGCAGGCGTGACGAACAACGGCGAACTCCTTTCGCTGCTCGACGTCAGCCTCGGCCCCTTCAGTGATGCGAAGCCGGTCTCTCTGCTGCTGGCTTCCTCCGGCAGCGATGGTGCCTGTGAACTGTTGCGCTGGACCTCGCCCGGCGGGCTCGACACGACCGGGTCGGATCTGCTCCAGATCGGAGATCCGACGCCTTTTCACACCGCACTGTCGCCTGAGATCCTGTCCATTCTGGCGGCCGCAGATCCGTCGCCGGAGCGCATGCTGCCCGTCCTCACGGCGATCGTGCAGTCGCGCGGCGTGTCCGAGAACTCGAGCGACCTGAATGTCAACGGACTGATCTTCGGGGTGCGCACCGGGCTTGGAGTCGCCACCTGGCAGGAAGACACGCTCGTGGTTCTCTACGATCAGGCGTTCGCTTCGCCCGCCCATGTCGCGGTGCTGGCCCGCAGCGACGAACTGGTGGTGCACGCGTCGCATGACGCTGCAACCCGGGTGTTCGTGCCGCTGCCGTCGAACCACCGCAGAGCGCCGAGGGAAGCCTGCTGGCTTCGCGGCATACAGGATGAACTGGCTGCAGACCGATTCCGCTTCCGGGTGTTCATCAGCACGTGCGAGCAGGTGATCACGCTGATCATCCGCAACGACTTCGAACGGGAGAGTGGCTATGTGCGCCTGAAGCGCAAGAGCAACGGCCAGTTCGATTTCGCGCTCAGTCCCGAAATGACGTCGCTGCTGCTGCGTCCGTTGGAGGACCGCAGCCAGGGCAGCGTTCCTCTGCGGTTGAGCCTGCGGGAGGACTGAGGTCCTGCAGCCTTCGGATCGGAGCCGGACTCGACGCGCGGCGCTTGCGAGCGCGTCACGTCGGGGGAAGCAGGCTCATGATGAAGCTGGTCAGTGCTGCGGCCAGCAGCCACGCTCCGATGCGCTTGAGCAGTGCCGTGTCGATCGCTCTGGCACCGGGCAGCGGATTGCGCTTGAACCCGACGACGAATGCGTGGGCAGGCAAGGCGATCAACAGCAGGGTTCCCACGACCAGCCAGACACTGCTCGAAGCGGTCGATTCGCTCAACCAGGGCCACAGCAGAGGCCAGGCCAGGGCCGAAAAGATGCCAGCCAGTGCGGCGGTGGTCGGTGTCGGATTCATGCACGGAGTTTCTCGCGATTCCGACCGATGTGTGGCCCGAGGCGGTACTGCGCGTTGCAGTTCGGAGGGATTGATCTTGATCAATTGCCGCCCGAAGCCATGCCTTGAAATGCGCAGGTACCCCCTCAGATTGCAGGGAATAGGAGGACCTTTCCATGCGTCTTGACAAATTGACCACCACGTTCCAGGAAGCCTTGGCCGATGCACAGAGCCTGGCCAACGGCCGCGACAACCCTTACATGGAGCCGGTGCATGTGCTGTCGGCCATGCTCGCGCAGGCTGACGGGCCGAAGGCGCTGCTCGCCCGCGCCGGCGTCAACACGGCCAAGCTGCAAGGTGCGCTCGAGGCGGAGCTGAAGAAGCTGCCGCAGGTGCAGGGCGGTGAGCAGGTGCAGCCGAGCCGCGACCTTGGAGCCTTGCTTCAGGCCGCAGAGAAGGAGTCGACCAAGCGAGGTGACCAGTTCATCGCCAGCGAGATGTTCCTGCTCGCAGTGGCCGACAGCAAGACGGCCATCGGTCCGCTGGTGAAGGAACACGGCCTGAACCGCAAGGCGCTCGAAGCGGCGATCGACGCGGTGCGCGGCGGCCAGAAGATGGACAGCGCCGAGGGCGAAGGCCAGCGGGAAGCACTGAAGAAGTACACGCTCGACCTCACCGAGCGTGCGCGTCAGGGCAAGCTCGACCCGGTGATCGGACGCGACGACGAGATCCGCCGTGCGATCCAGGTGCTTCAGCGTCGCAGCAAGAACAACCCGGTGCTGATCGGCGAACCCGGCGTCGGCAAGACCGCCATCGTCGAGGGTCTGGCGCAGCGCATCGTCGCGGGCGAAGTGCCCGACTCGCTGAAGAACAAGCGGGTGCTGGTGCTCGACATGGCCCTGCTGCTGGCTGGCGCCAAGTTCCGCGGCGAGTTCGAGGAACGGCTCAAGAGCGTGCTGAAGGAAGTGGCGCAGGACGAAGGACAGACCATCGTCTTCATCGACGAGATCCACACGATGGTCGGAGCCGGCAAGGCCGAAGGCGCGATCGACGCTGGCAACATGCTCAAGCCGGCGCTGGCTCGTGGCGAGTTGCACTGCATCGGCGCCACCACGCTGAACGAGTACCGCAAGTACGTCGAGAAGGACGCCGCGCTCGAGCGGCGCTTCCAGAAGATCCTGGTTGGCGAGCCTTCGGTCGAGGCCACCATCGCGATCCTGCGCGGCCTGCAGGAAAAGTACGAGGTGCACCATGGTGTCGAGATCACCGACCCGGCCATCGTCGCCGCGGCCGAGCTGAGCCACCGCTACATCACCGACCGCTTCCTGCCCGACAAGGCGATCGACCTGATCGACGAAGCCGCTGCCAAGGTCAAGATCGAGATCGACTCGAAGCCCGAGGCGATGGACAAGCTCGACCGCCGCCTGATCCAGCTCCAGATCGAGCGCGAGGCGGTGCGCCGCGAGAAGGACGAGGCCTCGCAGAAGCGCTTCGGCCTGATCGAGGAGGAGATCACCAAGCTGCAGCGCGAGGCTGCCGATCTCGACGAGATCTGGAAGTCGGAGAAGGCTGCGGCGCAGGGCTCGGCCCACGTCAAGGAAGAGATCGACCGCATCCGGTTCCAGATCGAGGACCTCAAGCGCAAGGGTGATTTCAACAAGGTCGCCGAGCTGCAGTACGGTCGCCTCCCGGAGCTGGAAAAGAAGCTCGCCGAGGCGCAATCGAAGGAGCAGGGCAAGGCCAAGGCGGGCGGCAAGCCGCAACTTCTGCGCACGATGGTCGGCGCCGAGGAGATCGCCGAAGTCGTTGCGCGTGCCACCGGCATCCCGGTGTCCAAGCTGATGCAGGGCGAGCGCGAGAAGCTGCTGCAGATGGAGACCCGTCTGCATGAGCGCGTGATCGGTCAGGACGAGGCCATCACAGCGGTCGCCAATGCGATCCGCCGCTCACGCTCGGGTCTGAGTGACCCGAACCGGCCGACTGGATCGTTCATGTTCCTCGGCCCGACCGGGGTCGGCAAGACCGAGCTTTGCAAGGCGCTGGCGGGTTTCCTGTTCGACAGCGAGGAGCACCTGATCCGCATCGACATGAGCGAGTACATGGAGAAACATTCGGTGAGCCGCCTGATCGGTGCGCCACCGGGCTATGTCGGCTACGACGAGGGCGGCTACCTCACCGAAGCGGTTCGCCGCAACCCCTACAGCGTGCTCCTGCTCGACGAAGTCGAGAAGGCGCACCCGGACGTGTTCAACGTGCTGTTGCAGGTGCTCGACGACGGACGCCTGACCGACGGGCAGGGTCGCACCGTGGACTTCAAGAACTGCGTGATCGTGATGACCAGCAATCTGGGTTCACACCAGATCATGCAGATGGCCGGGCAGGACAGCGAACTGATCCGCGAGGCGGTGTGGGTCGAGGTGAAGCAGCATTTCCGTCCCGAGTTTCTCAACCGCATCGACGAGGTCGTCGTGTTCCATGCGCTCGACCATCGGCACATCGAATCGATTGCCGGCATCCAGCTGAAGGTGCTGGAGTCCCGTCTCGAGAAGATGGACATGAAGCTCGAGGTGACGCCGCAGGCGCTGGCGGAACTGGCCAAGGCGGGTTTCGATCCGGTGTTCGGTGCGCGGCCGCTGAAGCGCGCGATCCAGCAACGCATCGAGAACCCGGTCGCGAAGCTGATCCTCGAGGGCAAGTTCGGCCCGAAGGACGTGATTCCGGTGGGGGTCGCGGACGGGGAGTTCGTCTTCGACCGCGTCGTGCACTGAGAAGGGGGAATCTTTCTGCTGCGCGGGCCGATCTGACCCCTCCGGTGCTCACCGTACGCTTGTACGGCTTGGCTCCTCGATGTCACCTCGGCCCGCTCGCGACGAAATGTTCGTCCCTTCTCGTCGAGAGCGGCTCAGCGGTCCAGCAAGGGATCGAGCCGCTCGATCTGAAGACGGGCAAGCGTCAGGTTGGCGTTCGTCCGGTCCAGCACCGTCAGCAGCGCCATGCCTGCGTGCTTGGCGACCGAGCGCAGCAGCAGGTGATGGGATCCGAGCGTGATGGCGGCATCCGGCAGCGTGTGGCCGAGGCCGAGTGCCCGGCTGGTGGTGCCCATCGCCGACAGCAAGGCCCTTCCATGGCGCGCCAGCTCCTCCGGCGGGGCGCCGGCACCGCCATGTGCCACCGGCAGCCCGGAGCCGATATCGAAAACGCAGCAGCCGACCACGCCGTTGAGTTCGCACACCTGATGCACGTAGACCTCGAGCACTTCGTCCTGCAGAGGCACCGGCCTGGCCCGCACGTCCGGCATCGGTCGCAAAGGCAGCAGGTTGGTGGGCGCGAAGCCTGAAGGATCGTCCGGCGCGGCTGGTGGCCGGTATCCGGCGTCGATCTGCGCACTGACTCGCGCTGCAGCCTGGCTCTGGACCGGAGGTTGCGATGTGGCGGCGCGGGCTGTCGTGACGCTGCGAGCCGGTGCAGCCGGGGCGCCCAGAGGCGAAACAGCGCCTCGCAGCCGGCCCCAGGTGCCGTTGATGAAATTCCAGGCATCGGCCGGTCGCGTGACCACGGGCGTGGTGCGCAGCGTGATCGAGGTGCCGCGGACCATGTTCTGGCCGTTGGTCGTCAGCGCCGGGGTGTTGGTCAGCGGCAGCAGCAGCAGATTGCGGTTCAGCCAGGGACTGCGGATGAGTTCCTCGTGCCAGGGCCTCAGCAGGGCGTGGATGTTCTCGGCCGGCATGGCGCCCACCATCATCACTCCGAGCTGGCTGTAGGCCAGCAAGGTGCGCGCGACCGCATGGCGGGCCGCGGCGTCGGTGGTGTCGTCGATATCGGTGGAGTAGATGCGCAGCGTCTCCTGCGCGCTGACGGGGACCTCGATGAAGTCGATCGTCGCCACCGGTGCACCACCGCCCTGGCGGCGCAGCACCAGCTTCTGGACCGCACGGTTGCTGGCCGCTGCGATGCCACGCAGCAACTGCCGCGACGAACGCGTGGCGAGATCGTGCACTGCAATGAATTCCGGATGCAGGTGCTCGAACTGCTGCTGCAGCGCCTCGCCCGGCGCGCAGGCCACGAACAGCTCGCGAACATCGTTGCCAACCGGCCGACCGATCTCCTGGCGATAAGTGGGGGGCGCATCGCCTTCGCGATCCATGATCTGGGTGGCCAGCGCAGTCTGGGCCCGCGTCGATTCCCAGCCGTCGTTCTCGATCGGCGGTGGTGCGGGACGGTCCGTGTAGGGACTGCCGGTGCGGCTGGTGTAGTTGCTCATGGGGCCCTCGTGCCGGTACGTTGTGGTTGGCGGCGTTGCCGGAGTCGGTGCATCGTGATTCGACGCGGCGACTCGCCATGCTGGCACAGTCTCTCGCACTGCACCATCCCTGCGACAGCATTCCTTCGCACCGCAGGCGGTGCTGGCCGCCCGAGCCCGGCGAACGGGGGCTGATCGATAGAATCCGGCGATGATTTCAGACCTTCGATCCGTGCCGAACCGCCATGCCGCTCATTGACCCGGCGCGTGCGCAGCTTCCGGTGGTGATCATCGGTGCAGGTCTGGCCGGATTGACGGTGGCCCTGCACCTGGCGGTCGACCATCCGGTGATCGTTCTGGCCAAGCGGGGTCTGGACGAGGGGGCCACCGCCTGGGCGCAGGGGGGCATCGTCGGCGTGCTGGGCGATGACGACAGCATCGATTCGCATGTCCGCGACACGCAGGATGCCGGCGCGGGTCTGGTCGACGAGCACACGGCGCGATTCATCGCCCAGCACAGCGCCGAGGCGATCGGCTGGCTGGTGGATCGAGGCGTGCCGTTTTCGGCGGACCCCGAAGGTCCGCTCGGTCTGCACCTGACGCGAGAAGGTGGCCATGCGGTGCGTCGCATCGCCCACGCGGCAGATGCAACCGGCAAGGCGATCCACGACGTGCTGCTCGACGAGGTCAGGCGGCATCCCAACATCGACATGCGCGAGCGCTGGATGGCGGTCGACGTGATCACGTCCCGCCAGCTCAGGCGCGACGAGCAGCCGCGCTGCTACGGTGTCTACGCGCTCGACATCGATCAGCAGCGCGTCGAGACGTTGCCAGCGCGTGCGGTGGTGCTGGCCACCGGTGGTGTCGGCAAGGTCTACCGATACACCAGCAACCCCGATACCGCCACCGGCGACGGCATCGCGATGGCCTGGCGTGCCGGTTGCCGCATCGGCAACATGGAGTTCATCCAGTTCCATCCGACCTGCCTCTACCACCCGCAGGAGCGCAGCTTCCTGATCACCGAGGCCTTGCGCGGCGAGGGCGGACACCTCAAGTTGCCAGACGGCACACGTTTCATGGCAGCGCACGACGAGCGCATGGAGCTGGCACCGCGCGACATCGTGGCGCGGGCAATCGATTTCGAGATGAAGAAGCACGGACTCGACCACGTGTGGCTCGACGCCACGCACCTGGGTGAGGCCTTCCTGAAGGAGCATTTCCCGACGATCCACGCGCGCTGCCTGGCGCTGGGCATCGACATTGCCCGGCAGCCGATTCCCGTGGTGCCTGCCGCGCACTACACTTGCGGCGGCGTGGTCACCGACCTGCACGGCCGCACCGACCTGCCCGGCCTGTACGCGGTCGGGGAGACCACCTACACCGGACTGCACGGGGCGAACCGGCTTGCCAGCAATTCGCTGCTGGAGTGCGTGGTGCTGGGCCGCACCTGCGCGATGGATATCCATGAACTCGGCGACCACCCGGAGCCGCATCTGCCGGCCTGGGACGAGAGCCAGGTCGAGAACGCCGACGAGCAGGTCGTCATCGCGCACAACTGGGACGAATTGCGGCTGCTGATGTGGAACTACGTCGGCATCGTGCGCACCACCAAGCGGCTCGAACGGGCGCTGCACCGCATCAAGCTGCTGCGCAGCGAGATCGATGACTACTACGGCAGCTTCCGCGTCAACCGCGACCTGCTGGAACTGCGCAACCTCGTCGACTGTGCCGAACTCATCGTCCGCTCGGCGCTGATGCGGCACGAGAGCCGGGGGCTGCATTACAGCCGCGACTTTCCCCAGGCGCTGCCGGTGAGTTTCCCGACCGTGTTGATGCGACGCACGCGCGTCGGCAGGAAGCCCAAGACGCATCGACTGAGCGTCTGAGGCCGGCACGGCTCAGCGCCTTGCGCGCATGGCCACCTTGGCCTGCACGAACTGGAATGCGAATTCCACCGCTTCGGCGATCGCCGTTTCGTTTTCCGAGCGCTCGCGCTCGGTCAGATAGAACGAGAAATCGACGTCGTGCCGGATGTAGCGCGGCGGCAGGCGGTTCAGCGCCACACAGGCCACGTCCGCCATGATGTGCGGGTCGCTGAGGTGGCTGAAGCGACTGGATGCGGCGAGCACGGCGTCGAACACCGCGTGCTCATAGTGGTTGTGGATCGAATCGAACACGGTGCTCATGGCGGTCTCCGCTCCCCCGTGGAGCTGAAACCCGAGTGTCCGGCCGACCTGGGCCCACCGAGACCCGGAATAGCACCGGAACTGCGGTCCAGATGGTCGTTCGATCCCTCAGAGGGTCGACACCACCCGCATCGAGTAGTCGGTCGCCCTGACATCCTTGGTCAGCCGGCCGATCGAGATCCGGTCGACACCGGTGGCGGCGATCTCGCGAACCTGGTCAAGCCGCACGCCGCCCGACACCTCGAGCAGGGCTCGCCCCGCGCTCAGCGCGACGGCCGCGCGCATGCCATCCAGATCGAAGTTGTCGAGCAGCACGCTGACCGCACCTGCCGCCAAGGCCTCGCGTAGCTGTTCGAGTGTTTCCACCTCGATCTGGATGTCGACGCCGGCGTTCAGTGCCGCCGCGTTGCGAAGCACGGCGGTGATGCCGCCAGCTGCCGCGATGTGGTTCTCCTTGATCAGGATGCCGTGCCACAGCGCCAGCCGCTGATTGCGGCCCCCGCCGGTGCGCACCGCGTACTTCTGCGCCTGACGCAGACCCGGCAGTGTCTTGCGGGTGTCGAGGATCACGCAGCCGCGCGGGTTCGGCGATGCACCGGCGATCGCATCCACGTGGCGGCGCGTCAGCGTCGCGGTGGCCGACAGCAACTGCAGGAAATTGAGCGCCGGCCGTTCTGCCGAAAGCAGGGCGCGTGCATCGGAGGTGATGTCGCACACCCGGGTGTCGGCTCCCATCAGTGCACCTTCGGCCACGTGCCAGTCGACCCGGGCGGCAGGGTCCATCGCCGCAATGCAGGCGTCGAACCAGTCGCGACCGCACAGGACCGCCTCCTCTCGCACCAAGACCCGTGCTGAAACCCGCTGCCCGGCGGGCACCAGTTCGGCCGTCCAGTCACGCTGGCCGATGTCTTCCATCAGCGCATCGCGCACGTTGCGCGCGCGGGCGGCTTCCAGGTCTTCGTTGATTTCGAACATGGATGCGCTCAAGCCGCGCCGATGTGCGCAACGAACCCGGGCTTCTGCGTCGCGGTCGGATGCGCCTTGACGAAATCGAGCATGCGGTCGATGCAGCCCAGAGCCTGGCTGCGGACCGGCTCGGCGACCTGGATCTCGCCGTGGCCCGATTCCAGGCAGTCGACCACGCCCTGCAGCGCGTTCATCGCCATCCACGGGCAGTGCGCGCAGCTCTTGCAGGTGGCGCTGTCGCCGGCAGTCGGCGCTTCGAGCAAGGTTTTGGTGGGTGCGAGCTGGCGCATGCGATGCATCAGCCCGTTGTCGGTGGCGACGATGAAGGTCTGGGCGTCCATCGTCGTCACCGCGTTCAGCAACTGGGTGGTCGAACCGACGACATCGGCCAGTGCCACCACCGTCTCCGGCGACTCGGGGTGCACCAGCACCCTGGCCTCGGGATACTGCTTCTTGAGCAAGGCCAGCTCGAGCCCCTTGAACTCGTCGTGAACGATGCATTCGCCGTTCCACATCAGCATGTCGGCGCCGGTCTGCTGCTGGATGTAGCGGCCCAGGTGGCGGTCGGGAGCCCACAGCACCTTCTGACCCTGGTCCTTCAGGTGCTGAACGATCGCCAACGCGCACGAACTTGTCACCATCCAGTCGGCGCGCGCCTTCACCGCGGCGCTGGTGTTGGCATAGACGACGACGGTGCGGTCGGGATGCGCGTCGCAGAACTGCGCGAACGCATCGGGCGGGCAGCCAAGGTCCAGCGAGCAGGTGGCATCCAGATCGGGCATCAGCACCCGCTTGTCCGGGCTCAGGATCTTGGCGCTCTCGCCCATGAATCGCACTCCCGCCACGACGAGCGTGCGGCTGGCATGGTCGCGGCCGAAACGCGCCATCTCCAGCGAGTCGGCGACGCAGCCGCCGGTCTCCAGGGCCAGGTCCTGCAGGTCGCCATCGACGTAGTAGTGAGCCACCAGCACCGCATCGTGCTGCTTCAGCAGCGCGGCAGCCCGGGCCTTCCATGCGGTGCGCTCCGAAGCCGTCAAGGACGGCGGAACCTTGGCCCAGGCGCGAGCCGTGCAACTCGCACCTGTAGCGTCCTGGCGCGTGTAGTCGAACAAGACCTGGGTCATGGCTGCCTCGAGGTGGGCTGGGCCGTCGATTCGACGGTTCGTCAGATCTTCTTCTTGGCTGCCGGACCGGCCAGCGAACGCTCGAGTGTGTCGGCATCCCGCTCGTCCACGGCCACCGCCTTGTAGTCGTCCGGGCCCACCTTCTCGGATCGCAGGTAGCCGAGCTTGGTGATCACCGGCTCCTTTGGCCACTCGCCCGAGAGCGCGGCGAACTCCAGGAAGTGCAGGTGGCCGCCGACGATGTACAGGATCGTCGAGACTTCGGCCGACACGCCTTCGACCTGGACATCGACGTCACCGAACACCATCTCGGTCGGACTGACCCGGGGCACCGACTGCGGTACGGAGAAGTCGATGTACGAGCCGACGCCGGTGTGCGTGCGGGCCGACACCTTGGCATGGCCGATCTGCGAACGCAGGGCGGCCAGAACCGGCTGTGGGCCCTGCAGGGCGGCTTCGAGTACCTGCTGCTCGAACGGGGTGAGGGGATGCATGGGATTCCTTGCTGAATGAGAACGGGCGTCCGCGCGCCGCGGGCGACATTATGGTTCGCGCTCGGCATGCCCTCGGAACCGCTGGCCTATCAGCCCAGAAACCGGCTCGGAGGCATGCCGACCGATCGCCTGACCATCGCGCTGAACGCACTGGCGCTGGCATAGCCCAGCTCGGCCGCGATCGCACTCATCGGCAGCTTGCGAGCGGCCATTGACAGCGCGCGTGCCAGCAGTACCTGCTGACGCCACTGGACAAAGCTGGTTCCCAGCTCTGATCGGAACAGGCGCGCAAAGGTTCGGGCACTGGCTCCGGCATGCCGGGCGGTTTCCTCCAGCGTGGTCCAGCGCGCCGGGTCGTCGAGCACGGTCTCGCACAGTGCGCGCAGGCGCTTGTCACGGGGCAGGTCGACTCCGAGGCGCACTGGGCGCGCATGTGCCAGCTCGTCGAGCACCAGTTGGGCGATGCAGCGCTCCCGTTCGGTCGGGGTGGCGCTGCCCGGCTCGAGCGGCAGGTGCTGCACCAGCTCACGCAGCAGGCGCGAAACCTCGAGCACTCGGCATTGGCGCCAAACCCCGGCTTCGTCGCTGCTGCGCAGCGGTCCGGCCTGGCCATCGTCCTGATGGATGTACAGGGTGTGCAGGTCCGCGTCCTCGACCACCGTCACCACGTGCTCGACGCCAGGCGGAATCCACAGCGCGCGCTGCGGAGGCACGAGGTAGGTGCTCTGACCGGCGGTCATGCGGATCACGCCCCGATTCGACAACGCGACCTGCGCCCATGGATGGCTGTGCGGTTCGACGCGGGTGTCAGCAGCCAGATGCCGCATCCTGGCGCGAAGCGGATGGGATCCGCTGGGCGCGTAGACCTGCGGGTCGATGGGCGGCACGCTGGTGCGGCGGCGTCGACCCGGTTCCGGCCGACGCGGGGCAGCGATCTGTTTCATGCTGGGCGCTTTCAGGAGGAATGGCGCAGGCGAATTTGTCTGATTTGCGATATTCATTGTCCGACTATCGCTATTGCGACGCATCGCACGCCACTACATTGGCACGTCCCGTCTTCTCCCGACGCCTTGTCCCGCACCAATCGATGAATCCGCCAGCCGCGCCCGCCGTCGCAGATGCAGGTACCTCCGTCCTGCTGCGCGATGACGCGCGCACGATTGCGCTGGTCGGACTGGCGCACGGCACCTCGCACTTCTTTCACCTGCTGCTGCCGCCGCTGTTTCCGCTGTTCATCCGCGACTTCGGATTCAGCTACGCCCAGCTGGGCCTTCTGGTCACCACCTTCTTCGTGGTCTCGGGGATCGGGCAGGCCCTGGCGGGCTTCGTCGTTGATCGCACCGGCGCACGTCCGGTGCTGTTTGCCGCGCTGTCGTTCTTCGCTTTGTCCGGTGTCGCGGTCTCGCTCTCAACAGGATACGGCGGGCTGATGTTCGCTGCTGCGCTGGCTGGGTTGGGGAACTGTCCGTTCCATCCCGCCGACTTCACGATCCTGAATCGTCGTGTCTCGACTTCGCGGCTCGGACATGCCTTCAGCGTTCATGGGCTGACCGGTAACCTGGGGTGGGCGGCCGCCCCCGTTTTCATGACCGGACTGGCGGCGGCGTTCGGCTCGTGGAGGTGGGCTGCCGCGTGCGCATCGCTGCTGGCGCTGGCGGTGATCGCCATCCTGTGGTGGCAGCGCGATGCGATCGACGACCACCAGGGTCTCGCCGCGTCGCCTGCAGTCCGCCGTGCATCAGACCGTGGGCCCACGGCGATGGATGGCGAGCACCCGCTGGCGTTCCTGCGGCTGCCGTCGGTGTGGCTGTGCTTTTCCTTCTTCTTCTGGTCGACCAGCGCGCTCAGCGGGATCCAGAGCTTCTCCAGCCCCGCGCTGCAGCAACTCGTCGGACTGCCTCTGTCCGTCACCTCGCTGGTGGTGACCGGCTACATGCTCTTCGGTGCGGTCGGTATCGTCATCGGCGGGTTCCTGGCTGCGCACAGCGATCGGCTCGAGAGGATCATCGCCGCCTGCCTGCTGGTGTCTGCGGCGCTGCTGGCGCTGGTCGGTAGCGGTGTCGTTCCGGGAACGATGGCTGCACTGCTGACGGCGGCAGCCGGATTCGGCGCCGGCCTGGCCGGCCCGTCCCGCGACATGCTGATCAGGCAGGCAGCTCCGCCGGGGGCGACCGGCCGGGTCTACGGCGCGGTGTACTCGGGGCTGGACCTCGGCTTCGCCGTGGCTGCGCCGGTGTTCGGCTGGCTCCTCGATCGAGGATTTCCGTCGGGGGTGTTCTACGGATCCGCGCTCGCATTGAGCGTGGGGGTCGCCTCGGCGGCGGCTGTCGGATTCGGTATCGAGCGCCGACGGGGCACGCCTGTTGCCCACCGGGCGATCCGGGCCGGCTGACTCAGCGGCGCGGCAGGCGGCTCAGCGGTCGCGTCGGCATGGCACAGTGGAGGCTTCGTTCAACCGATCCCCACCATGACAGCTACACCCACCTCCTCCAGCTCGAGCACCTGCGACCTCTGCGACGTGCACAAGAACGACAGCTCCGGCTCGTTCCGCGTGCTGCCACCTGTCTTCAGGGATTACGGCAAACGCATCCGCTTCGCCGGCCCGATCAGCACGGTCAAGTGTTTCGAGGACAACACCGCGGTGAAGGCCGCGCTGGAGGAGCCGGGCCTGGGCCGGGTGCTGGTGGTCGATGGCGGTGGCTCGATGCGGCGCGCCCTCGTCGGCGGCAACATCGCCGCCTCGGCAGCGAGGAACGGCTGGGCCGGCGTTGTCGTCGACGGTTGCGTGCGCGACAGCGCCGAACTCGCCGAATCGGACGTGGGCATCCGTGCGCTCGCGCTGGTGCCGTTGCCCACCGACCGAAAGAACCAGGGCCTGCGCGACGGCGTGCTGCTGATCCAGGGCGTCACCGTGCGCCCGGGCGAATGGCTGGTGGCCGACGAGGACGGCATCGTCGTCCTGGCGACCCCGCCCTGAATTTCCTCGGCCCGCGGCCTGCGAGCCCTGAGCCAAGCCAGGCACGGGCGGGTCCGGTGACGCGCCCGTTCTTCGACAGGCCCGCTCCGGGCAACCGTCGCGACTTACGGTCGAACGACTTCCAGCAGCCGATCGAGACCACCGGCATCGATCGCGACCATCGCCTGCTCGCGCACGCGAGGTTTGGCGTGGTATGCCACCGACAGGCCGGCTTCGCCCATCATCGGCAGGTCGTTGGCCCCATCGCCCACCGCGATGGCCTCGCGCGGCTCGCAGCCGACGTGAAAGCAGGTCCACAACAGCATGCGACGCTTTTCCTCGCCGTCGCAGATGTCGCCCCAGGGCTGATCCACCATGCGTCCGGTCAGGTGATCGTTCTCCACTTCCAGCACGTTGCTGCGGGTGTACTGGATGCCCAGCCTGTCGCGCACCCGGTCGGTGAAGAAGGTGAATCCTCCCGACACCAGCAGCGTCACCAGCCCGACATCCTGACAGGCGCGCACCAGCAACTCTGCGCCCGGATTGAGCTGCAGCCGCTGCTCGTAGACCTCGGCCATCGCAGCCACGGGCACGCCGCGCAGCAGCGCGACCCGCCGGCGCAGGCTGTCCTTGTAGTCGGTGATCTCGCCGCGCATCGCGGCCTCGGTGATGGCCGCCACCTCCGCCTTGCGCCCGGCTGCGTCGGCAATCTCATCGACGCATTCGATGTTGATCAGCGTGGAGTCCATGTCGAACGCGATCAACTTGAAGTCGCCGAGCCGCAGCGGGGGCACGAAACCTCGGCACGTCAGGCCGGTAGAAACAGTGGGGTGATTCATGGGTGTCAGGGGCGACAAGCGCTGGAAGACCGCTGATCGGGTCATCCGCGTATTGTCCCGAACCCGCACGCGCTGCGCCGTCCTCGATCCAGGACGAACGATCCGGCTCGGTTAGCGAACCCCGTCAGGCCAGCTGTGAAAGCAGCCGGCGTGTCGGCTCGATGCCGAGATGCAGCAGCTCGGAGACGTCGCGTATGTCGTCGTTCAGTGCGGGATGATCCCAGCCATGCGTCGTGTGACGCGCCAGCCTGACCGCCAGCAGCACGCTTTGAACCTGCGAGTTGCTCGATCGGCCATCGTCGACGAGCTGGACCAGCAGCTCGGGCAGCTTCCATTCCTTCATCAGCGACAGTCTCAGCTCGCGGAAGTCGATGCCGAGCACCTCCTTCTGTGCCTGGATGGTGCGCAGACCAGGCTGCGCAGCCTGGCGGCGGACGATCTCCAGTGCCAGCGCAGGCGCATGACACCAGAACAGCATCTCGACCACGTGATGAAGCAGCGCAACCTCGTGGATCACCGACGCATCGGGATCGCTGCGGTGCGCTGCGAAGCCCTGCGCAAATCGCGCTGCGCGATAGCCCTGCGCGATGACATGACTGAGGCCGTCGAGTGCCTCGGGCCAATCTGCCAGCCAGTCCTGAACGCTGGGCATGTGCTCGAAGGCGCGAAACAGCGGGCACACGCCGATCAGCACCAGGGCCTCGAGCACCGTCTCCGGCGCCGATCCGCGGTTGCCCTTGCGCAGATTGGACACGTGGCGCAGCAGGCGCAGCGTCATCAGCGGATCGTCATTGATGGTGTCTGCCAGCACATTGACGTCCGCCGAATCCTCGTCGGCGGCCATCTCGTCGATGCGCTGAGCGGTGTAGCTCAGGACCGGGATTTCCGCGTTGCGGAAGTAGTTCACCCATGCGTTCACGTCGCGCAGCGGATGCGTCAGGAATCGTGATTCTGGGTTCATGGTCAGCCGGTCCCGAAGGTCGGTAAACAGGCCGACCCCAGCCGGGTTATCGGCCGCTTGCGTTCGAGATTGAACCCTGTCGTGACCTCGGGCTTTCCCGTGGTCGTGCACCCGTTTTCGCGACTCCTGCGGAGTCAGCCTGGAACCGAAGTCGGTTTGCCGAGTGCCCTCAGCACCTCGCGGATCAACTGGGCGCGATCCTTGGCTTCGGGCGTGGCGCGCTCGATGCGCAGCTTGTCGTTGCCGGCCAGCTTGATGTGGCGGTTCTTCTGCACCAGATCGATGATCTTCATCGCGTCGATCGGTGGATTGGGGCGGAAGCTGATCACCATCAGCGTTGGCGCCGCGTCGATCTTGATGACACCGAACGGCTTGGCCAGCACGCGCAGGCGGTGGACGTCGAACAGCGTCTGGCCTTGCGGTGGCAGCTTGCCGAATCGATCGGTGATCTCCTCGAGCATCGCGTCGATCTGTTCGTTCTTGGTCGCCGATGCGAGCCGCTTGTACAGGCTCAGGCGGGTGTGCACATCACCGCAGTAGTCGGTCGTCAGCAGCGCCGGCGCGTGCAGGTTGATCTCGGTCGTCACCGAAAGCGGTGACAGCAGATCCGGTTCCTTGCCGGCCTTCAGCGATCGCACCGCCTCGGCCAGCATCTCGTTGTAGAGCTGGAAGCCCACCTCCATCATGTTGCCGCTCTGGTTCTCGCCGAGCACTTCGCCGGCGCCGCGGATCTCGAGGTCGTGCATCGCGAGGTAGAAGCCGGAGCCGAGTTCCTCCATGTCCTGGATCGCCTGCAGCCGCTGCTGTGCCTGCTTGGTCAGTCCCTCGACATCGGGCACCAGCAGGTAGGCATAGGCCTGATGGTGCGAGCGTCCGACGCGGCCGCGCAACTGGTGCAGCTGCGCCAGGCCGAACTTGTCCGCGCGGCTGATCACGATGGTGTTGGCGCTGGGCACGTCGATGCCGGTCTCGATGATGGTCGAGCACAGCAGCACGTTGTGGCGCTGCGCGACGAAGTCGCGCATCACCTTTTCGAGTTCACGCTCGGGCATCTGGCCGTGCGCGATCGCGATGCGCGCCTCAGGGACGAGTTCTTCCAGCTTGCTGCGCCGGTTCTCGATCGTCTCGACCTCGTTGTGCAGGAAATAAACCTGTCCGCCGCGCTTCAACTCGCGCAGCACCGCCTCGCGGATCGTGCCGCTCGACTCGCTGCGCACGAAGGTCTTGATCGCGAGCCGCCGCTGCGGTGCGGTCGCGATGACGCTCAGGTCGCGCAGGCCTTCCAGCGCCATGCCCAGCGTGCGCGGGATCGGCGTCGCGGTCAGCGTCAGCACGTCGACCTCGGCGCGCAGCGCCTTCATCGCCTCCTTGTGGCGCACGCCGAAGCGGTGTTCCTCGTCGATCACCAGCAGGCCGAGCCGCTTGAACTTCGTGTTCTGGCTCAGCAGCTTGTGCGTGCCGACGACGATGTCGATCGTGCCGTCCTCGAGCCCTTCGAGCGCCTGCTTGATCTCCTTCGCAGAGCGGAATCGCGACATCTCGGCGACCTTGATCGGCCACTTGCCGAACCGGTCGGAGATGTTCTGGAAATGCTGCTCGGCCAGCAGCGTGGTCGGTGCCAGGATGGCCACCTGCTTGCCGCCGGTCACCGCAACGAAGGCGGCGCGCAAGGCCACCTCGGTCTTGCCAAAACCGACGTCGCCGCAGACCAGCCGGTCCATCGGCTTCGGGCTCACCATGTCCTGGATCACCGCGTGGATCGCCGCCTTCTGGTCGGGCGTTTCCTCGAAGCCGAAGCTGGCCGCGAAGGCTTCGTAGTCGTGCGCCGAGAAGCGGAACGCATAACCCTCGCGCGCGGCGCGACGGGCATAGAGGTTCAGCAGTTCGGCGGCGGTGTCGCGCACCTGTTCGGCGGCCTTGCGCTTGGCCTTTTCCCACTGGCCCGAACCCAGCCGGTGCAACGGTGCCTCTTCGGCACTGACGCCGGTGTAGCGGCTGATCAGGTGCAGCTGCGCGACCGGCACGTAGAGCGTTGCCTTGTCGGCGTACTCGAGGTGCAGGAATTCGCTGTCGCCATCGCCGAGATCGATGTTGCGCAGGCCGACGTAACGCCCGATGCCATGGTTGATGTGCACGACCGGGTCGCCGACCTTCAGCTCCGACAGGTCCTTGATCAGCGCATTGACGTCGCTGACCTGCTCCTGCTTGCGGCGCCGGCGGGCGGTCGGGCTCGTGGCGAAGAGTTCGGTCTCGGTGACGAACTCGATGGCGGTCTTCTCTTCGGGCTCGTTCCAGAAGAAGCCTTCGGCCAGTGGTGCGACGGCGATCGCGAAGCGCTCGTCGCCGCTCTGGAACTCGGCGATCGAAGCGACGCTCGGCGGCTCGATGCGGCTGTCACGAAGCAGCTCGAGCAGGCTTTCTCGCCGGCCCTGCGTCTCCGCAACGATCAGCACGCGGTGGCTCGTGGTGCCGACGTGGATCTGCAGTTTCTTCAGCGGCTCGGGGGCACCTCGGTCGACCCCGAGGTCGGTCAGCGGCCGGGCCCAGGGCGTATCGGCCGCACCTTCGGTGCTTCGACCGCGCAGGCTCAGGGTGGCGTGCGAGGCTGTCAGCGTGAAGAAGTCATCCGACTTCAGGAAGAGATCTTCGGGCGGCAGGATCGGCCGTTCGCGGTCGTGCTGCAGGAACCGGTGGCGCTCACGCGTGTCGGTCCAGAAGCGCTTCAGCGCCTCATCGACCTCGCCGTGCAGCACCAGCGCCGCAGCCTGTTCCGTGCCCGACTTCAGGTACTCGAAGATCGTCGCCGTCTGGTCGAAGAACAGCGGCAGGTAGTACTCGATTCCTGCTGTCGCGATGCCGGTGGCCATGTCCTTGTAGAGGCGCACTTTCGTCGGGTCGCCCTCGACACGTTCGCGCCAGCGGGCCCGGAACGCGGTGCGCGCCTCCTCGTCCATCGGAAACTCGCGGCCCGGCAGCAATCGCACCTCGGGCACCGGATACAAGCTGCGCTGGCTGTCGGGGTCGAAGGTTCGTATCGAGTCGACCTCGTCGCCGAACAGGTCGACCCGGTACGGCACCAGCGAGCCCATCGGGAACAGGTCGATCAATCCACCGCGCACCGCATATTCGCCGGGTGACACCACCTGACTGACATGCTGGTAGCCGGCCAGCGTCAGTTGCGACTTCAGTGCCGCCTCGTTGAGCCTTTCCTTCTGCTTGAAGTGGAAGGTGTACGCGGCCAGGAAGCTCGGTGGCGCCAGGCGCACCAGTGCGGTCGAGGCCGGCATCAGCACCACGTCGAGGTCGCCGTTCTTGTGCGACTGCAGGATGCGCCACAGCGTGGCCAGCCGCTCGGAGATCAGGTCCTGGTGCGGCGAGAAGGTGTCGTAGGGCAGCGTCTCCCAGTCCGGGAACACCGCGATTCGCAGCTCGGGCGCGAAGAAGGCCAGCTCACCCTCCAGGCGCTGGGTGTCGGCGGGTTCGGCCGTGATGATGGCCGTCAGTCGCTTCTGGGCGGCCTGTGCCTGGGCATGTCGCGCCAGCAGCAGCGAGTCGGCCGAGCCGATGGGGCGGGGCAGGGTGTGGCGCTTGCCTGGGGCGATCGAGGGTGTCTGCATTCTTGAAAGCAAAGCGCCCCGGGAGCGGATACCCACGGGGCGATGCAGGCTCGAATTATAGAATTCGCGCTGCTTTGCGCTCTCCATGCCACACGCCGAATCCGCCATCGAACCGCCCTCCGTGACGCCACGTCTGTACGCGCTGGTTCCGTGTGCCGGCCACGGTGAACGGGCCGGCACCGCGGGTCCGAAGCAGTACGAAGCGCTGGCGAACAGCACGGTGGTGGGCCACACACTGGCGGCGCTGAGTCAGGTTTCGCGACTGCACCGCATCCTGGTGGTCCTCAGCCCGGCCGACTCGCAGTTCGAGGTTCGCGCTCCGGGATTCGATGGCTGGATAGCGCGCTGCGGCGGGGCTACGCGGGCCGCCAGCGTGGCCGCCGGGTTGCAGGAGCTGTCCAATCGCGGCGCAAGCGCCACCGACTGGGTGCTGGTCCATGATGCGGCGCGCTGCCTGATCCGTGCGCAGTGGGTCGATGCGTTGATCGACGCGTGCCTCGGTGACGCGGTCGGTGGACTGCTGGCGCTGCCCGTGGCGGACACCCTCAAGCGCGAAGAAGCCGCCCGCGTGAGCGCGACAGTCGATCGCGCCCGGATGTGGCAGGCCCAGACACCGCAGATGTTCCGCCTCGGTCTGTTGTCCGATGCGCTGACGTCGGCGAACCAGCGTGGCATCCCGGTGACCGACGAGGCGAGCGCCATCGAGGCGATGGGCCACGCACCGCTGCTGGTGCGCGGCGACCTCGAGAATTTCAAGGTGACGTTTCCTCCCGATTTCGAACTGGCAGAGCGCCTGTTGCGAACCCGCTGACCCGACGCTGAAGGACGAGCCATGGCCAACCCGACTTCCTTCCAGGGCTTTCGCATCGGCGAAGGCTGGGACACGCACGCCCTGGTGTCCGGCCGGGCGTTGATCCTGGGCGGCGTGCACATCCCGCATTCGCACGGATTGCTCGGCCATTCGGATGCCGACGCGCTGTCGCACGCGATCACCGACGCCCTGTTCGGTGCGATGGCCATGGGTGACATCGGGAAGCACTTTCCCGACACCGACGAGCAGTTCCGTGGTGCGGATTCGGTGGCCCTGCTCGCCGAGACCGCTCGCCGCGTGCGGGCTGCGGGCTGGAAGATCGGCAACATCGACAGCACGATCGTCGCCCAGGCGCCGAAGATGGCGCCGCACATCCTGGGCATGCGGCTTCGACTGGCGCAGGCGCTCGGGCTCGAGCTCGATCAGATCAACATCAAGGCCAAGACGGCCGAGGGGATGGGGCCGGTGGGTCGCGGCGAATCGATCGAGACCCGCGCGGTCTGCCTGCTGCACCGCTGAGCGGTGCCAGCGACTCAGATCGCCCGCTTGAGCCTGATTCTCGCGACCAGGCCGCCTTGCGCGGCGTTGGCCAGTTCGAGCGTGCCGCCCATGCGCTGCAGCGCCTTCTCGACGATGGCCAGACCCAGGCCGGCGCCTGTGGCGGCGGTGCGGGCGGCGTCGCCGCGGAAGAAGGGCGTCGTGAGCTGCGGCAGCTTCTTCATGTCGACGCCGGGTCCGTGGTCGCGGATGTTCAGCGACACCCACGGGCCCTCGCGGGCGTAGGTGACCTCGACCTGTGCAATGCCGGTGTCGGCGCTGCGGCCGTAGCGGCGGGCGTTCTCGAACAGGTTCTGAAGTACGCGGCCGAGTTCGGTTTCATCTGCCAGCACCTGCGTGTCGATGGCCACGCGCGAGGTGATCTGGATGCTGCCCGGGTCCCGGCATGAAGCGATCTCGCGATCGACCACGCCGCTCAGGTGGACCGGCTGCAAGCGGACCTCGCCCGGTCGCGAATAGTCCATGAACTTGTCGATGATCGCGTCGAGCTGGTCGATGTCCATCGCCATGTTGGCCTTGGCTTCCTCATCCTGCACGCTCATCTCGGCCTCGAGACGCAGCCGAGCCAGCGGTGTGCGCAGGTCGTGCGAGATGCCTGCGAGCATCACCGCGCGGTCTTCCTCGAGCTTGGCGAGCTCGCGCGCCATGCGGTTGAAGCCCATGTTGACCTGACGGATCTCGCTGGTCAGCGTGGTCTCGTCGAGCCGCGAGTCGAATTCGCCTTCGCGGATGCGGCTGGCGGCGAACGACAGGTCGGCCAGCGGCTTGTTGATCGCTCGCGCGATGGCCACCGAGCCGAGCACCGTGGCGATGAACGCAATGCCGACCCAGATCACCAGCGTGCTCGTGGCCATCGGCCCCAGGCGCGTCGGGTCGGCCTGCAGCCAGTAGTGGTCGCGATCGATCAGAAACCCGACCCACAGGCCGGGTGCGCCGTTGACCTCGCTGGCTACCAAGGTGTCCGCACCCAGTCGGGAACGCAACTCGGCGCCGATCGCGCGCGAGAAGCGATCGACCTCGTAGGGCTTCCAGCGATCGCCGGGCTCGCGTGGCGCCAGCTTCACCGCGCCGTCGCCGGGCACGCTCTTGATCAGCGTCAGGCGCTGTATGCCGTCGGGACCGCGCAGTGCGGCCCGTGCCAGGTTCACCAGACTCGCGATCTGCTGCGCCGCCTGCACGGCGCGCGGCTCGAACTCCAGCGCGCGGAAGGTCTGCGTCCAGGCAAACACGCCGCCGGCAAGCAGCAGCGCCAGCAGCACGAAGGTGCGCCAGAACAGACTCAGCTCAAGATGTTTGCGGGACATGGATGTCGCCAGAGGCGGCGGTCAGGGAGGCGCGCGTGTGACGCCCGAAGGATCCTGCCCGCCCAGCGTGGACAGGCACTCACGATGGCGTCCGGAGTCAGGTCGCCTCGTCGGGAACGAAGACGTAGCCCACGCCCCACACGGTCTGGATGTAGCGGGGTTGGGCAGGATCGGGCTCGATCATCTTGCGCAGGCGCGAGATCTGCACGTCAAGGCTGCGGTCGAACGGCTCGAATTCGCGTCCGCGAGCCAGTTGCGCGAGCTTGTCGCGCGAGAGCGGTTGGCGCGGGTGGCGAACCAGCGCCTTCAGCATCGAGAACTCGCCGGTGGTCAAGGCCATCTGCTCGCCCTGCTTCGAAAGGCGCCGCAGCGCCAGATCGAACTCGAACGGACCGAAGGTCACCGTCAGCGCTTCCTTGGCCGGTGCGCCGGGCGCTTCCAGCGACGGGCGACGACGCAGCACGGCATGGATGCGAGCCAGCAACTCGCGCGGGTTGAACGGCTTGGGGAGGTAGTCATCGGCACCGACCTCGAGGCCGACGATCCGGTCCACATCCTCGACCTTGGCCGTCAGCATGATGATGGGCGTCAGGTCGTTGGCGGCGCGCAGGCGGCGGCAGATCGACAGACCGTCCTCGCCGGGCAGCATCAGGTCGAGCACGATCAGGTCGATGGTCTCGCGGGTCAGAACCCGGTTCAGAGCCTTGGCGTCTTCGGCCAGCAGGACTTCGAAACCTTCCTGGGTCAGGTAGCGGCGCAGCAGGTCGCGAATCCGGGCATCGTCGTCTACGACGACCACACGGTCGGCGCGGGCTGGGGTGGCAGCGGTCATGGCACTCTCCTATTTGTAACAAGCGAGATTCTGCGGGCCTTCGCAGCCGGTTTGGGTCGGTTCTGACTGTCTGTTACAAATATCCATCTGATGGCCGTGGGGCAGGGCGGGTCGGCGTCATCGATTCGCGATCGACTCGCGTTAGCCTGACTGGGCGCAGTCCGCGCTGAACACGAATCCACACCATGAGCCTCCTCCGCTTCCCAGCGTCCCTGTTCCGTCTTCGCCTGGCCTGGCTGCCTGTCTGCGCTGCAGCGTTCTGCGCTGGCACCACGCTGGCGGCCGAGCCGGCGGTGCCCACAGGCGTGGTTGCGTTGACCGCGACGGCCAGCGTCGAGGTGACGCGCGACCTGATGGCCGTCACGCTCACCGCAACGCGCGAGGGTTCCGATGCGCATGCGGTGCAGGCTGCGCTGAAGCAGGCGCTGGATGGCGCGCTGGCCGAGGCGAAGTCCGTTGCAAAGCCGGGTCAGGTCGACGTGCGAACGGGCAATTTCTCGATGTATCCGCGCTATTCGACGAAGAACGCGCTGACTGGCTGGCAGGGCACGGCCGAACTGGTGATCGAAGGCCGCGACCTGCAGGCCATCGGTCAGCTGGCCGGACGCATCCAGACGATGACGATCGCGCGGGTGACGCAGGGCCTGTCGCGTGAGCAACGCGAGAAGGCCGAGGGCAGCGTGATGGCGCAGGCGATCAGCAGGTATCGCGCGCAGGCCGCTCAGGTGACTCAGCAGTTTGGTTATTCGAGCTACGTGATCCGCGAGGTCACGGTCGGCAGCAACGACCAGGGCGGCGCGCCGGTGCCGATGCTGGCCAGCGCGAGGTCGATGGCGCTCACCGCCGACGCGCCGCTGCCGGTGGAAGCGGGGCAGACCAGCGTTTCGGTGAGCGTCAGCGGGACCGTTCAGATGCTGAAGTGATTCCCGATGCCGGCGAGGCGGCCCGGCGCATTGATACGATGTTTCGATGAACAAGCCGCGCCTGCATCACGTTCCCTGCCTCGATACCCAGGGGTTGCACCGAACCGCCTACTGGGAATGGGGCGATCCATCCAATCCGCGGGTGCTGGTGTGCGTCCACGGTTTGACCCGACAAGGCCGCGACTTCGATGTGCTGGCCGCAGCGATGAGTGACCACTATCGCGTCGTCTGTCCCGACATCGCCGGCCGCGGCGAATCGGACCGGCTGACGAACCCGATGGAGTACGGCATTCCCCGCTATGTCGCCGACATGGTCACGGTCCTGGCGCGCGTCCATGCCGAGACCCTGCATTGGGTGGGCACTTCGATGGGCGGCTTGATCGGCCTGGGACTGGCTGCATTGGCGGCGTCGCCCGTCAGCCGTCTCGTGCTCAACGATGTAGGGCCGGTGCTCGAGGCCAAGGCCATCGCCCGCATCGGCGCCTATCTGGGTCTGCCGCTGCGCTGGGACAGCGTGGAGCAGGCGGCAGAATACCTGCTGACGATTTCGAAGGGCTTCGGCCCCCACACCGCAGAGCAATGGTTGGCGCTGACGCGGCCGATGCTGCGGCCTGCCGAGGACGGTGGTGTCCAGCTGCACTACGACCCGGCACTGGCCGCTCCGTTCAAGGTGACGACGCCGGAGATGGCTGCAGCCGGCGAGGCCGCGCTGTGGCATGCCTATGACGCCATCACCTGTCCGACGCTGTTGCTGCGCGGCGCGGACTCCGACCTGCTGACTGCCGAGACCGCCGCGGCGATGACTGTCCGGGGCCCACGTGCGCGGTTGCACCAGTTCGACGGCGTGGGCCATGCGCCGACGCTGGTCGCGCCGGATCAGGTTCAGGTCGTGCGGGAGTTCCTGCTGAGCGAATGAAGAAGCCTGTGCCTGCCGCGCATGCCGGCGCGGTTGCGATCGTTCTACTGGCCGATGGTGGTGGGGCCGATGCCGCCACTCAGGGCGACGTCGTGTCCGAGGTTCAGCGCGCCCGGGCATTTGCGCAGCCCCTGCTGGTCGGCCAGCTTCTGGACACCGGAGAAGATGCTCTGGAGCACGCCGACGGTGTCTGCGCGATCCTCGAAGGCATCGGCGCGGCGCCTTCGATGCGTGCAGCGGCGTACCTGGTCTATGCCGGTGACTACCTGCAGAAGCCCGAAGAAACCGTGGCGAAAGCCTTCGGGCCGTCGCACGCCAGTCTCGTCGTGCACACCCGCAAACTGGTGCAGATCCAGCGGGCTGCTCGCGAGGCGCAGCTGGAGGGTGAGCAGCGGGCGCAGCAGACCGAGCGCGTGCGCAAGATGCTGCTGGCCTTCGCACGCGATCTTCGTGTGGTGCTGCTGCGCCTGGCTTCGCGCCTGCAGACGCTGCGGTATTACGCAGCCAGCAAGCAACGGTGCCCCGAGCTTCTGGCCCGGGAGTCGATGCAGGTGTTCGCGCCGCTCGCCAACCGACTCGGCATATGGCAGATCAAGTGGGAGATCGAGGACCTGGCGTTCCGCTTCCTGGAGCCCGAGAAGTACAAGGCCGTGGCCAGGCTGCTCGACGAGAAGCGCGTCGAGCGGGTCCAGCACGTCGAGTCCTTTCGCCAGCGGCTGTCCGAACAGTTGCGCGATTGCGGCATTGCTGCCGAGGTTCAGGGACGGCCGAAGCACCTGTACAGCATCTGGAAGAAGATGCAGGGCAAGGGCCTCGACTTCGATCGCGTGCTCGATGTGCGGGCGATGCGTGTCATCGTGGGGAGCGTGCCCGACTGCTACGCGGCATTGAGCCGCGTCCATGAGCTGATGCCGCCGGTCGCAGACGAGTTCGACGACTACATCGCTCGGCCCAAGCCCAACGGCTACCAGTCACTGCACACGGTCGTGCTGGACGACGCGGGCCGTCCGGTCGAGGTGCAGATCCGCACGCGTGCGATGCACGATCATGCCGAGCACGGCGTGGCCGCGCACTGGGCCTACAAGGAGGCCGGCGTCAAGGGCTATGCCGGGGTCGTGGCGGCGGACTCCGGCTTCGATGCTCAGCTTGCCGAAGCCCGCAAGGGCGTGCTGCGCCAGCTGCTGGCCTGGGAGCGCGACTTCGTCGGGCAGGAAGAATCGGCAGCCCAGAGCCAGGCCGGCGTGACCTTCGACGACCGCATCTATGTCTTCACGCCGCAGGCCGCGGTCGTCGAACTCACGGCTGGCGCCACTCCGATCGATTTCGCCTATGCGGTGCACACCGACCTCGGTCACCGCTGCCGCGGCGCCAAGGTCGACGGCACGATGGTGCCGCTGAACACGCCGCTTGCGAACGGCCAGACCGTCGAGGTCACGGCAGCCAAGGAAGGCGGGCCGTCGATGGACTGGCTGAACGCCGACCTCGGTTACCTGCAGAGCGCGCGATCCAAGGCCAAGGTGCGCGCCTGGTTCAACGCAAGGGCGCAGGCCGAGACAATCGCCCGCGGACGCGAGGCCGTGGAGAAGTTGCTCCAACGCATCGGCAAGACCGCCGTCAAGCTCGACGACCTGGCCGGCCAGCTCGGATTCCGGCAGGCCGACGCGTTGTTCGAGGTGGTCGGCAAGGACGAGTTCTCGCTGCGCACGATCGAGACACTGCTCAAGCCCGCCGAGCCTCAGCCGACGCCCGACGACCTGATCGCGCAGCGCAAGAGCCGGCCCGACGGCGAATCTCCGAAAGGCGGCGTGCTCGTCGTTGGTGTCGAGTCGCTGCTGACGACCTTGTCGCGCTGCTGTCGGCCGGCGCCACCCGATGCGATCGGCGGCTATGTGACGCGTGGAAAAGGGGTGGCGATCCATCGTCACGGCTGCTCCAACTTCAAGCAGATGGCCCTGCGCGCGCCCGAGCGTGTCATCAGCGTGGCTTGGGGCACCCCACGCGGCGGCAAGGATGCGCTCTACCCCGTCGATGTGACGGTCCAGGCTTCCGATAGACAAGGGCTGCTGCGTGACATCACCGAAGTGTTCTCGAAGGACCGCATGAACGTCACCAGCGTGAAGACGCAATCGTTCAAGGACACCGGTGGCGGGACCGCGTGGATGACCTTCACCGTCGAGGTATCCGACGCCGCCCGGCTGGCCCATGTGCTGGGTCTGGTCGGCCTGGTGGCGGGTGTGAGATCGGTTCGACGCAAGTGATTGGGTGCCTCCGACCGGTCTGTTCCGGTCTTCGACGGTGCGGTCGCGCCGGGACAATCCGCGGTACATATGGAAGCGCCGCGCATCGACGAACTGATCGCCCAGGTAGTGGCATGGCACAACCGTCACGGGTTGGCGCGTCGAATCGCCTCGACGCATGTCCGCTCGATCGGCGTGGTGGTCCTGCCCTTCGTCTCGCCTGTCTCGGCGACCGCGAAGGGCTCTGACAAGGATCTCGTCCCCGCGTTCAGCGAGGACTTCATGGCGCCCCTGACGCCGAAGCAGGTCGCAAGGTTTGCCGTGCGGCTGGGCAGCAGGGAGCACCCGGGCGCGATGTCGTGGGCACAGCGGGTGGTACCCGTCGACCCCGGCCATGAAGCGTCCGAACTTGTCCTTCTCTACCTGCGAACCGCCAGCATCGAACTCGGCGATCACCGGTGTCGCGTGCTCATCGGCTCCGGGCCACGCCCGAAGATCATCGGACCGAGAGCCTGGAGCCCGATCCGCATTGCAGGAGCCTCCGCCGCCGCGACGGCCGTGATGGCCAGCGGGCTCATGGCGTCGATCCTGCTCGGATCGCCAGCCCAGCCGGAATCCCTGGTGGCAGCCGTTTCCCCCGCCGCTTCCACTCCCGAACACGCAGTGCACCTCTCGAAGCAAGCTGCTTCCGCGCCGCTCGCTGCATCCGGACCTGGGCTGTCGAGCGCGCCAGAGGCGGCCAGCGCTGCGGCAGCCCACGCCTTCCAGTCGCCGTTGGCTGCCATCGCGGCGTCGGCGTCGATGCCTGTTGCCGGTGCCTCCTCGGTGGCTCGGGCAGCGTCGGGGGTCAGGACGTCCATCGCGTCGATCGCGCGGCCAGCCTCCGCGCCCGCTGAGGCTTCAGCGCCCAAGCCCGCCGTTGAGCGCACGGCTGACGCCGATGCATCGAACGACCGCTTCCGCGCGCCGGCCATTCGTCCCGCGCTCAGCGGCGAAGTCCGCGCGGCTGCCTTGCTCGAAGGCAAGCGGCTGCGTGAGATGGCGCCGCCCGGCAAGGAAGGGGCCGCTGTACCCGGATCTGGTCACGTGTATGCCGTCATGACCATTTCCACCCGCACACGCGCAGTGGCCGAGCGCGGCCATCTCGTCATGGATTCGAGCGCAACGGCCGGCGAGTTGCCCGGCAAGCCGCGCAGTGAGCTGATGCAGGTGTCCGGTGGTTGGCGAGCCGTGCTCTGGCCTTTCAGCAGCCGCGACGATGCGAAGGTGGCGCAGGCGATGCTCTCGGAACGCGGCGTCCGTACCGAAGTTCTCGAGTTCTGACCGTGCGAGCGGGTTCACAGGCTGCCTGCAGCCTGTTATAGTCACGGGCTCTTAGGCGCGTAGCTCAGCTGGTTAGAGCACCACCTTGACATGGTGGGGGTCGATGGTTCGAGTCCATTCGCGCCTACCAAGAACACAGCCCCGATCTCATGAGAGGTCGGGGCTTTTTCGTTGGTGGGCCGCGCGAGTCGGACGGGTCAGAAGTTCAAGGCCACTCCCAGTTCGAGAGCGCGTGCCGGATCACGCTGTTCGGGTGCGAACGCAGCGCCGGGCCGGAAGTGCGACCACTTGAGCGTGAACTCCAGCCGCCGCGATTCCCGCACCGAGAGCACCAGATCGATTTCCCGGCCGATGTCTGCGCTGCGGCCCTGCGGGTCGGCGCTCAGGCGCGATCCCGGCAGGGTGCTCGAGGCAACGGGCTGTCGATACTGGTGCGCAATCAGTTCGAGCGAGGTGTTGTCGGTCAGGCGCACGCCCGCGGCCAGTGTCGAGACCCCCAGATTCGAGAGTTCGGGTTGCAGCAGTTCTCCGTAGGTCTGCACGCGTTTCACGCCGGCAAGGCGGGCCTTGTTCTCCTGAAGGCCGGTCTGGCGGAAATTGCTGTCCCGGCTGCTGCTGCGCGTGCCGCCCGAGCCTCGGGCATAGCCCACGGTGACCGAAGGACGCAGCCAGATCGGGAAGATGGCGGTCGTCCCGACGTCGTACGCGTGGCCGCGCACTCGACGCTTTCGTGTCGTGCCGGCGGTGAACCGGCCATCGTCGCTCTCCGTGTAGCCGGTGAGTGCTTCCCGTCCGTGAACCCAGGCGATGTCCGCCCAGTAGCCGATGCGCAGACCAGCGTCCGGACGCCATTCGCCACTCGAGCGCGCGCCTATCCAGTGACCGCGGAAATCGCTCGGGTCTATCGAATCCGAGCCCGCCGCGCTCGAGCCAGCGATGGGCCGCCGCGAGTCGTCGCGCTCGATGAGCCAGAAGCCGTCGAGGCGATGGCGTCGGGCCAGCTCCCACGTGGCCTGTCCGAACCAGCGGGTCACCCCGCGTGCTTCGGGCGGAGTGCGGCGTTCATCGGACGAGACCCTTGCAACCTGATGCGCCACGCCGGTGTCCAGCCGCCAGCCATCACCGGACCCGATCAGTCGCACGGCATCCAGGTCGTCGTCCCACCACCAGGAGCGCCGGTCGATCAGGGCAACACGGCCGATCTGCATGGACCAATTCGTACCGCCCAGGCGATCGATGCGGAGCCAGCTCTGGCCTCGCTCGTGCGCTCCGTTTCGTTGGGCACGCGGTGAGCCCTGCGTGTGCCGCGTCTCATGCAGACCAACGGCTTCGACGAACACCTCGGTGTCGGCGGTGGGGCGCACGCGCGCCTCCAGCTTGAGTTCGTGCTCCCGCACCCGGCGGTCTCGCAGGCGGCTGCTTTGCAGGTCGAAGTTCCTTCTTCGCTCGTCGCTGTATTCCCAACTGCCCGTGATCTCGACCGGGCGACCGAGCAGATCGATCGTGAAGGGGTTCTCGGGTCGACGATCGTCCATGCGCAGTCCCTGTCGGCTCACGGCCGTGGTGGCTGCATCAGCAGGAGCCACCTGGGCGTTCGCGCTGAGGAGCACGCTTGCGAACAGCAGGCCGGAAATGGCGGGAGTCAATCGGTTCATGAGCTGGGGGCTGGGCTTAAGGCCGTCGCGCAGGTGCGGACGCGTTATTCGGCAAGCAGGGATCGCATCGATCGCCAGCGCAGCAGCGGGTGATGCGCCAGTTCGAGGAGCCAGCTCCGGAGCAGGTCGAACTCGGCCGCCTCCATCGCCGCGTGATGAAGCATCAGTCCGAAGGGCAGGCCGTCGTCGATCCGTGCGCCAAGGTCCCGGGCCCATGCATGGACTATCGCTTCAGGACCTCCAGCGCGGTGCTGCTTGCACCAGTCCAGGTCCACCGGCAGTTCTGGCAGTACCTGCTGTGCCGTGGCGCCGCGGCTGCGCGAAAGCGCCGCGTAACCCAGCCCGGCAAGAACATGTGGCGTTTCGGCGGCGCAGCGGTTCCACGGCGGGGTGAAGATCGGGTCCAGCCGAGGGCCGAACTGGCGCAGAAGCCGGTTCCAGCCATTCGCCAGGTCCAGCCGCTGAAGCTCGGGCTCGCGTGCCGGGCCGAACTCGCATTTGCGTCCGCCGGTCTCGGTCTGATGATCGGTGTGCGACAAACCGTGCTGATGAACTCCCAGCGGTTGCATTCCGCCGTCGATTCGTCGGATCAGCTCGCGGGCCAATGCGCCATCCAGCGCCATGGGAATGACCGCCAGATCGATCGGAACGGCTGCCGCGGCCGTGGCATCGAGCAGGGCGATCTGGCGTTCGTTGTCCCAGCCACCGTCATCGTCGCGGATGAAGCAGTCAACAGGCTGCCTGGCACGCTCGAGCACCTCGAGCAACGGTTCCAGGCCTTCGCTCATGCGGCCTGCCGACTGAAAGGTGTGTCCGATCGCAGGCGCTGCAAGCAGTCGACCAGGATCTGCGCCGTGCGCTCGGCACCGTCGAGCGCAAGCGCTGCCGGACGCGGCTCGAATGACAGCAGACGTTCGATTGCCGCAGCCATCGCTTCGGGCTGCAATGCGC